>Ga0131853_10004440_pt1 | contig 25163 bp, 20 predicted proteins | sample TergutLab28metaG_FD_92764 | JGI IMG/M metagenome (GOLD analysis project Ga0131853, IMG submission 92764) | Labiotermes labralis P1 segment gut microbial communities from Petit-Saut dam, French Guiana - Lab288 P1 (version 2) (version 2) | ecosystem: Host-associated > Arthropoda: Insects >...
ACTTTCGTACGTGGGTACGCTGGGGGGGGGGGGGGGGGGGTTTTTCCCCCCCCCGGGCGCGGGGGGCCAGGGGGGGGAAAAAAGGGCCGGAAAAATAAAATTTTTTAATCAAAAAAATTTTTTTCCACAACAAAAAAAATAAAACAATTATAAGGGCAAACACATTTTCGTACGGGGGTACGTGGGGGGGGGGGGGTAGTGTTGCTACCTACCCAGGCTGCTGGGTCCAAGGAGCGGCAAAATGAGCCGGCATAATGAATATTTTCAATGCAAAAATTTCATTTTCACGATCAACAAAAATTCGAGATCACCGAGCCAAATAAAAAGAAACTCAATGTCCCCCCCCCCCTCCTAACTCCTGTTCAGGGCGGTCATTGTAACTGCTCGTTCCGGGCGTCAAAAAGAACCTCGCCACATCACACCGCGAATATGCCACTACGAACCGGCCACGCAACGTCTTTAAAAACAAACGAAATAACTGTGCAATACGCCTGCCCTGCAGGGAACTGTATGACCACTGCAGTTGACTGTAACTGCTGGTACAAATGATATTAATGAACCGCAATTTACGCCTACATGTATTTCGTGTGACTTAAATGCTGAATTCCGTATGCAATGGATACTTACTGCCGACCCCCGTGATCGCGCTGTCTAAGGTGTGGGTCTGCGGCCGCTGAGACTGAGGGTTCGAATCTCGCCGGGGACATGGAGTGAGTGTTACATTATGTTGTCAGGCAGAGACCTCTGCGAGGGCCGTTTACTCGTCAAGAGGAGTTCTACCGAGTGTGGTGTGTCTGAGTGTGATCGAGGAACCTCACAGAAGAGGCCTAGGCACACTAGGACTGTCCAGCCATAAAACAGTGCTTACTTCGAAGTACGCACAGGAATTCTTCAATTATCTGGTCAATCAAACGGTACAGTCGCAAGTACATTTATATGCTAAGGAATATCAGAGGAAAACACTTTGAAATGTATTTTCTATCGTCCTATACTACCGGTATGCATGTAAAAATATACTTCCTGAAATTCAAGAAATATGGCATGTTAATTTATATTGATAAATAAGCTTTAACAACCGAACTTAGCCTTTCAGGGTCGATCTAAAAAATATACACACTTGAAATTTACGCTTTCTGACGTCAGCAGACACTCTGTTCTCCATCTCTATGCAGAATTTCTAGGCGCGTTCGCAAAACTGCAAAAAGCGACTATTACTTCGTCATGTCTGTCTGTCTGTCTCTCTGTCCGTCCATATGGAATCGGCTCCCACTAGACCGAGTTTCATGAAATTTTATATTTGAGTATTTTTCGAAAATATATGGAGGAAATTCGAGACTTCATTAAACTCTGACAAGAATAATTGGTACTTTACATTACGACCTATGTACCTTTATGACAATATCTCGCTCAGTTCTTCTTAGAATAAGAAATGTTTCTGACAAAGTTTGTAGAGAAAAGTGAAACACACATTTTATGTTATATAACTTTTTCCCAAAAACCATGTCGTTTATGAGATGATGTGGAAAAATACTGTAAAGCGGGACAAGCCACAGATTAATACGATATACGGCGCAAGCGCTTTGCATGTGGGATAACTAAGGGCACAGGCACACACTTACAACATTCAATATTTCATTGCTTTTCCATGGCAACAATGGATACGCAAACGTGCGTCATTATACATACACTGCCTGTCCTATTATTACCCTTAAGGCTTTATATGCAACAGACTACCCCATCCCTTCTACTTACAATGATAAAATGAGGGCATGTCATCTGTAATCAACAATTTATGGAATATACACAAAACCAGCAACATTTCAGCAAGGATGGAGTTCCTCATATGTAGTCTATATTCCAACACATTTGCACCTTGCATAAATGACGCAAAATGACAGCAGCAATTCTACATTCCAAGTTGTACTGTTTTCTTATTTGCTAACTTTTAGAACATAATAATAAATTAAAATACATACAGCCTGTGGCTATGTTGAGTATCACGCTTAACAAATCTCTGGCCTGTCACCATCCTCTAAATTAGTTGAGGTGTACTTTTTATCAAAACGCTTTATATAAGGTCCTTAATTTATCTGGCCCACATCACTAGTCACTTCCTGCAGGTATGTCCTCTCAGAAAACTTGACTGATTCAGTGAGCTGGCTACCATCTGTGCGGTAGCACAGATGTCATGTCTGTACAGAGTCATCAACAGTCAGTTTAAGTCACAAGATGGAAAAGCAGATCCCACACTCATTCTGTTTAGCATTGAAGCTTGGTTCAATTCAGTGGACACACACTCAGATACTAACAGGTACTAATCTGCAGGAAATCCCATGTGTGCCAGTTCAAGATATTAAAGATGGTCTCTGGGGTATGGTGTGCTACAAGCACAACTACAATTATTGATTCAATTTTTTTTATTTAGATCATAAATTCACACCAACACATTACACACTTCCTGATACCAATTTTTACACTGCAAACAATTCTATGCATTGTTTAGAAAGTGTTTTTCATGATAGAATGTGACTGTGGTCTCCTTGATTGCCAGATCTGAATCCATGTGATCTTTACTTGTGAGACATGATAAACGATGAAATGTATAGTAATAATACTTGCAGTGAAGATGATCTGAAAAGAGGCATTCAGAGTGCAGATCCTACAATTTCACCAGGAGAAACAAGTTTATTCTTCAAATATGAAGAGTCTGTGAAGTGATCAATGACATGGGCCCGACAAACTATGGACCCTTTACAGCGTGGGTGAAACATGAAAAGCTGTTTGTGAAAATGTCAGTTTGGATACAAAAAACTAATGGCCACCTACTGAGCATGCATTTATGCTTCCAAACTGTTTTGGAGGTACCTGTTCGAATCTTGGCTGTGACTACCCTGACAGATGGTGGTATTGCCTGGTTTTCCTCAGTACCTCCAAGAAAACTTCAAGATAGTTGCTCAAATTAGCCCCCAACCTATTCCATCCACATCCTTCCTCATTCATTAATTATCCTAGCATGTAAGGCTATATTGCATGAGAAACTGACAGCACCATTACATAAACCCCGAATAAATAAATAAATAAAAAAGGGCTATCTTCCACATCTGTATAGCAATATCTCTCAATTAAGAAAGCCGGAAAACGTCATTTCATATCACAAAATGCCAACACAAACACTTGTCTACATAATGAGACATCAAAAACATACTGTGCTAAAATCACTGCTTACTGAAGACAAATAAGATGAATTATAGTAATATTTCCTGAAAAACAAGGCATACAACATACAAAACCGAGATAATTGAAATTTCTGTCAAATAAAATATGCATTTTCTTAAAGAAACACATGTCAATAGTATTCACTTGCTGTGATCTGGCCATGAATAACAACCCACCATAACTAACACATTCAAAGTGTTCACTAGAATGTCTTGACATGACATGATGATGACAGGTCATACATTACTCCTCTCATTCAAGAGTCCCTTCCCCATCCCACATTCACAGACAGACACTGAAGAGGGTGACAGTGTGTATTTTTGGCCTAGTCACCCCTCCTTTCTCTCAGCACCACATGCGTGTACTAGGTTGCCTATTTATAACTTTTCTCTCAACCCCCCCCCCCCACCCTATTGCATTCCTAACCAAAGAAACACACACACACACACATATACATATATATATATATATATATATACATCTGCATACCAAAACACAGCACATGTCAAATGTAACATTCACTAGCAAATGTGATACCATCACAAATGTACAGGGATCTGTTTATGACCAAGGGCAATGTTCCCTTACTATACTGGACTCAAAAACCAAGATGACGATGGTTCTGTACCGAACTATAATGATACTTCAAATACTTTAAAAAAATAATAAATTACGCTATGAAACTCTGTGGTCGCAAATATGTGTCTGTGTCATAAGGAGTTCTTGAAGATTATGACGTCCAAATCCAGTAATTGTGGAAGCAGAAGAATATGGTACACTTAATGCTCCAGTCCTCTACCAGAAACCTACACCCACTGCAAAATGGTGATAAAACAAAAAGAAAACTGCTATAGGCAGGATGACTATCTCAAAATCCCAGTAACAGAAATCTTTAAAATGGACAACAAAACTACAGCAACCACAAATTACAGCATCAGGAGTATTAAACCAATGCATTTTTTATAAAATAAATAAGCACACAATCAGCATAAGTTATTTATGGGTCACCCATAATATTTATAATAAAATAATCATTCTCAGTTCATTTTTACATTACTTTTCACAGTGCATTTGGACCTACTGTGCGGGTTCCTGAATAATACAAACCACAGCATAACATTACATTCTGCAGAATTATAAGATGAAAACAGACACTGATTCAGCATTGTCCAAAGAACCTACTTAGTATCCAATTCTTTGTTCTGTTGTATAAAGAATTAAAATTTCCTTTGCACAATGTATTAGCTATCTAAAATGTAAAACTGACAACTGAATTACCTATAGTAAGTCACCACACAGTTATTTAAAGCAGTACAGTTACTTAAGCATGATCCTGCTGTGATAGACATGCATAGCCTGAATGTGAATTGAAGCTGAAATCTGATGCTCTAATGACCCCTGATATAGTAGGTGAATAACAGTGCTTCAAGAGGGATATCTAAATGGTCAATGACCTAGAGGGCAAGTACTCAACAAAAATGTCTGAACTTTCAATACTACAAAATGGGAAAAACTTCTGCCAGATTTGGGGTTTTTAAAGCAGTGACTATGAAGAGTGCAGTCTTGAAGGATGCAATGATGTATAGTATGGTATAAATATCGTAACATTACACACATAACTGATGCCTTCAGTTTAAGTATCCTCCAAAATTTTGATAACCTCCTACTAGATTACATGGAGCCATAACCCAGAAAATCATACCAATCAGATGTACACAGTGATGTACATAAAACTGTGTACCTGAAGACAGAGGCAACAGGTTCCTCTAAAACACTGGCATACTTCTATCACATGACATGCCTCATTATTTCAGCAACATTATGTTAATCATTGTATGGTCTAACAACATTTAGCACATACTGTGACAAACAGGTATGGGACACTTTTCCTACAATATTATTCAATAAATGTTTAATAAAAATTTGCTAATATTTCCCCCACCTGCTCAAACTGGCAGATTTGTGTATTATTATGATCATGCACCAAACACAAAAAAGGGACCCATATGGGAGAGTGACATGAAGTTACAAGATACTTAGTAAGATTTTCAACATGAAGATGAAAATCTACAAACCTCTCCATCCTACCCCACTCTTGCCTACTAGTGGTGGGTCCTGTTAAGGTGAATAACCCATGCTAAATTTGAGGTAACCAACCCCTTCGGCAGTGTGGGTCACTGAGCAGAAAGAGCAAGGGGGTCTGATGGACCTGATCATAAGGGTCTATCAGATAGGGTAGGAGGGACCCTTGAGCTTGGTTGTAACCCTCCTAGGAGAAGGACACTCCAAAATCAAACCAAGGGTAGATGACACTCTGGAAGCTATGGTGAAAGCAAATCGTATAAGGGAGTAAACCCTGATTAAAAATCCTGGCCCTTCAGGTTAAGGGTTTTACAATGATCTAACCCCCCAGCTAAGTAAAAAATATACAGTTATGAATTTCTTGAAGGAGCCATGGAAGGAAGGGATAATTGATGATGAGTGGATTTGGAAAAGGAATATGAAAATTGGAACGTGGAATGTAAGAAGCCTATTTTGGTCACGAGCACTAAAAGTGCTCCATAATGAAGTGTCAAATTTAGACTTCAATGTAGCAGCGCTTCAGGAAACTCAGATGGAAAGTGGTATTCAAAAATTTGATATCTTTGGTTTATTCAATAGTGGATCAGAGAGTAAAAAACATGAATTTGTTTGTGGTTTTCATGTAAGTTGAAAATTTTTAAAATATGTTAAAGATTTCAAAATTGTAAATGAAAGAATATGCTGTTTGAGATTAAAGGCTAAATGGTTTTCATGTACTCCTATAAATGTCCATGCACCAACAAATGAAAAAACGGAAGAGATAAAAGAGAATTTTACAATTTATTAGAGCACAATATAAATCAATTAGCTAGGTCGGATATTAAAATAATACTTGGAGATTTTAATGCAAAAGTTGGTAAAGAAAGCATATACAAACCCACTACTGGCAATGAAAGTTTACATAATGAAACTAACAACAACGGAATAAAAATGATTCACTTTGCAATATCTGAACATTTAAATGTAAGAAGTACAACGTTTCCACATAAAGATATTCACAAAGAGACATGGTATTCAGCGGATGGCAGGACAGCAAACCAAACAGATCATGTTTCATTAGAAATAGATTCAGGAGTGCAATAACAGACATCAGAGCACTAAGGGGACCAGACATTGGATCAGATCACAACTTACTGACGATAAATTTTAAAGTGATATTAAGGGTAAAAATTGGAAATAAATATAATCAGGAAAGAAAAATGGTGAATATTTTTCAAAATCCGAAGTGTAAACAAGAATATGCTATAGAAATTAATAATAAGTTTGAAATACTGGAAAATTTGGACAATGAAGATAATATTGACAATAATATTAATGAAAAATATGGGCCGGGTAGCTCAGTTGGTATAGTGACTGACTAAGGGCTGGACGGTCCGCGATCGAATCCTGGTGGGGACGAGATTTTCTGCCCGTCCAGACCGGCCCTGGGGCCCACCCAGCCTTCTGTAAAATGGGTACCGGGTCCTTCCCGGGGGTAAAGTGCGGCCGGGGTGTGCTGCTGACCACTCACCCCCTTCTAGTACCGCAGTCATGGAAGAGTAGAGCTATACCTCTACCCACCCTCTGGGCCACACCAGGCCTGTAACGGGATCACTTTACCTGTTATTAATGAAAAATGGGAAAACATTATAACAATAATCAAGGAAACCAAACAGCAGCTTATAGAAAAGGATGAAGGCACAGAAACATTTAAAAATAAATGGTATGATGAGGAATGCAAATTTGCAATAGAAGAAATGAAGAAAGCGAGAGAAAAGTGGTTGATAAAAGGAAGGCAGGAGAAGGAAGAGCAGGATTATCACCATGAAAGAAAAGAAGCCCACAAAATAATTACGAATAAGAAAAAGACATACATGAAAAATGTAAAAGAATCAACAGAAGAAGATCAAAAGCATAATAGCACAAGGAAAATGTATAAAATAGTAAATCAATTTAAGAAAGGATACCAACATACATTTAGCATAATTAGGGACAAAAAATGGAGAACTGGCAATGAATACAAGGTAGAAAGCAGAAATATGGAAAGAATATTTTGACAAATTACTGAACACAGAAAAACCAAGGGAATTAATTAAAGAAGGAAATATGGAAATTAGCAAACTTGAAAATGAAGTAAAAGAACTCAATATAGAAGAAGTAAAAAAGGATAAGAAACTTAAAAAATAACAAGGCGGCTGGAACTAATGGAATACATCCAGAATTAACAAGACATGGAGGAAAGAAACTACTGAATAGAATGTGTGAACTAGTAAGACAAATCTGGGAGGAGGAAAGGATACCTGAAGAATGGAAAGAAACAATAATAGTTCCTATACACAAGAGAGGAGACAGAGATAGGTGTGAGAATTACAGGGGAATACTCGTAGCACTGGGAAATGCAGCTTACAAAATTTTGTCAAATATAATATTGGGAAAAATTAAACCATATATTGAAAAAGTTATGGGGGACTATCAGAATGGATTTAGAGATGGAAGATCTGTAATTGACAATATATTTGCATTTAAATTAATAAAGGAGAAAGTATGGGAGTATAATCAGAATGTACAGTATTTATTTATTGATTTTCAAAAGGCATATAAAGGTATACATTATGGAAATGTATGAAAGAATTTAAAATTCCTACTAAATTAATAAATACGTGTAAAGCATGTGTAAAAGAGACAAGAATTGCAGTTAGAATGGAAGGAACATTGTAATCATTTTTTGAAAATAAAACAGGCCTGAAATAGGGTGAGCCTTTATCACCAATATTATTTAATTTGGCATTACAAAAAGTGATACAAAGTATAAAAACAGTTCATAGTGGTACAAAGATTGGTAAAGAGCAATTGAATATATTAGCGCACGCAGGTGACATTGCATTAATTGGGAAAAAATGAAACAGAAATAAGAAAACTTTTTGTAGAAGTGGAAAACATTGCCAGAAAGTTTGGACTACAGATAAACCAAGAAAATACAAAATATATGATAGTGGAGAGGAAAAACAGTTTGAAGAAAAATAAAATAGGACATTTGAAAATAAAAAATTTGAAATTTGGAAGAGTGGAAAACTTTAAATATTTAGCAGTTATACTTAATGAAGATAACAATAACCAAATAGACTTGCAAGAAAGAATAAAAAATGCTAACAAAACAAATTTTATGCTATAAAATTTTTTTAAAAATAAAAACATATCAAAGAAACTAGAATTAAAACTAAAGAACACAATAATAGACAAAACGTTAACAGATGCATCAGAAACTTGGACAGTAACAAAGAAAAATAGAAAGCAATTGAACATTTTTGAAAGGAAAGTGTATAGAAGAATTTTAGGACCAGTATATGACAATAAAAAAGAAATTTGGAGGATATTAATCAATAAAGAAATTCATGCAAGAGTTAAAGAACCTACTATAGTAGAGACAATAAGGTTAGATTACGTTGGTTTGGAAGAAAACAGAATTCCCAAAAAAGTATTATATATGAATCTGGGAACAACAAGACTGAGAGGTAGACCAAGAAACAGATGGCAAGATGAGGTGAGGGAGGATGGAAGAATAGTTGGTGGAGAAGAGTGGCGTGAAAAAGTACATAATAGAGAGGAATGGAAGAAGCTCCTGAGAACAGGAAGGAATCGTCGCATTCTGCACATGCCAATGGAATGAATGAATGAATGAACCAAACACAAAAATCTTCCCCTTTTTTGTTACAATGACAAAATATATCCTAAACATAATAAACTATACATAATTATTCAACAATGGAACAAAAATCCCAATTTCAAAACTCTATCACTAATACGTGATTCACTTCCCTCACTGTTCTGATTCACCACAACATCCTCCTGGGAAAAAGCACGAGTCACAGGGAAAGACTCCTGAATGACACATCACTAAAGAGAAGGAAAAAAGGTAAGTGAAGTACTACATGGACATTTCCATCACAGAGCAAATGCTCTCTGCAGCAGGGTTGTGTTAATCCAGACTATATATTTTGTGAAGATGAAGAGTCTAAGTTTGAAGAGTCGGCATGCTTCATCAGGAAGCATTGCACAGAGAATACAGGGATCTAACACACACGCACACAGGCACACACACGCATGCACACACACATGTAGTATCCACAGAATGCCAAAATTATGTCAAAAACCTCAAACAAAAGAATGATGAACATCCCAGATGATGGTCATTTTTGCTGCAGAAAAAATGTACGTACATGAATAAGCAGTACCTCTACATCAGTACTCTTCACCACAGCTTGTACCACTTGCTTCATTGATAAACATAAAGACATCTATTTATAAATGGTATTGCTGTTACTTCATGTATAATATTAAACATGAAGCAGCATAATCCTTACACTCAACCCAACCCAAAGGGCAAAGAAAGAGATCTCACATATTTAAAACATTTAACCAAACAATTTCTGATAAATTAAAATTGAACTGGTGTATTAAAGAAAATATATACCCTTTGTAAAAAAGTGTGGAAAGAATTTAGGATAGAGAATGGAAGAGCTACTATGGACAGCTGGAGACATTCTCCAGCTTCACAAATTATTCACAACTGGCACAAATTGTGAGACATCATTCTAAACAATCACAGCTGAACAACCTTGCAACACACCTTTCCAACTGTCATAACCAACAGGATGTTGAACCACATAATGTAATACCTGTAAGTTATCTTAACGGTATTCACATCTGTGCATTAATAAACAATTTAAAAGATAATACCAACAAATGCACAGGTATTAAAAGTACGCTTTCACTTGAAACCCACTACTACTCCGACATGTTTCAATCTTCTTCACAAGTTGATCTGAAAAGGACTGAAAAAAGCAGGAGTATAAGTGGGTTACATGTGAAAGTATACTTTTAATATTTGTGCATTTGTTGGTATTATTTATTAACCTGTAAGTTACTTTAAATACCATAAGATGTCAGCTCTAACTGTAGTCTGACACCTAACTACTATATCACAAAAACAGAACAGAATTTCATTCCACAAATCCTCATGGGACTACACTAAGGATGTAGAACTTGTTAGGACCCAAATAAATATCAGTTTCAAATACAAATGTAAATGAATAATGAATACCTCTTCGCACCATAACAATACTCATCTCAAACACAGAATAAAACCATATTAAATATCTACATACAGTCTTTATTGTTGCACCATGCATTTCGTAGAGTCATTTAATTAGCACACCAACTAATGCACATAGAGTGTTACAGCCAAGGGCAAACTTCTTCTCTTCCATGTTTTTAAGACAATTTAGGCTTTCCCTTTGAGAAAAATTGTTCTAAAGAGCAGGACTAAAATAATATATAATCTTCAAGTGCTACCTTAAATACTTTTATATGGTGATTTTAGACTTTTAATGGTTCTTAGCATGCTACCAAGTAACATGATTCCTGTATAATAAATTCCTCTCTGATGCTTATGTTACTGCTTGGCACATGTAGGTCACATTAATGTTTGTGCTCATTTCATGTCTGTCTTAACTACTCTTGACATTTTTCCACACTGTCTATAACAAGTATTAATAATAAAAGTAAAAAATCTCTGCAATGTGGAAGAATATTAAACTTCCTAAATATTTGCCACAGGAGATGGTACTATTAGTGAATGATATTATTCTAATAATTTCCTTCTGAATGTAAAATACCATCCTGGCACACAACAAATTTCCCCAGATTATTCTTCAATGTAATAACGTTTCTAAAAAGTTGGTTGACCCAATGCATAACCACCTGAGGCACCTGCTGCCCCTATACAGTTTCACTGAATTTAGTCGGCATGAAAGCTTTAGATTTTACAACAAAATTAACAACCTTTAGATTTTCAATTTGCATCACTGCCCTCACAGCATGGCATGCAGAACTTGGTTTATTTACTTACTCCATAGAGCAGAGTCCTTCTTGGTTCTCAGCTAGTCAAGAAATTCCCCACATTTTATGGAACATGAAGATTCATTACTGCATTCACAAGAGCCTGCCACCTGTCCCTATCCTGAGACAGATCAATCCAGTCTATCCCCCCCCCCCTCCATCACACTACCTGAAGATCTCAAATATTTGAATTTTTTCCCGCATTCTAATCTCGAGACATGACCATGTACTTAGTTTATCAGCATTTACTGCTAGTCCAGTATCCTTAATAGCAACAAATAAAGCTTCTGTGTTTTTCTTTATACTAGGTATCCTTCTGCCCAATATATTAACATCAACATAAACTAGAATCTGATGTGTACTATCTAATTTCAAGGCATCCTAGTTTACCTGAACCCTCCTAATGGCATACTCTAAAGCAAAGCTGAAAAGCAATGGTGATAAAGCATTGCCATGTTTCAAACGAATGTTAGTAGGAAACACGTCACACAAAAGTTTGCCTATATGGAGTCAGCTACAAGTTTCATCCAGACACATTTTTATTAGCCTTACCAGGTTTCATGGGGGAACCATACTCAGTGAGAATATTATATAAGAACTCCTTCCTAACTAAATCATAGGCTTTCTTGCAGTCTATAAATAGCTGATGCACTGCTTCATTGTATTCCCATTTTTTTTTAAGTATTTGACGAATGCAGAATATATGACCAATAGGTGGCCTGTTGCACCAATATCCACACTGATTTTCCCCAATAATTTCCTCTGCATATCAAGTTAACCCTAACAGCAGGATGTTGGATAAAATCTGCATGTAGTTGACAAAAGTGATATGCCTCTATAATTACTACAAACTGTTTTATCACTCGTCTTATAAACAGGTACAATGATCGACTTCTTCCACTCCTCAGGAAATTCCTCCTTATTCCAAACAGAGTTTATGCATCCCAAAGTGAAATGTACTACCCCTTGCTTTAAACAATTCTGCTGAAATTTGATCAATACCTTGTGTTTTGTGTCTTTTTAGCTCCATCTCAACCTTAAAGAGACTAGGCTCACGAACTAGTGGCTCTGCTGTATGTATTTCTGTCTGCCTATCAACGTTAGCCCCAGTGGGATAATAAATTCAGTGTTTTTCATTTGAAATTTAGAGTAAATTTGTAGACCAAAAAATTTAAATACTCCTATCTCTTAATTTGTTTTACATCCATATCCTACATTTCGAGCAACCCAAGTATTGTTATTAGTACAAAATGTCATGACATTTGTTTCATAAAAATTTAATGTAATTTATTTTCTTAGCACCACTTGCTCAAGTTACTCAATAAATCATGTGTGTGATTTTTCTAATGGCAAAATTCTGGGTGTGAAATATTAATGTAAGTTTTTATGGTATTCAATTACGCGAATTAAATCACAATGTATAATGACCAACAAAATGCGCAATATTGGAATATACATAGGGTACATGTTTTGATAATTTGTGGTTGGGGACAAATCATTGAAAAATATGACAAAGAACACAGAAGCAAGTAATGAATGAGTCCAACGTTACACCTAATTTTACAAGCACACAACGTGTCAAACGCATATGGATAATAACTGCATCTCAAAACGTCACATACACATGCTAACTTGCGATCCCCAAAACAACACGCTTCAAGCAAAGCTAAAACGCTTTCAAACATTAGGTTCCAAAACACTAAATGTCACAAATTAAAGGTTTCAGGCCACAACCAGACGTGAACAATACGTAGGGAGCAGTCGCAATAGGTCCAATCCCTGTTAGTTTGCCACATCATTCCAACACATCATTTACCGTTTATAAGTGCTTTCCAATACTTACAATTAAATAAAATGCGCTTCCCAGCTGTTGTCCATAATCTCAAAAATGATTAAATGCTTCATTCACTAAAATTTAACACTAAACTAACGATTTATAATTAGGGTGTGACCGAATTCCACACCTGAGCACATCCTACACGTCAACTTATCAAATGCCGACACGCCATCTTTGACTACTTTACCATTGCGCTATCTGTGAGTGGAAATTTGAAATGGTACGAATACGTACGCAACTTTCACGGTTGCAATATGCGTCGGTGTACAGTACGGAGCTGCAGACGCAGTGCGATGGAAAGAAGGGCAGTAATGTGGCTGATGTAGGACATGGACACGCAGTGTCTGTGTGCCTTTTGAGTAGCACGAGATAGAGCACCACACAGCCCGAAGACCTAACGCATATGGAGATGAGATCATGAAGTATCGACGGAAACTCTACGGAGCTGCTACGATAATATGGGCACACAGGCGATGTGGGCCACCACATTCCTACGCGAATGCTGCACACAAAGCATCCCACAAATCACTCCCCTTAGCAGAGTAGCTGTTGAGGTAGAATTATCGCACACGAAGCCTGCATCCGCCTTGTTGCCTGTGTTGTTCATCTTACCTTAATCTCATAGTAGAATCTCGAAGTGCTAAGGTCTAGTTTTTAAGCAGGCCTCGCACCTTTTAAAAATACTTCTGGACACACAGCGGGGCTCTTTTTTCATATATTGGCAATTACCTTAAGTTCCTCCCTTACAATATCTCTTCTTCAGTTAACTTCCCGCATTAATTAAGTGAATGGATTAATTTAACAGAAGCATATGGTCGAAATCTGTTTCTTCGCAAAATATTGGCCTTATAATTGCGCGCATTCATTGTATTTTAAGGTCATGGATAGGAAATTGTATGAATGTGTAGTGATTTTCACAACACTAACACCTGTTATTTTGTATGCTTACGGTCTTACTGTAAACCACCATTCAACCAAGAAATATACTAGTTTCCGTGTTGTAATATGTCCAGCATTGAACCTGTAATTCTGCATTTTTCTTCTCCTATGTGTTTTGTGATATTATAATTTAAAGCTTTAATGGTGACTAAATTCAGTAATATGTTCTTGAGCTAGCAGTCATGTCAGGTGGTTGAATGGTGATAATGAGAACAGAGACGGTCTTTAAAACGCTGGTTTATTCGCCATTCATTCATACATACATACACACACACACACATATATATATATATATATATATATATATATATGTCACAGATGTCTGTTTCTATCCTACTTTACTAAAAAAGCTTTCTCAACTGCATGCATGCATGCACAGGTATATATTCAGAGCATTTACCTCAAGGAACATATGATGGCCAGCTACCTGGGTGAGAATCAAACCCAGACCCCCCAGATATGCCGTAGGAATTGCAATGTTTGAGTATCGCTTAGCTTTGTCTATCACTCATTCTAGTTTGGACAACAAAAAATTAGACATGGCAGAATTTCTTGTTTTATATATGTTTACCATACTGTGGCTTCACTTTCTTTATGTGAAGATGCAGTTTTTTTTTTTTTTTTAAAGAATAGATGATGCCTTTTGACCCAAGGTCGCCAGTTGAGTTTAACCACCTTCCGTGAGACACTCCAGATATTACTCTTTATTATTTGGCAAAAGGGTGTGTTGTCATATGAAGAAATTCATGCTATAGCACAATTTTGTGTAATGAAAAATGGTGCTAACAGCAAGCAGGCTGCAAACTGATACTGGAAACGTTTGTGGTAAAAATCATATTTTTGCAAACCCAGTCATCTTCTTTCACATTTGTCTTACTGTCTTCATCTGAAAGATTTCACTACGTCTGTAGGGTTTTGTGAGGTACGAAAGAAACATAAAATAGACAAGAGGCAACATACATATAACATGACATTGTGGCATGTTTGCATAACCACTGTTAGAAATGCAACAATGTGTTCTCTTTATTATTTCTGTTGAGGTACCAAGTATTTTATACTGCATGCACTTTCTTGGCTGTCCTAACAGTCTAATGCTTTTTGGCAAAAATATCTTGATTAAATGGAGATTTTATTTCCCTGCAAACAATATGAACATAGTTAGGTCTTGAACTGTCATTATATATAAAGATTCAGTTTGTACTCCCAGCCCTCTGTGAGATTTAGTTCATACCTCACAGAGAACTGTGAGGTACAAAATGAATCCTTATACAAAACAGGCAATAACAATGTAATCAGTATTTAAAATTATGCCATGGAGATGAAGCAATGCACTACTTTTGATTTGTTGTGCTACTTGTAGCTTTCAACAATGTTTCTTTGGAAATTTTATGTTGCTGGTAACAATATAATGTACTTAGGTCTTCATGTAAAGTGCCCAGTATTTTCATTCAGTTTTAACCAAATCTGATTTTTCTGGAGAGATTTTCATAAAAGTTTCCAATATAACATTTCATGAAAATCTGTCCAAATGGAAGCTGAGCTGATATGGGTGGTCAGACAGACTGATGGACATAACTAAGCTATTAGGCATTTTTAGGGAATTTGTGCAGCTCCTACAAAACAATTACAGAGTTTATGACTTTAACATTTCTTCCTGAAATATCTTGGAAAATATCCCATTTCTAGCCTTTGACAGGAACAGCAGCCTGAACATGTGGTACAGTCTTATAGAATTCATATATTAATCACTCATAAATAATTTAGCGACAGGCTGTACCTGTTTAAAAAACAAAAACCCCAAACCTGCTGACACAATTGTCTATTCCCATAAGAACTCTTCATTGCTGTTGTGTTACCAGGACTTTGGAGATGCTAACAGAAATCTTCTCTTCAGCAACCACTACAGGTGTCATGAAATGTTGCTACTATCTGTGCTATCTAAATTACCAAAATAATTTTTTAAATCATAAGGTGGCATCAAAAGGAAAGAATATAAGCATTTGAATTCTGAGAACATGGTATTGCATGTGGATGACCAAATTCTAACACTAGGTGTCACTTCTCACATGTACTGTAATATGACAGCAAATCCTATTGCTGCAGGTTCTTGTGGGATTGCATTTTAAAGTTTTTACTAATTAGGAAAAGGAAAATTGTCAATAATTAAAATGATTATAATATTAGTATTACATTAGATATTATTGCAAATCCTGAGACATCAGAGAATAATTGTTATTTATTTTCTGAGAAGGCTAAGATTTATTCTCTTGCACTGTAATTTCAGTTTCATCTCATGAAGTATGTATGCAGCTACATGCATTTCATGACCATCCATGTTTTAAATTGCACATATTCATTGTAAGAATCATGCATCAAGAGTCACTTTTAATGAGTGAGGATTTAGCTTCTCATAGCACTGACTATGAAGGTTGCTGCCTTCTGGTACATGACACCATGTAGCATAGAGTATATAACCACAAAATATGGTAGAATTCTGCTGTCTACATCTTCAGATTGAGCCTGGTGAGAGAAGCAGTAAGTTTCTCCACAACAATGGTAATTATCTACCAGTCTACATAGTGTCTTATCCCAGAAGGCTGTAATCCTTAAACATTTTTATCTTTGTTATTACTAGTTTTTATGAAAAAATTTATACAAAGTGAAATCAGTAAATATGAATTGTATAAGAATGCACCCACATAAAATTCTATCGCCTGATCATAAGCTATTTTTAAAATAAGTTGCATGTGCTCAGGCACTATGACTACATTCCAAACACTATACTCATTTAAAAAGGTAATTGGAAACAGAAAGGCACACAGACAAGTAAGACAAGACCAGTTCAGGAAAGGTTGTGTGGTAGACATGAGGAAGTAGCATACCTATTTTACTGTCAAATAGGGAAGTACTAATTAAAATTCAATCAGTAACAACACCCATGTATAAGTAGTTCATACAACTGAATATGTATACTTCATAAACTGTTAATAAGAAGCAGGAATATGTAAATGTGCTTATATGACACATACATATATACACATTTTACAAAGATGTACTGAGACATCTAGTAGAGAGTTGTACATATAACATATATCTGCATTCATGTACATTGATCACATTCTTTCCTCCAACACATACAATAAATGGGGCATGCAGGTACAGATAGTTACAGACATTACTTATAAGATCAGCACATTTCTAAGCCAGAATTAAAATATTATGTGAAAACTGTGCTGGATATAATGACATAAAATTAGGTTTCTTTATTCATTTATTCTTGGGGTTTTCAAGGCAGTGTGGTTAAAGACTCTGTTGTTTTGGGATATGATGCCACATTACTGAGTAATTGACCCTGATGTTTTGAAGGCACTGTGTTCCTTTGAAATAATGGGGCCAATTACCCAGTGGCACAATACCATTTCCCAGAAGAATCAAGTCCTGGATTCAGACATAGTAGAAATTACATGTTTTTTTTTTTTTAACAGACTATCCCATTCATATAAGACTTAATAACCATCAGCATGCAAATGAAATCTTACATTGAAAGAATATTTAATCATGCTATTAACAAAGGATGAGGACAAATATAAAAATCATTTTTTACCATTTCAATTGCTTATTTAAGAATGTTGACAGCAAGTTATAGAGTACTGGAAACTTCACTCTTATTTCCGTAATGTTTTTGTACAAAATGTGGTTGTACCAACAATGCACTACTATTTCAAATGTACATTCTTTAAATATTACCTTTGAGCACAAAAAATGCTTTATTTATTTCTCCTTGTTTGTATTAATAACTATATCTAATACACACAATTTAACCATGGTTTATTTCATTATTTGTTTTTAATTGCTGGTGCAAACAATGAAAGAAGTGCCTGTCTCCACTCAAAACAGAGATTCCAGTAATGGTAAATTTTCTCTTATAGGGCATCAGCTTATTGAAACACAACAGCAGTGTTGAAATTGTCATCCTGTCCCTTTGTTTGGACAAATAATACCTGTATATCAACATAAAAATGTTCTTGAAATGACGCAATGAAAAGGCTAGAGCTGTCGTCATTAGAAACGAGATAACACAATAAAGGAATTAAATATGCAGAATGAGCAAGTTAAAGTGACAGAGAGAACAGCCTGACTAAAAACGAACCTTGTATTTTAAACATTCACTCATGCTTGAAGAAGAAGTAATAATTAGTCATATAAAATTAGTTCATTAATTACAACATTCTGAAATTGCAAGGTTCATATATTTGTGTCTTTAAGAATAGTATGTAAATCAAAATTACATACACTCAGACTGTGATGTTCTGCAAGGTCATGCTCACACCTCTACCAGACTACTATCTTCTGCAATGTTAAGTTTATACTTTTGCCAGACTACTCAGCATCACACCACACAAGACAGCAGTTGTCATCATCACCACTGTGACCTTAGATACCACCACTTTCATTTAAATTATCTTGGCATAGCCAAAGAAATCATGTAAAGATAAAATTGTAGAACAGAGCAAGCCATTTTGAATGGAAATGAGAACAGAGATTAGCAGAAACATTAATTTTCTTTGGTAGTGAGCATATTTTATATCAGAAATAGTTTATTAATTTTATGCTTCAAAGAATACAATAAATATATATAAAAGGGATCGCATAACAATATATGTGGTGGACTGTATGAGTATACACCCAAAGTATTATACTTTTTAAAATCTTCAGTACAAAAAAATAAACAGGTACATGACCATAATACAAAGACAAATATGGATTTACATATCAAATCGCATAATACAAATCTCTATAAAAGAAGTGTAATTAATATGGGAATTCGATTGTATAATAACGTACCAATGCATATAAAGAAGTTGGAGGAATATAAACTCTACAAAAGAGAACTGAAATACTTTCTCATAGATCATGCATTTTATTCAGTGGAAGAGTTCTTATGTTGCCGATTGATGCTATAGCAGCTTGGACTGGATAAAATAGTAATAGTGTTTGATGTTGTATATGCGTAGGTTATTAAAATGAGTAATTGCAGTATGGATACATACATTAAGTCAATATGAATTGTAATATGGAGATATTATTGATAGCATGAAGTAGGTATGGAGATTATGTTTTGGATTGATTGTTTTATAACAATTGTTTGTTATATGATAGTGTTGTTGCATTTTGTGCTTATGACGTGCTTGACGTGTCTGGAGTCACTGTATGACTGACTGAACTGAATAAATGATAATGATAATGATAATGATTAATATAATAATATTGACCCAGGTGTTGTAGCTGAGATCTTTACCACATTTCTTGCACGAAATACTACATTTGCAGCCTTCACTTTTGATATCGTTATGGTATCACGAGTAATTTTTATATTACAGGCTAGAGTGAATATGCAGACTAAGTATAAATATAGTATCTCGTGAATGGGATGAGACAAAGGTTACTAGACACTTCGCAAAATTGTGATAAGTTACTATTAGCTTCATCATGTCTGTCTGCCCTTCTCTCCGTCCATCTGTCTGTCCATCCATCTGCATGGAACAACTTGGCTCCCACTGGATGGATTTTCATGAAATTTGATAGCTGAGTACTTGTCCAATATGTGTCGAGAAAATTAAATTTTCATTAAAATCTGACAAGAATAATGGGAACTTAACATGAAGACGAATATACATTTTTTATCAAGTCTTACTCATTTCTTCTTAGAATGAGAAAGGTTTCAGAAAAAAATTGTAGGGAAAATCAAAACACATGTATTAGGTTCAATAAATCTGTTTGTTTAAATTGTGCTGTTCATGAGATCAAGAGGAAAAATGTTGAGGAGCCAGCAGGCGACAGATGGCAATATGAAGCATGCACATAGAATGCTGGATACCTAAGACTACAAACACACACTCAGAATATGTAATACTTATTTCTTTTCCATCATAACATTGGTTGTATGTACATCCTCAATGTTACATTATACATATATTGCCTGTCTTGTATTGTCTCAGATAAATCTGGGTCAATGTGCATGAGATCAATAAAATAAGGCTGGCATCTCTGATATCAATCAGAGATGCACTTTTTAAAATGGCATTTTATATTTATTGTAGTGTATAATTCTGGAAATATGTGTTAGAAAAAAATTCCAATTGCAACTTGAAACAATGACGGCTTTAAGCAGCTCAAATATGGACTGGAAGGGTGTTTATTCATATAAAACAGAATTTTTTGTTGCATTTTTTAAATGCACCTAATAATAACAATACTGTTTCTTATATAAATTTTTGTAAATGCAGGTGTTCATAAACACTGGCCATTGTAAATCGTTATTCATTTACTACTGGTAGTTGAAAAAATATTCAAAGAAATACACTTGGTTATATTCCACCATAACCAGAAAAAGACACAATTAATGTTAAGTATTTCCTCTATTAGAAAATTAGTTTGGAATAATAAAAAAAGGCATGAAGAATAAGATACAGTTCTATCCACACTTATTTAAAAACAACACAACAACTGATCATACTGTACTAAATATGAAAGATTATTTGTAGGGGCCAGGACATGGTTGAACTTGTCGCCCCTGACCCGCAGAAAATTTTTCTGCTGTTGCGTGTTGTGTACACCTGCCTTGGGCCATAGTGGCACAAATGATTACAGGAAAGTTCTTTGACAAGAACACACCACAATTTTTTGTTGGAAGTGCTATTTATTACTTTGGACCAGAATGTAAATCAACAGGTTAGCTGCTGTCACCACAGTGCATTAATAACTTCTGGTCCAACGTTTCCTCACTGTGGAACCAGTCAATGGATTATGTTTTAAAATATCAGAAATTGCCAGGACAGGGGTGTTGGTAACAGATGTTGTATGGACAGATGACATAGAAGGACTGGTCAGCTTTTTAAACTTACTGTTTTAAAAGTTACATAAAAAATTATTTTTTAACAGCAGTGATGTAGAAACTGTAACATAGTACTATTCTATTTTTTGCTTCTTCATAATTCTATAAAAATGATTTACATTTAACTTTATGAATTTTGGATCAATGATATGGACATCTTCGTACCGCAAAAGAGATTATCTCATTTGTTCCTTCTTATCTCGTGACTGGAGAATGGGCTGGATTATAGGGGAATCAAGGTTCTATCTCTTGTAAGATTAGAATTTTTCTCTTTTCCACAGCATTCAGACCGGCTGTGGGGCCCATCCAACCTCTTGTATGATGAGTACTGCTATACCTTTCTCTTGGGTCCCAGCAGGTAGAGTGTGAAGCTGACCACACACTTCCGTCTTGTGCTGAGGTTAGGATACATGGAGCTCTACTGCCACTTATACACTCATCTTCATGACATTTTGCTTAATCAAGCAGGGGCCAATTTGAGTTTTATGTTACAACAGCCTCTGAAACTTGTTACTTTATTTATTTACCCATGTTTGAACACAGAATCATTATGCATGCTGTTCATGAATGACTTTCTTTCATAACTGTATACTCATACTACCACACTATTAACCAATTAATAACACTCTAGTTTAAATGTGCTAGCTACATCCACCCACTCACCCTGTGTTGAAAGCAGCCCGATGCTTGGTTGCAGCAAGACCTCTGCTAGAAGTCTGATGTTTCTTTGCCTCTCCTTGCTTGCATGGTTTATCAGACCCCCCGTCATATAATACCTGGACACATCAAACAAATATGAAACAGCACTAGTAATACGTGAGTCTACCATAATCCAAGTTGTTATGTGTTACGACTTAGAGGCTGTATGGAACATTCAAAAGCAAACTCAACATTGTGTTCTTTAATGCATGTGTATGCCTCAAACATAGCCAATGAAAAAATACTGAACTTAGTATATTTACCCTAAAAGTTAACATTATTATTTCAACTGGCCTTACTTACATCCAGGTCTTACAAACATTGTTAAAATACTGTAATATTAGTGCATCATAAAAATATATGTTTATTTTCATTCTGCAGGTATGATATTAACAGGTATATTATTATTATTATAATATTCATGCAAGTATAATAACTTCTGAATCAACAGACCATCTTTCATGACATATGGTATAATTCTCACTATGTCTTGAATTTCTAATTTTGTGCCTTCGACACCAGCATAGTTACAATGCTTACCTCTAAAACTATGCAACAAGATCCATGTTGTATGGGACCATTACATTTTTCACTGTGATGGACATTTGAAGGTTATACACCTTTCAGTACAGTAATGCATGTACCACTCTCTTTGGTAGTAGTAGTCAATTAACCAAGCAACTAAGATTGCAACAATTTTGTTGGCATTACTCATACACCAAAAATTACAAACGTAGCCAGATTTAGTGCTGCCGGCCTCAGGCATATTTTCTGTTTGTAGAATCTATAATTACTTTCAACATAAAGGCAATGGTAGGATTCAGTAAATGCTCCTTCGAGAATATACGAGTATGCAGCTAAGTAACTGCTGTGCACAAACATAGAACAAAAGTGGCAAAATTTCACTTTACTCTAAAAATGTTATTTATTTATTTATGTTTAAACATTCGAGAACAGATTATACAGAACAAGGAATGGAACACTATTAGAATAGCCTGGCAGCTTTATTAAATAAATGGACATTCATTCATTTCTTATTTTCTACAAGAGCAATGAAAGTAGCCATATCTCACACAAATCATTCTTCTCTCCATTACGTGTTCATTTTACGCACTTTACGGCAAGAGCACATAAAATATTTGAAGTAAAAATAAGGATACATATAGTCAAAAACAACAACAATAATCTAATATAAACAGAAGATATCGAAATATAACGTGAAATAATTCAAGCAGACTTTTTATCATCATTGCTATTATGCATTTGCTTAATCCCCCTCACACAGCAGTTGACCATGTGAATACAGGATATGAAGAACACACAACAAGGACAAGAGTATCACACTTTTTTACATGGTCTATGTGAAGCTGACAGGTAAAACAAAGAAGAACTCCAAAAATACAAGAAAATAGTTAGAACCTTCACTGATAATATCCATATGGAATTTGGACTTGACAAGTGTGCAAAGATTGTACTCAGGAAAGGAAAATTAGTTCACTCACAAAATTTGACTTCAAGAGAGAAACACAAGAGATCATATAGGGACAAACATAGAGATACTCAGGGATTGAAAAAAGTGAAGGCATACCGCATCAACAAATGAAAGAACATTTGAAGAAGGAATACACCAGGATATTAAGAATGGTAGTGAAATCCAAGTTGAATCCCATAAATACAATTACAGTAATTTGAGCATTAGTCATCCCAGTATTAAGACACAGTTTTGGTATCATTAATTGGAGATTGGAAGAAATAAGAAAAATGTATCCAAAAACTTAAAGCATATTAACAATGTACAAAATGCTTCACCAAAAAGCTGCTATAAATAGGCTATATAGAAAGGAAAAAAGGGAGCAAGAGGCCTGTCACAGATCAAAACACAATGTAAAGTAGAGATAATCAATAACGCAGAATATCTGAACACAAAATATGCAGAAGCCCAGTTTGTAAATATTGTTAAAAGTCATGAAGCAATCAATCAAATATGAATTCAACAATTAAAAGAGCAGCATAAGTTGGAGAAGAATTAATCAAATGAGAACAGTTGCACACAAAAGGAAGGCATTCAACACATACAAGCAAAATTAGGAGAGTCCTTAAAGCAAAAATGGGAAACCAAGTAATGCATGGCCAGTATATTAGAAGTATGGATAGACAGCTTATTAGTGAAGGAAACATGTTCCTATGGCTGTCAAGGACAGATCTGAAAGGAGAAACTGAAAGTGAAGGAATAGCAACACAAGATCAGGCATTACAAAAAAAATATCAAGCAACAAAAATATCTACAAACAGAAACAAATAGCAAAAGCAGACTTTGTCAACAATTTGATGAGACAAAAGAACACACTGTATCAGCATGCCCAACAATGGCAAAGGGACAACATAAAGAGACATGATACAATGTGCTCAACTATGCTTTAACACATGAAAGAAAATAGGAGTAAAATTAGACAATGAACACTAAGATGACCATGTACCAAAACTAGTTGAAACAAGTTGTGACAGTACAGTAACCATATTAAGGAATCAAGAAGTGCAAACCAACCAAATGACTCCTAACAATAAACTGGACATCACAATCCATGACAATGAAAATGGAACATGTGTGTTAATAGAAGTTGCAATTTCTCAGGAGACAGAAATGTGACAAAGAGAAAACCAAAGAAGATTCTGAAATATAAAGACCTCACAATAGAAATTTAGTGTATGTGGAACGTAAAAGCAAAAATAATACCAGTAAAAACAGGGGCAACTGAAACTATCTCAAAATCATTCAGACAGTACCTAAACATTGTAACAGGAAAGCACGAAATCAAGGAAGTACACAAAAAGCGATACTGGACACTGCACATGTGCTTCAGAAAGTGCTAACGTAAAAGTACAAGACATTTAACATGTGAAATTACATTACATGTAGCACAAATTTTAAATACAGAACAGCTGCAACACTATGTACCCTGGAAACATTGTTTGTTTCAGGTATATAACTGTAAATACCCTGCATAAAAGTCATTACAAATATAACAACAACTACAACAACAACAACAATTTTTAATATGTAACATATACCATGCATCATTATTTGGTATTTAACTGGTTTCTCAGTGCATGGATTTGAGGCCTGCACCATTGTAGGCCAGTCTCAATGGGACCAGGATTGATTTTTTGTGGCTATAAGTCCCTTCAGGAGTCGACTTTTATCCAGAGCTACTAAAATTATATTATATAAGACACTAATAAGATCGGTAGTGTCGTATGGAGCAGAAGCATGGACGTTGACGAAGAAAGAAGAACAAGCTCTGCTAATTTTTGAAAGGAAAATATTTAGAAGAATATATGGTCCTAAATATGAAAATGGGGAATGGAAAAGTCGGATGAATTGAGAACTAGAAGAGATGAGCAAAGGAGAAAATATAGTAAAATGGATAAAAGGGCAAAGGATAAGCTGGTTAGGTCACCTAGAGAGAATGGAGGAGGATAGGATGTCCAGAAAGATCTTCACTCAAGAACTGGAAGGGACGAGAAGAAGGGGAAGACCCAGGAAAAGATGGAAAGAGGAAGTAGAAAGAGATCTTCAAGTACTGGGAGTGAGAAGATGGAGAGAGTTGGTGGCAGATA
>Ga0131853_10004441_pt1 | contig 25163 bp, 25 predicted proteins | sample TergutLab28metaG_FD_92764 | JGI IMG/M metagenome (GOLD analysis project Ga0131853, IMG submission 92764) | Labiotermes labralis P1 segment gut microbial communities from Petit-Saut dam, French Guiana - Lab288 P1 (version 2) (version 2) | ecosystem: Host-associated > Arthropoda: Insects >...
CTATGCGAGAGCAGACTGACCGCAATATTCTGAAAACTTACGAAACCTTGATAGAAAGCCTCCGATATAAGCTGTATATGCGGTTACTTCCACGGTACAAAGCAGAGGAAGCGAAAAAAGCGATGGCAGAAGAAAGGGTTAAGTTGGAGGAAAGTGACGAAAACAACGATACCGCTGAAAATGACGCTATTGTTACAAATGAGGTTGAAGATGCGGAAAACGAAGTAGCGAAGGACGAAATAGCGAAAAATGAAATAACGAAGTACAAAATAGCAAAAGATGAAATTGAGATGTTTCCGCTCACTTTCAACCAGCGCAGATTCGTGGAAGATAACAAGGAAAAATATGGTGACGGCAAGCCTAAACGCTCGCGCCGGACAAAAGCGGAGATTGAGAAAGCCGCTATTGAAAGCACCGAAAACAAATGATATGCTGTAATATGTACATAGCGTTTCAGATTACGATGCCACAGAAAGGTGAACGAAGCGCAATGAATAAAATTTTTGAAGCCACAAGCTCATACTGGGCGAAATACAGCGAATACGAGTATCGCAAGGGTAATGACGATATTTTGTATCTTACTCCAACTCCAAAGGCCAAGCCCACTGTTTATGACCCTCTCAAAGACGGCGAAGTCCTTGTGCTTGACGCGCTTAACGTAGGTATGCTCACCATGAAACGTGCTACTGAAAATGAGTTAAAACAGGCTGTGTTTGATTTTGTTTCAAAGTATGGACTGCTTGGTTTTATGACCGCTTTGCCTACTACTCCGCAGTTTATGGATTATGAAGCGGTTTATCTGCCTAAAAATCAATTCATAAGGGCAGAAACCATGACAACGCAGGATTATATGGCGTATTTCTTTCCATTCGGCAAGCCAGATTTTTACAAGGACAAGCGCACGGCACGGTGGAATGTTGCCAATGATAAAGAGATGATGGCGCTGATGATGACATTTGCGGATGATTCTATGGCAATGGCGATAAGTTTACAGCGTGAGTACGCCGAGCGGTATGATTGGCTGATAGAGCAGTTTCGGGATTTGGCGTTCATTTTCGTGACCAGTCATTTATATTATGAGGATTATGATAAACTGGACGAAAGCCAGCGTGATTTATACAGACAAGGCATGGCAACGTTTAATGGTATGGCTCCCTCGTATCGTATAGCTTTGCGTGAGAAAAAGCCTATAATTCTGTGGGATTTTCATTCGATGCTGTTGGGAGTGCAGATAATGTTCAGTTTTATGCTTGTGGATGAAGCCAAGCCACTTCGTTGTTGTAAACATTGTAATAATGCTTTCTCGTCAGAACATCCCAGTGCTGTGTTTTGCAGTTCGCGATGTAAGAATCAGTATAATGTTTATAAGAGTCGGGATAAGAAGTAGCCTTACGCTCCGTTAACCGCAGAGCAGAAAATGATGCATCTCGTTTCAATATGGTCAACATGGGCAAGGTGGTCAATATATGGAAATAACCACCTTGCCCATGTTGAAGCCACATCCCGTGGAGCGGCTCCCCCTTGTTTGGTTTAACGCAATACCTCTGAATGTACCGCAAACAGGCCGTATGCGTATGTGTAGTAGCGTTTCTCCGAAACGCCCTTTACAGCATACAACATAGCTACGGTGGTCTACCTTGTTTGAGGTGGTGAGCGGACTACCATCACGAGAAAGAATTATTTCACCATCAGCAGAACGGACAGCCTTTTCAGCGTGTCCATGTTTCTCTAAATGACTGTTGAGAATATCAGCCCAAGCACAACGCCATTCTTCGGCTTTGGTATGCTCGTTCCAATCTACCGTAGGAACTTTGACAGACTTCCAATTTCCGTTTGATAACTTAATGCGTTCACCGTTATCATCAAGGATATGTTCTGATTTTGATTTCACTCCCCATGTGCCATTTTGTTTAATAGGTCGCATGGTTAGCATAATATGAGCATGGGGATTTGGATTATCGCCTTTAGGGTCATGTACACATAGGTCGGCACACATGCCCTTATCAACAAAATACTTTTGAACATACTCACGAGCAAGAATGATATTTTGCTCTCTCGATAATTCAACAGGCAGAGATATTTCAATCTCCCTTGCCAGTTGAGCGGTTTTGTAACGCTCGCATTTTTCAACTGCGTTCCATAATACCGCTCTGTCTTTATATTCGATTGGGGCATGGTCGGGCAGTAGAATTTCTTTGTGGACTACACCTGATTTGTGAGTATAATCGCTTGTAATGCCGTTATACTCATTATGGATTTTCTCTGCTGCCCTATAAGCAGATTTCGCAACGGCAGATGCCCCTTTACCCCTGCTGAATATTTTAATACTGCAATGATAGATTGCGATAGACTTCACCTCAATTCTTGAAATGGATAAGCGGCAAACCATGATAAAATTGGCTTGCCGCTTATGGGTAGTGGATAGGTTTTGATTTTAGGTTTTAGGGGCGTTCACGCCCCAATTTCCGCCGATAGGCGGAAATGTCCCCGACAGGGCGCACGGCGTTTGCGTAGCAAACGTATAAGTGCGCCGTTGCAAGCAACGGATGGGGCTAATTGCCCCTGTCCGTTGTGCCGCCGCCATTGTTGGCGTGGTGGGTGTTGCCGTCATTTTTATTGGCATTGGTGGGTTTTGTTGTTGGGGTTGCGTTGGTCTGTGGTGTCGCTGATGGTGCTTTGCTTGTGTCGTTTTTATCGCCCTGTGCAATAATTTTGGCAAGAATATCACGCCCATAATTATTGGCGACGGCTCTTTCAAGAAATATCTTATACTGCTCGTCTGTTACTTCGATTATTTCGGGCAGTAGACTTTCAAGCAACCCATGACGCTTACACAGGCGATGATTTCTTGCTTTCTTTTCCTCGGCTTTTTGTTTTGCAACAAGCTCTTTGATGCGGTTTTCTTTTTGACGGATTTCCTCTTGTGCCTTTTCGATTTGGTTGTTGAGGTTTTGAAGTTTTGACATAGTTGTTTTCCCCTTTCGGAATTTTGGATTTTTGTATGGGCAATATAAAAGCCGCCGATTTCATTTCTGAAATTTCGGCGGCTGTGGTGCTGTGGGTATTAAATTGTATTACAATGTTGCAGACTATGGCGTTAAATTACACGTCCACTTTTTTTACATCTTCAAAAGATGTACCTTTGAGAATATCAGCCCTAACTTTTTCCTCAACTGCAACACGTTTAGCTTTCTTTCGGGCATAATACCTTGCATCAATTTCACGCTCATGCCGCAATTCCTCCTCCGTCATATCACGGCGAAGTTTACGCCCTCTTGTGCCTGTTAGCTTTTGTGGCTCTGCTTGTTGTCCTGTCTGCCCTCCTACGTGTTGACTTGCTTGTTGCTCGTCTGCATATTCACTTGACGGCAATTCAAATTTGCCGATAAAGTTTAAGAAAATATCTACTTGCATTGTTCGCTTGCCATTGATTTTGACAGCTTCATGAACAATCACTTTTTCGATAAATTCATTCAGAAGTGCCGCATTAAATGTTGCAAACTCCGTATTGCGATTTACTAATTCAATGAATTTATCAGCCTTAACGCTTTCGGTGTTGTATGTGTCGATTTCCGATTGCAAATTTGCAATATCGGCATCAAGGGTCTGCTGTTCCTCGTCATAGCCTTTCAGCAAATCCGTAAAATGATTTTCGGGGATTTTACCCAAGCCGTATGATTCAAATAACTTTTTTACAAGGGTTGCTATTTCATCACGGCGACGTTTGGATTTGGCAAGTTTGCTCTTGTTGTCTTTGATTGCGGTTTCTTGATATGATGCAGAAAACTCATGTACCCTTTTAATAAAATCGGATTCGTTTTTTCTGACATAATTACAAGTGCGTCTGATGGTATCAAGTATCAGTTCCTCTATAACCGATACTCTGATATAATGACAAGTACAACTGCGTGAGTAGTGGCGGTAGCTTGAACAAACATACTCTTGATGGGGTTGGTCGGGGTTGGTCGGGTCTGCCTGTTCTTCCTTGCTTGTGGTACATCTTATGACCGCAATCAGCACAGAATAAAACGCCTGTGAGTGGGTTTGGAGTGCCGCCGATGCGTTCGGGCAGTCTGCGTGTTTCTCGTAAGCGTTGAACAACTTCCCATTCTTCTTCGCTGACGATAGCGGAGTGGGCATCTTTGAAAATCAGCTTGTCGGGATTGTCCTCACGCTTTTTAGATTTGTAGCTGTCTTTCTTGGTCTTGTTAAGCACTTTCCATCCCATATATTCCTCTTTTTTGAGTATGGCTATGATAGTGCTTGCTGCCCATTTGGTGGGGTTTTTATTTGGCTTGTTTGGCATCCCTGCATTTATGCTCGTCCAATGTGTGGTTGGGGTTGGTAGATTTTCTGATGTAAATTCTTCGGCTAATTGAGATACTGTTTTACCCTCAATCACACCACGAAACATACGCTTTACTATCGTAGCGGCTACTTCATCCAATATCCATTGTTGGCGGTCTTGCGGGTGATGAAGATAACCATACGGAATTGCTCCGCTGACACGCTTGCCGTCCTTTGTTCGTGATTCGTTTATGGCTCTAATCTTACGGCTGGTATCTCGTGCGTGCCATTCAGCGAATAGGTTTCTGAAAGGCATAAAATCATCTTCGCCTTTGGCTGTGTCAATGTTTTCAGCTACAGCGATTAGTCTTATGTTGGCATCTCTTAGCTGTTCTAAAAATAAACCAACTCTAAGGTGGTCACGACCTAAACGGCTCATGTCCTTAATGCAGATTTGTGAAACTTTTCCGCTCCCTATCATGTCCATCATTTGCAAAAATGCTGGTCTATCCCAACGAGTTCCGCTCCATCCGTCATCTACGAGATGTAGTATGTTGGTTAAGCTGTTTTTGTTGGCATAATCTTCAAGATAGCGTTTCTGATTTTCGATAGACAAACTCTCATTTTCTCGCTCATCTTCTTTTGAAAGCCTGCTGTAAAGGATGGTTAGTTTTTGATTGTTCATAATCATGGTTTCCCCTTTCGGGCAGGGTCGGGCGGTGGCGGTGGTAGCATAATTGCCAACAACATAATTATTATCAGCATAATTATGATTACGCACTTTTACGCACCTCATTTTCAATCAACCGTAACAACTTGTCCTCTGCGGTTTCTTTGCTTGTTTGGCTGAAATGAACAGACACGGTGTAGGTTGTTGAGCCTATGCGTTTTGTGAATAATGGCGGTGTGGGTTGGGCTGTGATGGCTGCAATAGCTTTAGCATTTCTGCCCTGTGCGTTTGCCGCATTGTTCACGCTGTTTTGCATAGTGCCGCTCATTTCGGTGTTGATATTCGGGGTTGGCTGTTGTAAAATAGTCTTGACCTCCTTTGATTTTTTGGGCTGTAGTTTAGTGATAGTTCGATGATTACTCTCCAAAATATTTCTCCCTCTACTAATAGGAAAATAAATGGGGTAAATCGGAACTCTTTTTTTGAAAAAGTGAAAATATTTTTTCGCTGTGTTGGAATACGTCATATGCCAGTATGAAATGTTCCTTTTTTGAAATGGCTGTTTGAAAGCCTGCTGTTTTTGATTTTGCTGTTGGCGATTTTTCAGCTTGTGATTTTGGTTTTGCTCTCTTTACCCTCAACAATTTCTCAAACGCTGATAGCGAAAATATATCTTCTCTGCCCCTGTGCCGCTCCCTGTGGTGGTGTCTGCTGTTTTGTGCGTGTGGTTGTGCGGATAGCTGTAAATAGACCGCTTTTGCCCTTTCTGCCTTTATATAGTATTTCGAGGTTAAAAACCTTCCTTTACAGTATAATCCCTTCAGTATCCCGCTCTTGTTTCTAGGCTTGCGAAAATGCTTCTTCAAGCCATTATCCTGCTCATGCGGTTCAAAATGCCTATCAAAGGGTATCAACTTAACCCTGCCGCTCAAAAACACGGTATCATCAGATGTACGGGGCAGATGGTTAGTGTTTATGAAAATCTTAAGCTCCGGCGTAAACTCCACAGGGTTTTCGTTAAGGAATCGCGCCGTATAAGTATCTCCCCCTGTAAGCTGCTTCACAAGGGCTATATTCAACTCCAATCCCTTTTCAGGTTCTGGCACATTCACAAGCCGCACACCCTTCAACCGCGCCGTATCAGGACTTGCCGCCCCACCATCCGCAGGACGGCGAGATAACGTCTGCGGCTGGATTGTTCTGGCATAGTCACCCATCAAGAAAGCAACCGTTTCCGATAAGGTACTTTTGCCGTTGCGGGTCTTATCACCGTAGAAGATAAAGAAGCACTCTAGCGATGTTTCACCCGACAAGGCATATCCCAACGCCTTCTGCAAAAATCGGGCAGTTTCCACATCCCCGCACATAACCTCGTTTATGAAGGTTTCCCAACGTTCGCACTTGGCTGTAAGATCGTAATCTACCCTCGCTATCTTGGTTATGAAGTCTTTGGGGTTATGGGGCAGTAGCTTCATTGTGGACAGGCATAATGTACCGTTCAAGCAGTTAAACAGGGTTTTAGCTTTATCAAAGCGGTTAAGGCTTATTGGGCTGATAGAACAGGCATCCGACAAAATCCCCTCACGCCTGCGCCTGTTTGTAAGCCCCTGTGCGCACTTGATGAATTTCTTGCTCTCCTCCTGTTGACGCACACTATGGGCTTGGCGTAAACGCGGTTGAGCCGGGCGCAAGCTGGCACACAAGCACGAGCGTGGCCGTTGGGTTTATGTGTATGGTGAGTTGGAGCGCCGGGGCTTGCTTGCGCGTACCCGAGTCGAAAGAGACATCGTAAGGGATGTTCGCCGAAAGCAACATCGAGCAGAGCATGTTGAACTTAATCAGTGATATTTGTTCACCGGCCATGATTTGCCGGCATATATCCCACGAAAGCAGCGACATTATCTGGTTGTCGAAGAGCATGGCATCCCCCTTGACACGTGCTTGAGCGCATTGATACACACTAGTACATCATATGAGGGGCTGTCTTCCTGTGTTACTCCAGGTGGCGGTAGTAGTTTTCGCGGTCGGCTACAATGTCCTGCATCTTGCTGAATATGGCGCTGGGTGTCCACGTTCGTTTCTTGCTGTAGTAGGCGCGCAGCAGCTTCACGAAGCGAAATGGGAAGTGGAGCAGCGCGCGGGTGATACGGACGTCCTCGAGACGCAAAGGCGACTGGCTGTCGTAAGCCTCGAGCAAGTCATAGACAGACAGTTCGCAGCCGCGCGGATTCTCCCTTATATAGCGTGATATCACGGACACAAGGTCAAACATGCTGTAACCAAGCTCCGCCGCGCCGAAGTTTACTATGTGCAGGTCGTCTCCCCCGACGAGGAGGGTCTCTTCCTTTAGGCGGTTGTGTATAACCGATGATTGCCGCAGCGATTCCTGTATGTATTCCTCGAAGCTTGTGGACTCTAGCTCGGAAAGCGTTTCCCGCATCTGGGATATGTAAAAATCATAGTTCTTGAGGAAGATTACGTCAAAGTCGGAAAGACTGCCGCTTTGGCCAAGTCTTCGCTTTATGCCCGCTATGTCCGCCACGTCCTTGCGAAGCTGGGACAGCACGTTTTCGCGGCGAAATTTAGACGGCGAAGCCGCTCCCCCGGACAGGCGGTGCATCAGCGCCATGCCTTCAACGGCGCGCCGGACATCCCCTGCATCGGTGAAGCTGGTTTCGCGCAGGTTCAGCGTATTGGTACAAACATATACGCTGCCCTCGTGCTCCACATACGGCTTCCCGCTTAGAGCTAACCTAAACCTGTCCGTACTTGTAAAACCGTTCGCGGCCAGGCGTTCCTTTATCTCATGCGCGAACGTGACCTTCGCACAACTGTCAAGGCTCTTCTTGACGGTAAGGCTCCCTGTTTCGGTAGTCAACACAAAGCAGGACTTATCCTTCTTGATCTTTTTCGCAACCACCCCGAAGCCTTGGAGGACTTGCGCGCTCAGAAGCTCCACATTCTCACATCCCGTTGGTTATTTTCGCTGTGCGAACTTGTATATATATTGATATGAGAACGGCAAAGCGCTTATGACCGTTTATGCTATTGTTTATACATCCGTAAAATCTCCTGAAGGTCTATTTGCGGATGGGTATATCTCCTTACTGTTTAGAGTCGTTGTCATGTATAGTGAAAAGCTGTACCTTGTGCGCCACTTAACTTTTTCAAGTTTTGACGACAATATTTTTTAACATGACATGGTGCCGTCATGTTTTTGTGATATACTATGTTTGAGGTGAGATCATGCAAATTAATCGACTATTCGAGATAGTGTATCTTTTGATGAATAAAAAACAGATAACCGCAAATGAATTAGCTTCACATTTTGAAGTTTCCAAACGAACCATTTTGCGTGACCTTGATACACTGACAACAGCTGGAATACCAATATATACCATACAAGGTAAAGGCGGCGGAATTTTTATTCAAGATAATTTCGTGCTGAACAAAGCCTTTATTTCAGAGGATGAACAAAAGCAGATTTTGTTTTCTTTGCAAAGTATGTCTGCAACAGGGCTAATTGAAACCGACAAGGTGCTTGGCAGATTGCGAAGCCTTTTTAACAATCCGAGCAAAGAGTGGATTGAGGTTGATTTTTCACGTTGGGGACACAGCGCAACAGACAACACAAAGTTTGAAATGATGAAAAATGCCATCATTAACGAATTTGCCGTATCGTTTGATTATATAAGCGCATATGGCGAATCTAAGGGACGTGAAGCATATCCCCTTAAATTGTCGTTCAAATCAAAAGCATGGTATCTGCAATCATTCTGTCTGGCCGAAAGTGATTACAGGGTATTCAAATTTAATCGGATAAGTAACATGGAGGTTTTGGATAAGCCGTTTAATGGCGGCGATTACAAAATTCCAAAAATCGAGACGACAGAAGATACTCCGGAGCCTTGCCGTATTGAAGTTAGGATTCTCATTTCACCACACGCAAAATTTCGGGTTTATGATGAATTGTCCGAAAGCGATATAACAGTCAACGAGGACGGATCATTGACGCTGCACATGACCCAAGGCCAGTGGATACATGACTATATCCTTTCATACGGCACTGCGATTGAAGTAATAGAGCCACAGCACATTCGTGATGAAATGCTGGCTCGTATCGAAAAAATAAAAAATAAATATTTGTCCAAAACATGACGTAGTGTTGTCACCTTATGTATGTTATGCTGTAGGTGCGGTGTTAATCAACAGGCAAAACTTGTTGAAAATTCAGAAGCACCAATCTAAAATCCATAAAGGAGAGATTATCATGCAAGAAAAGTTTTGCGAAAGCTGCGGTATGCCTATGGGGGAAACCGACGAAATGTACGGAACAGAGGCAAATGGAAGCAAAAGTGCGGATTATTGCAAAAATTGCTATGACAACGGCGCATTCACAAACCCGAATAGCACGCTTGAAGAAATGATTGAATCAGTTGCGGCTGTGATGGTTAAAGACTTTGGTTTTTCACCAGAAGACGCTAAAGAGCAATGCAACGAGGGAATCCCTAATCTCAAGCGTTGGAAAACAGCATAACATAAAGCCGTATATCCAACCCCGGTCGTTTCGCCGCACAATCTATGTTTTGAGCGTAAAACCCCATAAGACAAAGCGTTTCCAAACACTAGTCCATGGGGTTTTCCTGTTCAAAAAAGCACCTCTTGACAACAATCCGAACTGTTTTCACGGACTTTATTAGTCGGTATTTTGCCTTATTATTGAGAAAAAATAACATTCATCATATCAGGTTTCATGACATCCGACACCCGTATATCAAGTATACGCTAAAAATTCGTGTTGCATGGCAATGTCGCATATTATGGATTATGCGAAGTTATTTTCATCTTGCTAAGAAAAATTCAATATCTACCATATCAAGGGGAGCTTGACAAGCGATAATAAAATTACTACAAGTTTTTTTTGGGTTGACTATGCTTGATTGTTGCTTGACAAATTTCAAATTTCTGCTATCACTATAAGTAAACGGACGCGAATCTGGCTGATAACAGCTTGACAAACGTCCGCCAAATCATTTTAAACACAAACATATAAGGATGGTCAACGCAAATGATAAAAAATCAAACATCAACGAGAACCACACCTTCGACGGCGGTACAATACCGGACGACGCTATCGAAGCGTTGGCCCGGACGTTGTACCCGGCGATGGTTGCCTTCTTCGAGAGTGAGGAAGGCCAGCGTAAGTTTGCGACAGGCTCAGAAGGAGAATCAAACGGTGTATATGGAGAAGTCGCGGATTGCGTAACGGTAAGAGAGGTGAGAGCGGTCAGATGACCGCCTCTTTTGCTATGTGGTCGTTGGATTTCACTTCCTCTGATATAGGCACACTTTGGGATTAAGCTTTTTACGGCAATAAGACGCGTGGCCACCATATAATCCTCAATTTTGGTAAAGTGCCGTAACAAATTTGACACAGTCAAATTTGTTACGGCTATGCTTGTTGGAAGCTTGCTCCCAAACCCTCTCGTCCAACTCATTCTGAGTTGGACGTTAAGCCGGCAAGCCGGCTGCTTTTGCAACGCTTGAGGTTTAATTTTTCATTGGATCAAGCTATGACGCTTAACCTATTTTTGTATCAATTGTCAAGTTAACTCTATGAATCAAAGTTAGAAAGTGTCTGAAACTATCATGTTATCTTCATATAGAAATAAACGGGATATTACGACGTATTATAAATTGAGAAATAACGACAACTATAATGTCAAAATCTTTCACTAACCAAATTACGGAAAAATTGCTCTACTTTATAAAAAACAGGATCGAAGCTTTCGGGAACCCACCTGTATACAATGTGATATTCCCCGTCCTTAACACCTTCGAAAAGAACATCATTTCCACCTAAACCCAAAGAATCAATTTCTGCAGGTAAATTCCAAAAATCTATTTCGTTCAATAAATCAAGAAATTCTTGAGTTTCCGCTTCGTTTAGTTGAGTTTGTTCAGACCTTAAAAGTCCTCCCCTGTGCGGTCCTGATTCCCCATCACCGATCCTATAATAAACATTCGCCGTACCGTCGTCATTTATTTCAACCCGTACTACAAATTTATCTGAAAAGCGTCTATGCGAATTATAAAAACGATACACTTGACCTGCTGAGTCATGTATAGCCGCTTCGCCCAATGCAAACAAGCTTTCTGAATGCCACCTGTTAGCCCAATCATCAAAAGCTGTGATAATCGGCGGAATGTCATCAAGAAGACGACGTGACCAACCACTTCCGTATCCTGCATCGAAAATTCTACTTATAATGTCTCCAAATATCTCCTGCGGTATTTTATACCCGTTAACTCGATAAAGAGCAGTGGTCAAAACATCCCCATCTGGCAATTCGCTGATTACAGCAAAAACTTCCTCAAAATCAGCTGTAGCCCTTGCTTTAATCTCAGCCAATTCGGTTATATTTTGGCCGCTGATTACATAAGAAAACCTTACTCCTTCAGGTAACGAATCCTCGTTTTCATTCCAAACATAAATAAACATAGAGGTAGGCTGAATGAATCGAAGATATCCGTCGTCAAATCTATCATCCCACGGCGTAAGACGATAACCGAGCGCACTCCCTACGAAACCGAGCGGAATATAAATAACTTCTTCCAATCGAATTGGCGTAACATCCATTTCAATTTCTTCCTCGTTTAGAAGCATTATGTAACTTCCCACAGTAACGCGGACGGTAGTTATAACATTAAGAATATTTTTAGTGATTATGACTGTATCACCGTCTATTTCATAGCTTAATCCGGTTCTGAAAAGCATATCAAAATGAGCCAACGGAAACATGACCCTGCGTTCTTCATCAACAAGTGGCTGTGGATTTGTAAAGTTAAATGCCCCGGATGTATCATCAGTAATGCTAATAGGAGAAAGATTAGTCCCAGCAACTTGTTGAAGTATATCAGGCATAGGATTAGACGATATGACAACTGTCTGCGTTTCACTGTTCCAATTTAACGAATAGCCCACGCTTTCAAGAGGAAAACGTAAAGGCAACATAGTTCTGCCCCCAATAAGCTGTGCAGGAACATCCAAATCATGGGCAACCCCATTTGTGTAGAAAATTGCCTGCCCGATTGCAATTCGAACTTCGTAGCTTTCGCTCGTTAAAACAGCCGTACTTGTTTCAACTTCCCATTCCACCTCAAAGCCTAATGCTTCAAAAGCAATACGGACGGGAACAAGGGTACGACCTTCAACAAGAGCAGGAGGTTGTCCTTCAAAATCTACTCGTTGACCATCAACGGTGACGGTAATCTCGTTTGCATATGCAGACATAGTGATAAATGATACCGCCAACAGTGTAAGTAATGATGTTATTAAAAGTTTCTTCATAATTGGTACCCCCTCCTTATGTTTTGTTTATGCAACCCATTGTACCACAGCTTACCATAATAACTCAATCGAAATATATTTCATATTCCCCTAAAAGCTTAGTAGCTATAGGGTATGGAGATTAATTACACACAAAAATCCGAACCCCTCGCCGATGATTTTCACATCGGCATGGTTCGGATTATACGCTAGTACTGCGGATGAGAGGACTTGAACCTCCACGAGCGTAGCTCACATGAACCTGAATCATGCGCGTCTGCCATTCCGCCACATCCGCAACTGGAATACGAAAGTTAGTATAGCACATGTTTGTCTATTAGGCAAGCTTTTTTTGTGCCGGGATAGCGGATTAGGTTCGGGTCGTTTTGTTTAATTCATTTTATCGGCAAATTTAAGAGAGGACTGTTGCAAAGCAACAGCCCCCTCCAGTGTACATGTGTTAGATGGCGTTGTGGGTAAACGCCGCGATGGCGCATGTCGGGATGACACAGATAGCGCCAAGCGGGTTGCCGCCGCCGAAGCCGAAGAAGCCGTTTGCCGCGCCGTTAAAGCCGCCGAAACCGCCGCCACCGAAGCCGCAGCCGCCAAAGCCGCCGCCGTTAAAGCCGATAGGCCCAGTGCAAGCGGAACCGACCGGGCACGCGGGAGCAGCGCCGACGTCCGCAAGCAGACGTACGACATTGCAGTCAACCGAAACCAGAACCCCTGTAAAGCCGGAGCCGGAAAGCCCGCCGCTAGTTGTAAAGATGGTTACAGTCTGGCCGATGTAACGGCACATGCTCTCGGTAAGTGTTGATAACCAAGCGTCCATTAAGTTACCTCCTCAATGATGTGATAGGAGTTGTACACTCCTAGTACATCTTATGAGGCACGTGGAAATGTGTTACAAGCTATGTTGCGTCGTATCTATTTGACCTTGACTAATTTTACACGCCGATATATAATTATAATGAGCAATTTTTACAAATCACGATAAATATTATTACAATTATATCCATAATAGGGGTGAATTATGAGTACAAACATGAAGGCTCTTGTTAAGAAATACCCCAAAAAAGGAATTTGGCTGGATGAAGTCCCCATACCGCAAGTCGGCGCCAACGATGTGCTGATAAAGATCAAACGCACGGCGATCTGCGGCACGGATATGCACATTTTCGAGTGGAACGACTGGGCGGCGAATACGATTCCAGTGCCCATGGTGGTAGGCCACGAATTTGTGGGAACAGTAGAGGCGTTGGGCAGCAATGTTCACCATATTCAAATTGGGGCGCTGGTCAGCGGCGAGGGGCATCTGGTGTGTGGTGTATGCCGCAACTGCCTGGCAGGACGCGCACACCTCTGCCCTAACACAAAGGGAGTCGGCGTAAATCGCCCGGGCTGTTTTGCCGAGTATCTTTCGATACCCTCCAGCAACGTGTGGGTATGCGACCCAAAGGTTGACGAACGCCTCTACAGCTTCTTTGACCCTTTCGGCAACGCTGTACATACTGCGCTGAGTTTCAGCGTGGTAGGCGAGGATGTGCTCGTTACAGGTGCGGGGCCTATAGGCATCATGGCGGCGGCGGTCGCCCGCCACTCCGGCGCGCGGCACGTGGTTATAACCGACGTCAACCCATACCGTCTTGAGCTTGCGCGCAAGGTTGGAATCGTCAACGCCGTCAACGCCAAGGATGTTTCGCTGCGGCAGATGCAGAAAGACTTGGGCATGACCGAAGGCTTTGACGTTGGGCTCGAAACGTCGGGCAATCCACACGCCTTTGGCGACATGATCGACAACATGGTGACAGGCGGAAAGATCGCGCTGCTTGGTCTTCACTCCAGGGATACACAGATAAACTGGGGCAAGGTGATATTTGGAAGCCTCACAATAAAGGGGATTTATGGGCGCGAAATGTACGATACATGGTACAAGATGACCGTATTGCTGCGCTCAGGGCTTGACCTTACGCCGCTTATAACCCACGAGTTTGACGTCGCCGATTACGAGCAGGCGTTCGAGGTTATGGCAAGCGCCAATTGCGGGAAAATAATTCTCAACTGGAGTTAGGACGTGTTTGAAAGCCCCATTTCGACGTGTTTTCGGCGCTTTTCCCGTCAGTCGTTGTCAGCACTTCCTATAGTAATATGACCTCGAAACAGTAACAAAGGAGGGTTGCGGGAAATCGGGAGATTTCCCGCTGTTTACCCCGACGCGTGTTACTGATTGAGAGGCATATTACTATAGCCTGACGAAAAAATCACTCGAAAATTCGCCAAAAGCGGGTTTTCAAGCACACCCTAGTTCATCAGGAGGTAGGTAGCATGGCAGTTCAAAGAGAAAACTTCGAGCGGCGCGTCCGCGCGAATTTGGAGTCATTGCGTGAAGCCGGAACATACAAGATGCTCAAACATCTTACCACATCGATGGAGTCTCACGCCCATGTCGAGGAGTTTGGAAGCGCCACTATTGTGTGTTCAAACAATTATATCGGACTTGCCAACAAGCCCGAGGTCGTACAAGCGGGCGTTGACGCGCTGCAAAAGTACGGCGCCGGGGCGTCGTCCGTGCGCTTCATATGCGGAACGTTTGACATACACAGGCGGCTGGAGGAGCTGACGGCGCGCTTTTTGGGCATGGAGGCCTCGCTTACGTATACGTCGTGCTTTGCCGCCAACAACGCGGTTATTCCGGCACTGCTGCAAGACGGCGACGCCGTGATATCCGACGAACTGAACCACGCAAGTATTATTGACGGCTGCCGTCTCGTTTCCAAAGGCGTTGGTAAGCATGTCTACAAGCACGCCGACATGGCCGATCTTGAGGAAAAGCTAAAGCTTACGGCAAACGCCGGGGCAGTGCTTGTTGTAACCGACGGAGTGTTCTCTATGGAAGGCGATATTGCGCCGCTTCCACAAATTATCGAGCTGTGCCGCCGCTACAACGCACTGGTGATGGTGGACGACTCGCACGCCACGGGAGTTATTGGGCCTACGGGACGCGGCACTATGGAATATTACGGGATAACCGAGGGCGTGGATATCATTTCAGGCACATACGGCAAGGCCCTTGGCGGAGCCGGGGGCGGATTTATAGCGGCAAGCAAGGCCGTTTGTGAGCTATTGGTGCAGAAGTCGCGCCCTCACCTGTTTTCTAACGCGCTGCCGCCTGTGCTGTGCGGCATAGCAATTGCCGCGATAGAGTATCTCGAATCCAACCCCGGCATTGTCGAATCTCTGCGGCAAAAAACCGCTTACGCGCGAAACGCGGTAAAATCCGCCGGCTTAGTGCCGCTGGAGGGCGACAGCGCGATAATACCGATCATCGTAGGCGACACCGCCCGAGCCATAAGCGCGTCCGAGGCTATGATGCGGCGCGGAGTTTACGCAATCGGCTTCGGCTTCCCCGTCGTGCCCGAGGGCGAGGCGCGTATACGGCTGCAAATATCCGACACACTTTCATATGAAGATATAGATAAAGTCGTCGAAATCGTCAAGGATTGCGTCAACAGCCGGTAATAGGGAGGACAACTCGTGAGGAAAAGAATCGAACAAATGCTGCTGGGCGGTGTCTTGAGCGTAGTAATGACGCTTAGCCTGTTTTCCGCTTATGTTCATGGACAGGAGCAGCAGTCCGTCGCCAGCCCGACCGCCGCAACTGTGATGATAGACGGCGTGGTTATAGAATTCGAGTCGTACACCATTAACGACCGAAACTTCTTTAGACTGCGGGACATAGCTTACGCCTTAAACGGCACTCAAGCGCAATTTAACGTGGAATGGGACGAAGCAGCCGGTGAGATAGTGGTGACGCGCGGCGTACCTTATGTGCCTGTCGGCGGTGAAATGGCCGGGCCCGCTGCGGAATCCAGGACGGTCACGCGTTCTCCGTCGGGTTTTCGCATGGGTACCGGGCTGCACACCCTAAACTTTGTCTACAACATCGACGGCAGTCATTTTTTCGAGCTACGCAGTCTGGCGGCCGTCATTGGCTTTGACGTGGGCTGGGAACCTGTAGACCGTGTTGTCATCATAAACACGATGCCGCGCGAAGCCCTTGACCTTGGAATTCCCGAACAGTTTTTGCACGACCTGATGACAACCGGCACAGCGGATATGTATTCGCTTGCCATACGGACTGACGGTAGCCTTTGGGGCTGGGTGGAAACATTGGACAGAAGCTTCGTTAATCAGCGTACACAGCCGCAAATGATTAAACAAGACGTGATATCGGCCGCGGTGGGCAACGGTTTTGCCTTTGCCGTGACAAGTGACGGAGTCCTGTGGGGCTGGGGCTGGAACGAGCACGGCTTGCTGGGTGACGGCACAAGGGAGAACCGTCACGAGCCTGTCAGAATTATGGACGAAGTTGTATACGTCGCATCCAATGCCTCTGGTGGCAGTACTTTGCACACCCGGACATACGCCCTCAGGCGTGACGGCAGCCTTTGGGGCTGGGGCTGGAACGCCGGTATTGCAGGACAAGAAGGTTGGCTTGGCGACGGCACTACGGAAACCCGATATGAGCCGGTCTGGATAATGGACAATGTCGCTTCATTTTCGCTGAATGCGGACATCGCCATAATCACAACAGACGGCGGCCTCTACATTTTGCGCCAAGAGCCCATAAGGATGCTGGACGATGTAGTTATGGCTTCGTCAAGCGGCGCGCATCATGTGGCACTTAGGGGCGACGGCAGCGTGTGGGTTTGGGGTCTGAATGACTTGTTCTCCAGTGAAGTCATCGACGCACCCACGAGGGTGATGGACAACGCGATAAGTGTCGCCACAAGCGGCGTCAGAACGATTGTAACCTTGTCCGACGGCAGTCTGTGGAGCTGGAACGCTGCCGGAACCGCGCCCGATGCCCGCAGGCAATTCCGGCTTGCGGACGGACTTGTGGAAATCCCGGAGTTTATACTAGGCTTCACTCGGGCGATTACGGCGTCAGGCGAATTGTGGATACACGATTTTAACGAACAAACCGGTGTTTTCAGTTTGAGCGAAATGATCCTGGACTCTGTCCGCGAACACGACCTCACCTTTATGCGCGTGGTAAGGACACCTGACGCAGGTTAGAAGCTAGAAGGCTGGGAGTTAGGGAAAACCGAGAACCCTGGGCCGGAAGCGCTAAGCGGGTTCAAAATCTATGATAAGGAGGCGATACCATGGAGAAAGAGCTTGAAGGCATACTGGAAGAGCTGCTGGAGCTTCTTGAGAACAAGAAGATGAAGGCTGTGAAGGCTAAGCTTGCAAGCATGAACGAAGTGGATATCGCCTGCCTTTTGGATCATTTGCCCAAGAATCATATTGCGACTGTATTTCGCCTGCTTGCCAAGGAGGAAGCCGCCGACGTCTTCGCGTACCTGGAAAGAGACCAGCAGCAGCACATCATTGACTCCATTACCGACAGCGAAATATCGGGAATTATCGAAGAGTTGTTCCTGGACGACGTGGTCGATATCTTGGAAGAGATGCCATCCAATGTGGTGAAGCGGATCATGCAGAACACCAAACCGGAAAAGCGTGAGCGCATTAACCAGTTTCTGAAATATCCCAAGAACTCGGCGGGCAGCATTATGACGTCCGAGTTCATCGACTTGAAGAAGTACATGGACGTACGTCAGGCATTCGACCGTATCAGACGCCTGGGCAGAAACATGGAAACAATCTACACATGCTTCGTGACAAGCGACAACCGTAAGCTTGAGGGAGTTGTGTCGGTTAAGCATTTGCTGCTCTCCAACTATGAGGACAAGCTTGCCGACATAATGGATACCAACATAATATCCACATCCACGCACGAGGATCAGGAACAGGTGGCCGACCTCTTCACAAAGTACGACCTGCTGAACATTCCAGTGGTAGACAGCGAGAACCGTCTGGTCGGCATTGTAACCGTAGACGACGCCATAGACGTAATCGAGGCTGAGGCCACCGAGGATATTAAGAAGATGGCGGCCGTAACCCCTATTGGCAAGCCCTATATGAAGTCCGACGTATTCGAGATTTTTAAGTCGAGAGTCCCCTGGCTGTTGCTGCTTATGTTCTCCGCCACATTCACCCACATGATAATCGAGGCTTACGAGGACGCGCTTACGGCGCACGTTATATTGGCCGCGTTCATACCCATGCTCATGGATACGGGAGGGAACGCGGGTTCGCAGACGGCGGCTACGGTAATCCGCGCGGTGTCGCTTGGTGAAGTCCAATTCGTGGATTTTTTCAGGGTTGTGTGGAAGGAGATCAGAGTTTCCGTCCTGTGCGGCGTAGTGCTTGCCGCCGCGAACTTCGTGCGGATCGCGTTTTTTTTCAGTGTAGACACAACGATTGCGGCTACGATATCTCTGACGCTTATAGCAACTGTGTTTTTCTCAAAAGTCATAGGCTGTTCGCTGCCTCTGCTGGCTTACAAGGTCAAGGTTGACCCGGCTGTTCTGGCAAGCCCGATAATTACGACGTTTGCCGACACGATATCACTTATTATCTATTTCCAGATCGCCACGGCGCTGCTGGGCTTATAGGAGGCAACATGGATTTTACGATAAGGCCCGTGTGCGAGAACGACGCGGCCGATATACACGAAATACGCTTGCAGGAGGAGGTACTTCCGAATATACTGTCAGTACCGTCCGAAACTCTGGGGTATACCAAGGAATGGCTCAGCGACATTGATCCTGCCGCACAGCACGTATTCGTGGCGGAGATTGAACAGGGCGGCTATGACACAAAGGTGGTCGGCGTCGCGTCGCTCATGATGTCGAGCAGGCTGCGCCAGCGCCACAGCGCCGGCATCGGCATAATGGTTCACAAGGACTATCACGGAACAGGCGTAGGAACGGCACTTATGGAAAAGCTCATAGACCTTGCCGACAACTGGCTGTGTCTTGTGCGCTTAGAGCTGGACGTGCTGGAGGGCAACGAAGGCGCGCTGCGATTCTACCGGCGGCTTGGCTTTGTGCAGGAAGGCGTAAAAGTTATGGAAACAATTAGGTTCGGCAAGTATGTCAACTCGATATTTATGGCAAGAATTAACATGACGACGATAGCGGCAGCGCCTCAGAGCAATGCTGTTAATAATAATATAGAAGCAGTAAAGTGAGGATGAAATGCTCAAATCAAAAGTACTCAAGGTCTTGATTGTTGCGTCGGAGGTCAGCCCATATGTGAAGTCGGGCGGGCTTGGCGATGTAATCGGTTCGCTGCCGGCCGCGCTGACCGAGGCGGGGGTCGACGCAAGGGTTGTATTGCCGCGCTACCGCTCGATAAGCAGTGATTACAGTTGCAGCTATGTAGATTCGTTTGTAGTTACCCTGGGCTGGCGCAATCAGAGTTCGTCCATATTCAAGATTGAGGGCGCGCCCGTGCCGACCTATCTTGTAGAGAACGACTTCTATTTCGGGCGCGACGGTTTGTACGGCTATGGCGACGACCATGAGCGCTTCGCCTTCTTCTCGAAATCTGCCATAGAGTTACTTAGCTGTATTGACTTCCAGCCGGACATAATCCATTTTAACGACTGGCAGACCGCCGTCGGGTGCGTCTACCTTCGCGACGTCTACGCGCGCTTCGTGTTCTTCCGCAATATCAAGACTCTTTTTACGATACACAATTTGCAATACCAGGGTCTTTACAACCGCGACCAGCTTTCCCGGCTGGATTTCAACGACGGATACTTTGTCCCCGACAAATTTGAATTTTACAGCAATATAAGCCTGATGAAGGGCGCGTTGGTATATGCCGACGCCATCTCCACGGTATCGCCCACATACGCGCATGAAATACAGACCCCAGCCTATGGCCATAGCATGGACTCTACGCTACGCCACTTCTCCCATAAGTTGCACGGGATACTCAACGGCATTGACACAAAGACTTACAATCCCGCTTCCGATCCAAGCGTCTATGTCAATTTTTCGGCGGACGACGACGACTTTATTGCCAAGAAGCGAGAGAATAAGGCCAGGCTTCAGGATCAACTGAATCTGCCGCGTTCCGACGCGCCGATGGTCGCGATAATATCGCGGCTGGTAGATCAAAAGGGTCTTGACCTTGTAGCCATAGTCTTAGAAGAGATGCTCTACAAAGGCGTGCAGTTGGTAGTGCTCGGTACCGGAGACGGGCGGTACGAACACCTGTTCAAACATTACGCCTGGCACGCGCCGAACCAGGTCAGCGCAAACATATTTTTCAGCGACGATCTGGCGCGCAAAATATACGCCGGGGCAGACATGTTCCTTATGCCGTCGGTGTTTGAGCCGTGCGGCCTTGGGCAGATTATCGCAATGCGCTATGGCACGGTACCGATTGTGCGCCATACCGGGGGGCTGGTGGATACCGTGTGGCACTACAGCGAAAGCAATAAGCAGGGCAACGGCTTTGTGTTCAACGACTATGTAGCTTCGGGCTTTATGTGGGCCATGAACCAGGCTCTTGACACCTACCATCATGACAGGGACGGCTGGAACCGCGTGATGGAAAACGCAATGAGCTGCGACTTTTCCTGGAAGAAGTCCGCACGCAAGTACAAGCAGCTGTACGAGAAACTCAAGCGTCTATATTAAGCACAGTCGGAAAATCAGAAGACACGGAGGAGTTGGACATGTCACAGGAAACAACGGTGATACTTCGATCTATACTATATCAGTTGAAGGAATCGGAAGACTTAATTGACGCGGTAATGGCTGTAGAAGCAATGTGTACAAAGGACGACATCGCCGCAGTAGAGCAAAAAATTGCTGAAAAGAAAGCAAAAAAAGCCCAGTTAGGCAAGGGGCGCTAAACAAGCTTGACATATTGCTATACATTGGTTTTTAGTGTTTTAAAATTCAGTGCTCCGTCATAGTATACTAAAAACTATGATGGAGCTTGATATGTCGGAGAGAAAAACTATTTTCGAGATAGCGGCGGTTTACACCGCCGTAATTATTGGCGCGGGATTTGCAACGGGCCGCGAGTTGATTAGCTTCTTTCTGAGGTACGGCGAGTTTGCCGTGCCGGGGCTGTTGTTGTCCGGCGCGCTGATGGCTCTGGCGGGATGGGCGACTCTTGAAGTATGCAGCCGCAGGAAGCTGGCAGGTTTTGACGAGCTCCTGACGTATATCGCGGGGAAGTACGCCGGCGCAATAGTCAAAGCCGGGGCTGTGGCGTTTCTGTTCGTAATATTCGCGGCGATGCTTTCGGCTACGGGGGCGCTTGGGGCTCAGTTATTCGGCTTGCCGAACCTTGCCGGAGCGCTGGCTTTGTGTCTGTTGTGCTTCGCGGCGTTTGCCTTTGATCTGCGAGGGCTTGTACGCATAAACACATTCCTCGCACCGGTGATGATATTGGGCAGCATAGGTCTGGGACTGTATACATATTTCGCGGACGCAGCGGCCACGCTGGGCGTGGTTGGGGATGTTATCCCGCGTAACTGGGTAAGCTCGGCGGTAATATACGCCTCTTACAATATGATTACGGCGATAAGTATGCTGACGGCCATGAGCGCTTCCGTCCGCACACGCCGGACGGCGTTTCTCGGCGTGACGCTGGGCGCGGGCGCGGTGACTCTGATTGCTCTTAGCCTGACCCTTGGGCTTTCGGGGGGACTTGACATTGTTCAAGACTTCCAGATACCGTTTCTGCGGCTTGTGCAAGACCACGGCTCTGCGCTGCAATGGAGCTATGTTGCGGTGCTGGCCGTGGCGGTATATACGACCGCTATTACAAACGGTTACTGCTTCTACATAACTGCGCTCAGCCGTCCGGGAATGCGTCCGTGGGCCGCGAAGGCGGTTATGTGCGCGGCGGCTCTTGCGTTCTCGCAGATAGAGTTCACGAGAATCGTCGAGAGCGTGTATCCGCTATTCGGTCTGCTGGGTCTATTCCTTGCGGTCGTATTGATAATAACCATGTTTACCAGAACGGATTGAATTCAGACAAATTATAAGAGAGCCGGTGTATTGTGAAAGCCAGAGGCAAATTTGCGGCAGCCGTTCTAATAATAATCCTGTGCCTCACTACTTATATGTGGTACACTAACCGCGGCCCATTTCAGGGTAACAGCGTTCCGGGGGTTCCCACGGGGCATATAATGGTTGACCAGCCGCAGAGAAGCCACATTGACCTGCTGTTTTCAGAATACGGAGGCGTTTCATATAATTTTTTCGGTGAGGGGATCAGCGTTTACATTGCTTATTATGAAAGAGATGAGCTGGTTTTGCGCGAACTTGTAACAGGTATCGGCATAGGAAGCGCCGGTGGACTAAGCGGCTCACTGATATGGGGAATAACCACTGAAGATAACTCGCGCCGTGAGCTTAGGTTAAGGATTAATAATGGTGGTTCCGTAGGGCTGGGCCATTTTGATTTTTCTCAAATTGATTTCCAGGCAAACCTCATGGTATGGGCCGCCGCAACTATCACAGACAGATCGTTGCGAGCAAGCCGATAGAGCCCGGAAGAAGGTATGTCCTGCATGTATGGCAAACCGGTAATTCATGGCGGGAAGGCAACTCTGTTTTTAATCCTGAACAATTGAGAGAAAGCGAAAAAACCGCCATACTATACATGATATTTAAGTAGATGTTACTAATTATTGACTTGGATCGCGTAATAATGTAAATTATAAATGTACGGGAGTTACATCATGCCTCCGTCGACGCCGAGTATCTGCCCTGTGACGTAGGACGCCGCGTCGCTTGCGAGGAAGGCGGCTGCCTCAGCCACCTCAGCGGCCGAGCCGAATCGCGACAGAGGGATTTGTTCCGCAAGGCCGTCGGCTTCCTGGGGGGACAGGAACGCGTTCATGCCTGTATCGATAACTCCGCACGAAATGGCGTTTACGCGTACGCCGCTTGGGCCAAGCTCCTTGGCCAGAGCCTTTGTAAAGGCGTTTACGCCGCCCTTGGCGCCCGAGTATACCGCTTCGCACGACGCTCCGGCGCTGCCCCACATCGACGATATGTTGATAATCGACCCATGACGGCGCCGAACCATTACAGGTACGCAAAGACGCGCGCAGTACATGGCCGAGAGCAGGTTAACGCTTACGACATCCGCGATCTCTTCCGGCCGCATGTCTGAGAAGAGTCCGACGTGAGCTCTGCCGGCATTGTTTACGAGCACATCTATTGATCCGAAACGTTCGAGCGCGGCTCCGATCAGCCTATCGCATCCGCTTGGCTCGGAGACGTCGGCCTGTACGCCGATTGCACGTACGCCTATTCTTTCGATAGCCGCTATAGTTTCTTCAAGTTCGTCGCCGCTTCGGGAGCAGTTTACGACTATATTGCAGCCGTCGTGCGCCAATCTAAACGCTATCGCTCGTCCGATGCCTCTCGACGAGCCTGTTATAACCGCTGTTCTCATAACCATTCACCAACACTTGTTTTTAGTAATTCTGCGGAGGTGCCTTACCCGCCATGTTGTCCGAAATATTCAAGACCGCTTTCTTCGTGTATGCGAGGTCGTTTAAGTATGTACTGCTGATATCGCTGTTTGTAAACATTCCGCGGAACACGATTATATTTTTTATTCCCGACAGGTGGTTAGTTACCTTCGAGATGTTTGCGCAGATGGATTTTGCAGGTATGCTGCCCGCAATGATTATATCCTACACCGTTTCGATTCTGTTCGAGCCGCTGGCTTACGCGGGCTTTGTATACCTGGCGCGCGAGGCACTTGCCGGTGAAAATATTGCCGTGACGGGAATACTGGACAATACGCTCCTTAAATGGCCCGCGCTGATGGTTACGACGCTTTTTTACTATGTCTTTGTGCTTATCGGTTCGATTCTGATAATTCCGGCCATATACGCCGTAACCGTGTTTGCGTTCTACATAATGGTCGTTGTGGAACGCGATAAGTGGGGCATGTCCGCGCTCCTGGAAAGCGCGCGGATCGTGAAGGGCAACTTTTTCAGGACTCTGCTGGTTCTTGCGCTTGTGGTTGTACTAAGTCTGTTTACCGGCAACTTTGTCAGCTTTGCCGTCTATGTCCAGCACGATTTCACCAACCGCCTGATAAACATCATAATGTTTACGCTCCGTGATACATATGTGGCATATTTCAGCATGGTAACGGTGGCGTACTATTTCTATTTAACTAAGCCGAAGGGTGATGACAATGCTTCCGAACAATCCTAACAAAAACTTACAGTTTGACGAAACACGGCTGAAAACAGTGTACCTGGCAGGCGGCTGCTTCTGGGGGACAGAGGCGTATATCGAGCGCGTGTTCGGCGTATACGAGACGCGCTGCGGCTATGCCAACGGCACGACGGCAAACCCCACTTACAAGGAAGTCTGCGCGGGCGGCACGGGGCACGCCGAGACGGTGATGGTGCGCTACGACCCGGACAGGATCAACCTGGACAAGCTGCTCGATGAGTTCTTTGAAACCATCGACCCGACGTCGCTCAACAGGCAGGGGGGAGACGTCGGCACGCAGTACCGCACGGGGATATATTACACCGACGAAGATGACCGAAACGCCGCCCAGCGGTTTATAGACGGCAGGCAATCCGGCTGTGATAAGCCGATTGTGACGGAGATACTGCCGATGCGGTGTTTTTACGACGCCGAGGAGTACCACCAGAAATACCTTGAGAAAAATCCCGGCGGATACTGCCACGTAGACCTGAGCAAGCTGTCAAGGTAAGCAAATAAGAACCTGTGTTCATAGGAGGGGATGGCGGATTGGCGAGGCGATTTTTCGCCAATCTAGGAGGTGACGACGCCCGGGGACGGTGAATTGTCAAGTCAAGAGCAACACTTCAGCAGGAGTTTTAAAACCAAGCGATTTTCTGGGACGATTATTAAGCAGAGACATGATCTGCGAAATACGTTCAGAGGGAAATACACTAATTTTAGTAGCCTTAGGCAAGAATTGCCTAAG
>Ga0131853_10004443_pt1 | contig 25157 bp, 35 predicted proteins | sample TergutLab28metaG_FD_92764 | JGI IMG/M metagenome (GOLD analysis project Ga0131853, IMG submission 92764) | Labiotermes labralis P1 segment gut microbial communities from Petit-Saut dam, French Guiana - Lab288 P1 (version 2) (version 2) | ecosystem: Host-associated > Arthropoda: Insects >...
CAGCATTATCCCTGCGCCGCCTTCCGGAGGCCCCTTAATGACCCAGGCCGTGAACCTGATGCTGTTGTTTGTTGACGGAGAGTTCACCCAGTCACAAATTGATTCGTTGATTTGGATTTTGCGGCAAATGGATAACCTTGGCATTGATTATTCCGGCCTTTTGGAATGGGCCGACCCATTTTTGCCCATGAGTGTGCGCAACGCGCTGCACAACGCCGGGCTGGCAAGCTACCCCATTTGGGAGCGCAACGTATTCTTTAACATTTTATTTTACTGGGTTTTGTTTGGCTGGATTTGGATGTAGACGAATGCATTAAATTCCCCCTTGACCCCACGCGCGAAATCTGTTATAATAAGCGTGTATTTTCGCTTTTTTATATTAGGTATGAGAAAGGATTGAACCCACATGAAACGTATGAAACGTATTATCGCATTGGTTCTTTGCGTTGTGCTGACGGCCGGCGTGCTGACTGTGTTGGCATCTTGCCGCAACGGCGAAGAAGAAAACGGCGGCGGGATTACGCCAAACGAATTTCCGACCAATGCCATCACCGACCCGGAAGGGGACGGCGAAATTCTGGACATCAGCACACCCGAAGGCTGGGTGAACTTCGCCATGCTGGACGACGACGACAACCTTGATGTCATCGGCCCGTTTGACCTGTTCACGCGTGACGATGAGACGATCGTCATTGGCAGCCAAAGCAACCTCGTTGCTGTCTTCGGCGCAGGCCTGACCGGCGATGAAGAGCTCGTGGGCGTGCATCTTTATGGCGACGACCGCGAAGTGGCCGTGATTGTGCAGGAGCGCAATGGCCGTTATGTTTATGCACGCGGCCGCTCCGCCTGGGATGACCCAAACCTGATTGACGCAACCACAGGCACAGGCCTTGCGCAGGTGAACACCACCCCGGGCCGCACCACAGTTGCCACCACCCGTGCCAACGCAACAAACGCAACCACCCGCGCAACGCTGGGCAACGTAGCCAATGTTCCTACCACGCGCCATGCAACCACAACCGCGAGCCTGTTGGACGACGCACGCAACCAAATCCTCAACAGCGACATGACGGAAGCTGAGCGCCAACGCGCGTTCCGCATGCTGTCTTACCGGCTGGACGAAAACGGCGTGTTCTACACCGAGCGCGACCCGTGGCAAAAACAATTTGGCTTTAACGCACTGTTCGACATGGCGTCGCCGTTCCTGCAACTGGTTTACGGCACCATCCGCCTGTTCTTCCGTTATGGCTATTCGTTTGAGCTTTACCCCGACGGCCCCAACCGTGGCCGCGTGCGCTACGACGCGCAGGGCAACCCCATCTTCCAGACAGATGCCAACGGCAACCCCATCCCCAAAGACTGGCTTATGCAGTTCTGGAAAGGCCGCTATGGCCTGGTGCTTATTGGCGCTGAAATTGGCGTTTACACCAAGCCCAGCACCCAGGCAGCCATGCACTTTTTCTCGGCGGTAGAGGAAGAATATGTTGTGATGGAAATCAGCACCTGGCAGCACAACTTCGCCACCAACCAGACGCAGTTCCTGTTCACACGGGGCCCGCACGCCACATGGTGGATCACCGGCTTTGTGCCCGGCAGCTTCCACAACACTTCGGCAAACAACCGCGGTAAAGATGAAATTATCACCACCGGCACATTAACATTCCCCTCGCGCGAGATGATGCTGCGCGTGGCCGACGCCTTGGAAGGCACCGGCTTTAGGCGCCTCACCAGCCGCCCGACCCGCCACCAGGTGGAAACATTCAGCACAAGCGGGTCGAGCATCCACTTCTCATGGCAGTATATGGACCAAGACGTACCCAGCCGTGTACGCGGTTTGCCGTCGTAAAGACAACAAGCTAGGATAAATTTCCGCAAAAGCCAAAATAAATGTGCTTAACCTGAGAAAATTTTCATTTATTCGCTTGACAAACGCGCGGAAATTTGCTAGAATAGAACAGCAATGATAAGTGCCCTTGCTCGGGCTAAAGTAAGGGGCCTGTCAACCGCAAACCCAATCAAACCAAAAAACAACAAACACTCAAGAAAGGAAGACCCTTAACTATGAAGAAAATTATCACTGTAGCACTTGCACTCGCAATGGTTCTTACCCTGAGCGTTGGCGCGTTCGCCATGTATGGCGAAGATGCCTCCGGCGACGACGTCGCAAATCGCTTGGAAGCCGGCATCGTAGCCGCTGCTGACACAATCGACATCGAAGAAATTTCCGCTAACGTGCCGGAAGATTTCCAAGCCCTGTGGAACGAAGTTGTTGACGCAGTTGGCGCTGACCGCGTGATGGAACTCATCCGTGAGTGGATGGCTGACAACGACATCGACCTCGACGCAGACATGCCTGACGGCACTGCAGAAGCACTGGAAGCCGCCATCATTGGCGCGCTGCCGATCGACGCCGAAGGCGGCCTGGCTGACCGCATTGCCAGCGCAATGAGCAACGACTTCGTGAGCTTCATCGCCGGCCTGTATATCCCTGTTTCGGAAACAGTTACTACAACTGCTCCTCCCGCCGTTGCAACCACAGTTCCTGCTGTTCCCCCCACCGGCGACAGCAACGTGATTGCCATTGCTGCGTTTGCCACCGTTTCTGTGGCCGCCGCTGCTGCGTTTGTTATGCTGAAGAAAAAAGAGAAATAAGCCCATTTCTCCCATAACTCTTTTTTAGCCAACAATGCGTGAATAATGGGCCCCCGGTTAAGCACCGGGGGCCTTGCTTTTGGATATGATGGTAGTGTAATGGTTCGGGTAGCCTACAAGCCCACCCCTACAGACACTTTCATATTCAAAGGAGATGCATTTATGGCAACCTTGTGTGACCTAAAGCCCGGCCAAAATGGGCGGGTAATATCTGTTCGAGGCGACGAAGCGCTGCGCCACCGGCTGATGGAGCTTGGCCTGACCCCCGGCGTGCATGTAACGTTATTTAAGACAGCACCGCTGGGTGACCCGATTGAAATTTTGTTGCGGGGCTACTCGCTTTCGCTGCGGCGCGCGCAGGCGGCGTTGGTTGAAATCGCCTGAAAAAAATGTTGCAATTTGTCGAAAGTTATGGTATCATTATAAACATAGGAGAGAGGTACCCATTTATGCCGGACAAACTTTGGGCGGGCCGCTTTGGCAAACAGGCCGCCAAAACCACAAACGACTTCAATTCCTCCATTTCGGTGGACAGCCGCATGTTCCGCGAGGATATTGCGGGCTCGCTGGCGCACGCGGCCATGCTGGCCAAACAGGGAATCATCAGCGTGCAGGACAACGAGGCCATTGCCCGGGGCCTGGGCGAGATTTTGGCTGAGCTGGAAAGCGGCGCGCTGACCTTTGACCCGGACGCGGAGGATATCCATACGTTCATTGAGGCAGAGCTGACCGGACGCATCGGCGATGCAGGCAAGCGCTTGCACACCGGCCGCAGCCGCAACGACCAGGTCGCCACCGACCTGCGGTTGTATTTACGTGGGCAATGCGATGAACTTTGTGCGGGTCTGAACGGCCTGATTGACGCACTGGCGCAAAAAAGCGAAGAATACCCGGCAGCAATCATGCCAGGCTATACGCATTTGCAGCGGGCACAGCCCATTTTGTTTTCGCAGCACCTGCTTGCATACGAGGAGATGTTGCAGCGCGACATCGCACGCATTGAAGATGCCGCAAGGCGCATGAACGTCTCGCCTTTGGGCAGCGGTGCGTTGGCCGGCACGGGCTTCCCTATCAACCGTGCAGCAACTGCAGAAATGCTGGGCTTTGACGGCTTTACAAAAAGCACGCTTGATGGCGTCTCGGACCGTGACTTTTGCATGGAGCTCGCCGCAGCACTGAGCATTGTGATGGTTCACCTTTCGCGCTTGAGCGAAGAAATCATTTTGTGGTGCAGCTGGGAGTTTCGCTTTGTGGAGCTCGACGATGCCTATGCCACGGGTTCATCCATCATGCCGCAAAAGAAAAACCCTGACCTGGCGGAGCTCATTCGTGGGAAGTCAGGCCGTGTTTTCGGGGATTTGATGGGTCTGCTGAGCATGATGAAAGGTCTGCCGCTGGCCTATAATAAGGACATGCAGGAAGACAAAGAGGCCATTTTCGACGCGGTGGATACCGTAAAGCTGTGCATTGGCGCAGCTACGCCAATGATTGCTACCATGCGCCTGAAGCCTGAAAATATGCGCCGCGCGGCCGCCGAAGGCTTCATCAATGCCACGGATTGTGCGGATTATTTGGTGGGCCGCGGCCTGCCGTTTCGCGATGCCTACAAAGCTGTGGGGCAGCTGGTTGCGCTGTGTATCAAAGAAAACCATACGCTGGAAACTTTGCCGCTGGAGCGCTATAAACAAGCCAGCGCGCTGTTTGAAGAGGATATTTATGCTTTTGTAGCCCTTGATGCCTGCGTTGCCCGCAGGCAGCGCGCTTGAACGCGGAGAACAGAGGCCGCGTAGCGTTTTTGGATGATCTGCGGGGCCTTTGCCTGATGGCGATGGTGGTTTACCACTTGTTTTTCATTATGGGCTTTTTGTTCGACATGGAACGCGGCATGGAGCTATATAACTTTTTTAGCCCCGTGCAACCAATTTTCGGCGCGCTGTTCATCCTCATTGCAGGTGTTTGCACCCAGTTCAGTGGCCGCCTGGCCAAACGCGGGCTCATTTTACTTGCCTGCGCAGCGGCGATTTCCGTGGCAACAATCGTCCTGCTGCCCCGTATAGGGATTGACATGCCCGTTTGGTTCGGTATTCTGCATATGCTGGCCATTGCAAAACTGCTCTCAGCAGCAGGTGGCCGCGCGTTACTGAAAATCCCCGCGATCATCGGCCTTTTGCTCAGCGCAGCGCTGTTTTTCTACACCTTCACGGCCAGCCAGGGCTATTTGAGCCTGTTCGGCTATGGGCAAGTCGCCCTGCCTGCATGGTTGTTTGAGCACAACTGGCTGCTGCCGCTTGGGTTCCACAGCCCCAATTTCTTTATGTGGGATTACTTCCCCCTGGTGCCGTTTTTGTTCATATTCCTGTTCGGCGCCTTCCTGGGCAAAATGGTGGGCAACCACCTGCCAACCAAGTCGCTCATCCCGCCGCTTGGCTTTTGGGGGCGACATTCGCTCGTGATTTATCTGCTGCATATGCCGCTAATTTATGGAATCATTTACTTAATCGACGCGGTCATATTGTCGCGGTAAAAATTTCTTTGTTACAACAACAGGAGGCTTTCGTTATGAGACACTATGTACCCCTGCTGCGGCAGCTGCGCCGCAAAAATGGGCTGACGCAACACCAGGTAGCGGGCTTTTTGCACATTGACCGCTCTACTTACGCCTATTATGAAAGTGGGCGCACCAAGATAAACCTGGATGTTTTGCTGCGTGTGTCTCGCCTGTATCAAATTAGCCTGGCGGAACTTGTGGGCGATAAGCCACTGGACGAGGACGAATTTTTGCTCTGCGATGGCACTGCCGAAGCGCTTGAAGAGACCGACACCGCCTTGATCAACGAGTCTGTAGCGCGGTTTTCGCAACTGACCCGCGAAGAGCAGTACCTTGTGATATTATTTCGCTCCGGCACAGATGAACAGCGCGCACAACTGCTGCACCAGGCTGATAAAATTACAGACCCGAAGGGTTGATTGCAGGGGTGCGCGCTGTGCACCTCTATAAATATGCGTACTGCCGGGTAGAGCCAAAAGACTCTGCCCGGCAGTACATTTATGGGGGGTGGGGGGTAAAGAAAATGTCTAGAATAAGCCTGACAAAAATTCAAGGAGTGACCCAAATGCGTTCATGATGCCCTGCGCTTCGCCGGTCCACATCAAAAACGCTTGGATTGGTGCGAACAACATCGGCAAAAGGCCGTCCATGATGTTGTATTCAAACCAGTCTGCTGCCAAAGTTGCCCATGTTAAGATATCGAAGTTCATAATTAATTATCCTCCAAAATATTTTGTGTATTGAATTTAAGAAATGCGATTACCACCAACCCATGATAGTATTCATGAAGTTGAGCAGATGAAAGAACACGTTGTCAAACAAAAACGGAAGCACACCGTCCATGATGTTCATTTCAAACCAATTAGCGAAATTGGTGGTTGAGTAAAGAATGTCAAAATTGGCGAACCAGTATTGAATGCTTTCAAAAAAACCCATAAGTTAACCTCCGATTGAAACGCTATCAATTATTGGTCGCACAACTTGTCCGGATTCCTCACCAAAATCACAATTTTTCTGCCAAAGATTTGATGAGTGCGCGGGCCCCCTCCCCAATTTCGGGGTGATTGAGTGCCACTTCGCAGTTGGCCTGCAAAATGCCCAACTTATTCCCCATGTCGTAGCGCGTGCCGACGAAATCCACAGCCATGAGCTTGCCAGCTTTGCCAAGGTCACTCAAGGCATCGGTGAGGTAATATTCCTCCCCGGCCGGGGTGTTGGCGCAGCCGACTTCCAGCATGGCGAAAATTTCCGCCGGCAAAACCACCCTGCCCAGGATAGAGTAACAAGAATTAAAGGTGCCCGGCGCGGGTTTTTCCACGATGGAGGAAACGCGCATGATGTTGCCGCGTTCCGGGGTGTTTTCCACGGAGCAATATTTGGGCACGTCCTTGCGGTCGACTTCTTTCACGCCCACAACGCCGCAACCAAATTCCTCACACACGCGGGAGAGCTGGCTTGTTACAGGGTCGTCAGCCAGGATAACGTCGTCGCCGTAAAGCACCGCGAAGGGTTCATCGCCCACCCAATTTTTGGCGCACAAAATCGCGTGGCCCAGACCCTTGGTGACTTTTTGGCGCAAGAAGTAGATGTTGGCGTTGATGGTGGAAGCGCCAAGCACCTGCTGGTAGATGTCTGCTTTGGATGGGTTGGCGGCAAGCTGGGTTTCGAGCTCAAAGGAATGGTCGAAGTGGTCTTCGATGGCACCCTTGCCGCGGTTGGTGATGATGAGAATCTCCTCAATGCCGGCGGCCACGGCTTCTTCCACAATGTACTGAATGGCTGGCTTGTCCACGATGTTGAGCATTTCTTTGGGCACGGCCTTGCTGGCCGGCAACACGCGGGTGCCCAGGCCTGCTGCGGGGATAATAGCTTTTCTGACTTTCATGTGTGTTCTCCTTTATGTTGTGGTTGTTGTTTTTGTTCGGTTAGCAATTCATCATATACTTGTTTTGCATATTGCATTTCTCGAGCCAGCCAATCATCAAAAGACTGAGCGATGCAACAAATATCATAGATAACTTCTAAAAATTCACGAATTCCCCTCGTAATAGAGTTCTCGTAACCAAGGCATTCACCAAGGTTACGATACGCCATTACAAAATACATTTTAGCTTCTGTAAATTTGTAATCTCCAGCGTAAACGTGTCCTATTTCTTTATAGAGAAATCCAAAAACTTCGTGATCAGGAGGTATAAGGTTTGCAAAAGTTTGCGCGCTTTTTTTACAACACTCTAACGCTTTTTCCCTTGCACCTTCGTGTCTAAATATCTTCGCTATGACAAAATAGCAAAATGCTCTACTAAATTGCTCGTTTTCGCCATCTTGCTTAAAAAGTGATAGTGCTTCTTGGGTGCGGTTCATTGCATCTGGGTATTTCTTAAGCAGAACCAGGTTCATTCCAGTTTGCAATAATAAGTTGGCGCGCTCCAAGCTAGTTATTCCCTTAACGCCTGCTGCTTGAAATAGTTTATCTGCCTCTTGTTGGAATTCAAAGGCCTTGGAATAATCATCAAACTCTTTTGAAGTTTCAGACAAGGCAATAAAATATTTTGCTAGCTCAAACTCTTCAGGCTCTGGTGTTGGCACTTCAACTTCCTTACGTTTTTTGCGCCCGCGGTTAACTAAAGCCACGATGACAGAAAACATGCCACCGCCACCCACAGTAATAATTGCTGCCCATATGTATGGATGCATGAAAACCCTCCCCGCCGAAAAAGAAGTTCACAAAGAACGAGCTAACCGATGATATATTGTATGAGCTGCAAAATCAAATCCGGCAAAAAACGCAACGCCCAAAAGCACAACACAGGCGCCAGGAACGAAAAGCCTCCCATGCGGGCCAGCATGCGGTGGCGGGTCAGGCGGCGCGCGGCAACTTCAGCCCCGCTTTGCTCCCTTTCGCCATCGACTCCAACCTCGCTTTTCTGCATGCGGGCAATGTTGCCGAACACACGGCGGCGCAAGAGGTTGTCAGCCAGCAAAGCGGCGGTGATATGACTGCCCAGCCAAAGCCCGCCCAGCGCAAACAAAATCACACGGTTGTCTTCAATCACCTGTTGCATTTCAGGGGAGCCCGCAGCTTCCATCATTCGTTCAACGCTTGGCATGGTTCCACCAAACACCTGGTCGTTGACAGCCATGTTCACGGGCACCAGCGCCAAGCTGAGCACCAGCGCCAAGCCCGCAAAAGCAAGCGCCGGTTTATAGAGCTTGCGGAAGAAAAACCAGTAGGGTCCGAGCAGAAACGCCGCCCAGTTCCAGCCCACCTGGCGGCCGGTTTCAAAGCGTGCAAGGTAACGCGCCACAGAGCGGTGCGGGCCGCGCAACTGCAAGCTGATTTCTTCCATGGGGTGGCCGGCAAGATTGTCTCCCATGCGCAGGGTTCGGCCATTGACCTGGTAAGTGGGAAAATTCTCTTTTACATAGGCCTCCTGGCGCAGGCTTTCCTGCTGGACGCGCTGGAACATTGACTGAAAGGTGTCTCCTTCCTGCGCAAGGCTGGTACCGCACTCCTGGCAAAAATTTGTATCCGGCGCACAGTTTTCGCCGCAGTTGGGGCAAAGCTGGCCAAGCTCAGCTTTTGGATCAAAGCTGGGCAATGCTTGCGTGGGTTGCCAGGCAAAGCCTTCGGCATGTTCTGTGGCTTTTGGGCAGCCCGAGGCCGCCTGCCAACAATGCCGGTGCATGGGCGCACCGCAATCCGGGCAGACAACGATATCTTCGGTTTTGGGACACAACGGCTGCGTGCAGCCGCAACAGGGTTCGTTTTCGTAACGCATGGACTCTCCAAGTTAATTCATAGTGCTTCAGATATTCAATTAAGTATTATACTACACAGATTACCGTTTGTCAATTGCTGGTGGCTTCGGCCAGGCCCGGCAGCATTATAATCTCCACCCGCCCGGCAGCAATGTCGACGTGTTTGACAACGTCGTCAATGACCGGGATGAGCAGCTCGCGGCCGTTTGGCTGCCTGATATACCAGACGTCGTTGGCCCCGGGCTGAGAGACATCACAAATTTGGCCGTAATGTGTGCCGTCATTGGCATCGTATACCTCGCAGCCAATCAGTTCCACAATAAAATAGCGGCCCTCTTCCAGGCTGGCCTCCGCCCGCCGAAAAAAGAGCCTTTGCCGCACAAGTGCTTGCGCGGCTTCAGCCGAGTCCACACCTTCCAGGCGCAACAAGGCCAGGTTTTTATGCTGCCGCACGCCAAGCAGACGCACTGGCCGCTGGCCCTGTGCGTCGTGATAAAGCGTGGCAAATTGCTTGAAGAACTCCGGCGAATCACAGCTTGGTTTCACGCGCAGCTCACCATGAAGCCCATGCGTGCCAACTATGGTACCAATTTCAAGGTAATCCTGAATCATTCGTCGTCAATTTCAACCGAGATTTTTTCCCTGCTGCGAATGGCGGCGGATTTCATAACGGTGCGGATGGCTTTTGCAATGCGCCCCTGTTTGCCGATGACGCGGCCCATGTCGTCGGGCGCGACGCGCAGGTGGTAAAACACGATGCCGTCTTCGTTTGGTTCGTCAACGACAACGCGCACAGCCTCGGGTTCATTGACCAGACCCTGCGCCAGCGTGACGAGCAATTGTTGCAGTTGATTCATGACAACACACCCTGTTTCTTGAGGATGTCTTTGACGGTGTCGGTGGGTTGCGCACCGTTTTTGATCCATTGCTGGGTTTTTTCGGCGTCGATTTTCACCTCGGCGGGGTTGGTCATGGGGTTCACGTAGCCGATTTCTTCAATGAAACGGCCATCGCGCGGGTAGCGGCTGTCGGCCACTACAATGCGGTAAAACGGTGCCTTTTTCGCGCCCATGCGGCGCAGACGAATTTTAACTGCCATGTTGGTTCTCCTTAGGTTTGTAATGTGAATTATATAATTTGTGTACGACGAACAGGCCAAGACCTAAACTCGCCTTTACAGAATTACCAAAGTTTTCGTTTGTGGAATTGCTTGTTGCTTATGGGCAGCAATCGCCTCCTATGGTTGTTGTGGTGGTTGCCGCCGGGCCTTCAGCTTGCGTTGTGCAGCCAGCCAGCAGCGCAAGCGCTAACATCATTGCAATAGCAAAAACTGTAATTTTCTTCATGTTCTCCTCCTCTTTCATGTTTAGTCACACAGGTCGCATACCACCGGGCAACAACCTTCTGGTTCTATGTATGCACATCTGCAAGTTGTAGCAGTGGTTGTGGTTGTCGTTGTTTGGGTTTGCGTTGTGGTTGTAGTAGTTGTTGCAGCTACAGTCATTTGAGTGGTTTCAATCATTGTTTGCGGCTCGGTTGCTTGCGTTGTTTCTTCGAATGTAATTTCCGTGGCCGTGGTGATTTCTGTTGTGGTTTCCATCACTGCCGGCTCGACCTCTGCCCGGGTGGCACACCCGGCCGCCAATGCAGCCAACAAAATTACTGTTGCGATAACTGAGATTGCTTTTTTCATGTTCTTCCCTCTTTTTCACATTCATCTGAATTGGTTCATCATGTTGCGCATGTTGCCTTTGCCCATTTTTCCGCCGCCCATTTGCTTCATCATCTTCTGCATGTTTTTGTATTGCGCCAGCAGCTTGTTGACGTCCTCCACCCTTTGGCCGGCGCCCGCGGCAATGCGGCGCTTGCGGGAGGGGTTGATAATGTCTGGCTTGCGGCGCTCCTGCGGGGTCATGCTGAGAATCAGCGCCTGCATGCGATCGAACTGCCGCTCATCAATGTCGATGTCTTTGATTTGTTTGCCCATGCCGGGGATCATGCCCAGGATGTCTTTCATGTTACCCATTTTGCGGATCTGGCTGAATTGCTCGAGCAGGTCGTTTAAGTCAAACTTATTCTTGAGCATACGCTCTTCGAGCTCGGCGGCTTTTTTTTCATCGAGCATCGTCTCGGCTTTTTCGATGAGCGAAAGCACGTCACCCATGCCAAGAATGCGCTGGGCCATGCGCTCGGGATGGAAAACGTCGAGGTCACCCAGCTTTTCGCCGGTGCCTACAAATTTGATCGGTCGGCCAGTTACTGCCCTTGCGGACAATGCCGCACCGCCGCGTGTGTCACTATCGAGCTTGGTGAGCACCAGGCCATCGATGCCCAGCGCTTCGTTGAAGGCGCTGGCGGCATTCACGGCATCCTGCCCGGTCATGGAGTCAATCACCAGCAAAATCTCGTGCGGGCGCACGGCCTGCTTGATGTCCTGCAGCTCCTGCATGAGCGTTTCGTCGATGTGCAAACGCCCGGCGGTGTCGAGGAACACATAGTCGTTGCCCTGGTCGCGCGCATGGCGCATGGCGTGTTTGGCGATCTCAACGGGGTTTGTCTGCCCCAGCTCAAACACGGGCACGCCAACTTTTTCGCCCACAACCTGCAGTTGCTGAATGGCAGCCGGGCGGTAGATATCGCAGGCGACCAACAACGGGCGGTGGCCCTGGTTCTTTAAGTGAAGCGCAATCTTCGCGCTGTGGGTGGTTTTACCCGCGCCCTGCAAGCCGCACATCATGATAACAGTGGGACCGCTTTGCGCCTGGGTGAGCCGTGTGCGTGTGCCACCCATGAGCTCCACCAGCTCTTCGTTGACAATCTTCACAACCATCTGCGCCGGGGTGAGGCTTTCCATCACAGCCGCGCCAATGGCTCTTTCGGTCACTTTCGAAGTAAATTCCTTCGCAACTTTGAAGTTGACGTCGGCCTCCAGCAACGCCATCCGGACTTCCCGCATGGCATCGCGTACATCTTTTTCGGTTAGGCTGCCCTTGCTGCGCAGCCGCTTGAACGCGCCTTCCAGGCGGTCGGACAGGCCCTCAAATGCCATGTGTTTCTCCTGTGTTAAATTTTATCCTAATTCTTCGTTCACTTGCTCCCGCAGCCGTCCAAACGAAACAGCCTTGTCATCCGCACCCAGGTCTTTGTAGCCTTTGGCCAAGTCCTCAGTCGTCTGCTCCAGCAACTCCATAAACTGCGCATAGGCGAACGCAAACTTCGGGTCGCTTTCATCGTCGCCATACACGCAATGCAGCAGCGTCTCAATCATTTGATCCATGCCCCAAAGCTTGATGTGCAGCAGCTCGTGAATCACAACTGCTTCGATGTTGGTCTGCCTGGGGTTGCAGCTGTTGATGAGTAAAATCGCTTTTTTGTCGTGCTGGTCAACTTTCACGTCGCCAGTTTTGCGCCATGCGCGGGTAACGAATTCCAGCTTGATGTCCCAATCCCGCAGGCGCAGGATCTCCTGCCACTTGGTCAGGTATGATTGAACTTCGTTATACTCAAACATGTTCACGCACTCATCAATCGTTCCGCAGTTGCGCTGATATGCGCCGCCGCTTCGTTGATCTCGCGCGAAAGCCCACAGCGCTTGTTTTGCTCATGCACGGTTTGTGCACAGCGGACAATTTCCTCAAGGCCCACCTGCATATCGGCAAAGCGGCTGGCGAGCGCCAAACGCTCCTCCATTTCGCTCAAAGAATGCTCGGCGCGCTTAATGGCATCGCGCACACCCTGGCGGGTGATCCCCTCATTGAGCGCGATTTCGGCCAGCGAAAGGTCTTCGTTATAATAGTATTCCAAAAAGTCGCGCTGTTTCTCTGTGAGCAGTTCCCCATAAAAATCAAGCAACAATGCCACCGAAAAATCCTTCGCCATCCCCATAGCCCCCTGTAAAGCAATTTTCTTTACACCCAACGTGCAAGAAAGATTATACCCCGTTCGGCGGCGTTTGTCAAGGCCTTTTTTCGCGCGTTTTTTCGCCAGTTTGTGGAAAAGGCTGTGAATTGCGCAAAGTTTTCAACAATTTTCGCGTTTCGCGCAAGGAAAGGCTTGATATGCCTGCGATGCAGCGCACCGATGCTGTGAAAAAAAAGTTGATAAGTTTTTGCCGCTTCGCTATAAATCTTCATGTGGTATTGTAATTTTACGCCTGATGTGTTATGATACTATTGTTATAGACCTAAAAAGAATGGGAGAGTTTCGTTATGCGTAAGTTGATTGCTGCCATTGCCGCGCTGGCCCTGTTGTTGGGCGCGTGCAGTGCCATAGTTCCCGCCGACGAAACCACCACTCAGACAACCCGCAACCCGGCGGACGAGGCAACCCGCCCTCCCACAGAACCTTTCACACCCACAGGCGGCGAGGAAAATGGAATTGCCTGGCGCACGCTGGATTTGGATGATGAAGAGAATGCGGAGCTGCGGGCGTGGCTTGCGACTGAAGTTGCACGGGAGCGGGAAGAACATAATCAACTCCGCGAGGAAATGCGCCAAATTGCAGATGAAGGATTGCTACAGGGACATTACTGGGGACATGGCGTTTACACCAGAGGGCGACTTGTTTGCGAACGTGAGCTTTTGTTCAGATGCCCGGTTACCGGCGATGAAACCGTTTTGTTTCGGGCACATTGTGTTGGGGAAGGGCCAGATTCGCCATATCATAATTATTGTAATGGTTGCAGGGAAGCACCACGTTTTATTGCTACGCTGGATCAGCGGAATTTTCTATACACATTGTTTGATGTGCCAACTGCTACGCCTTTTGCGCACGGCGTATTCGACACGCAGACGCTGCAGGCACACCCCTTCGTGCTCGAAAACCCACAAATTGTGCTATTGCAACAGCGCGGCAATCGACTCTTTTGGAAAAATGATGACGAAAACCTCGGCCCACACAGCGGCTACATCAGTCTTTACACCGCCGATTTAGATGATCTTCCCAACCTGACGCTTACAAACTTGCTAGCAGACATTGCGCATCCGCCTGCAGAACATGTCTGGACCACCCTGCTGTCGCCCAATGAGCGATTTTATTTCGTGGTCTGCATCAATGGCCTTTACAATTTTGATCTGCAAGAACAAACGCTCTTTTACTTGCCTTGGAATGAGGTTCAAAGCCATAATTGGCCAAGCGCACATTACACCTATCTCCTCATGCGCGACAATAATACGCTATTGTGGTTTGTCGAATCCCATATGCACTTCGCTGTTGAAATTACCCTTCCCTGATGCCCCGGAAAGGAGGCCCACCCATGTTGCCATTCCTGCGTTCCTTCCGCTTTGCCGGGCGGGGTCTTTTGCTTTGCCTGCGCGAACGCAACTTTCGTTTCCACATCACGCTTGCGGCCTATATGTACGGCTTTTTGCTGTTGCACGACTGGTTTTTACTGGCACGCTGGGAATGGGCAATTCTTCTGTTTGCAACTGTGCTTGTGCTTGCAGCGGAAGCCTTCAACACCGCCATTGAGGCCGTGGTTGACCTTGCAAGCCCAGGCCGCCATCCCCTTGCCGCGCGCGCGAAAGACATCGCAGCCGCGGCTGTGCTGATTTGCTCCCTCGGCGCTGTGGCGGTGGGTGTCGTGCTGTTGTGGCAGCCTGCGGCATTTGCGGCAATGTTCGCATATTACGAAGCGCGGCCGGGCATGCTTGCGGTGCTGGCGCTGTCGCTGGTTGGCGCGGCATGGTTCATTTGGGGGATTGGGAGGAAAAAAAAGTGATACATCGTTCCGAATATTGCGACGTTACGTATTGCCAAGACCTGAACGCGGTTTTGGTCATGTGGAAGAAATTCTGCTGTGGCGACGATTACCGCAAACCCTTGCTGTGCGCGCTTGACATCATGCGAACACACGAAGGTTGCCAATACGTTGCCGACACACGGCAGGGCTTTGAAAACGACCCGGCCGACACCGCCTGGGTGTTCGACTATTTTTTGCCGCAAGCCGCACAAACTGATTGCAAAGCGATTGTGTTCATCATCGACCACAACAACGCGCTCAAAGAAGAGTTAGAGGGCCAAGCAACTGAGCTGCGAAAGCACTTTGCGGTGCATTATTGCTTTGGACTAGATGAAGCTGCGGCGTTTCTTAGGGGATTGAGGGGAATAAACCATGCATAACCACGCGCCGGAAAACTACATCTGCCCATTTTGTTTGGCTGTTCAGGGCATTGAAAATGCGCATGTGTGGACAGTGCAAGAAGACATTTTTTACCGGGACAACGATATCACCGCGTTCATCGCCGCCACGTGTTACCCAAACAACAAAGGGCAAGTGCTCATCATTCCAAATGCGCACTACGAAAACATCTATGATCTGCCGGATAATTTGTCGGCCAAGATCCACGCATTTGCGCGCAAGGTTGCGCTGGCACTCAAGGCAACCTATGGCTGCGACGGGGTATCGACCCGCCAGCACAACGAGCCCCGGGGCAACCAGGATGTGTGGCACTACCACCTGCACGTGTTCCCGCGCTATGAAGACGATCAATTATATCGAAGCCGCGACACGCTTTGCCCGCCGCAGGAACGCCGCACCTATGCGCAAAAATTGCGGGCCTATTTCGAAGGAGAAAACACATGAAAAAACTGCTCGCGCTTGCAGTGGGGTTGTCGCTGGTGCTTTTGGCAGCCTGCGCTGTTGCGCCAACACATGACCCTGACGAAACCATAGCCCATACCACTACTACTGTTATCACTACCACCACTGTTCCTGCTGTCTGGCAGACCATCACCGCCGAACAGGCACATGCAATTATGGCCCAGGCTGAGTCATTCGTTTTGCTGGACGTACGCACCGCGGCGGAGTTCGGACAGGCGCACATTGGCGGCGCATGGTCTATGCCCTACGACGAACTCAGCGCCAGAACAGCCGAACTGCCCGCCCAGGACAAGCTCATCCTCATCTATTGCCAAAGCGGGCGCAGAAGCGCAATTGCCGCAGCAACGCTGGCGGGGCTTGGCTTTTCTGCCGTGCACGACTTTGGCGGGATCAATGACTGGCCGTTTGGGGTTGTGCGGGAAAATCACCAGTTTTAGCGGAGAAGGGACATCGCCATAAAAAAGATTATTTGCATTATTTTGCTGGCACTGGTGTTGTCGTTAACGGCGTGTATGGCTCCGCAAGGCGAAGAGATCACCGCGCAAGCGACTAATTTCATAACCACCACAGAAACGCCTCCCCTACTCAACCCGCTTGGCTTCGACCCAAGCAACCCGGAGGATTGGTCAGTTTATAACGGCGAGGAGCGCTGGGCGGTCTGGCGAGCATGGATGCAAAATGCCGGGCTGGCTTGGAATGAAAGCGATTTTTGCCTCGGCGACTTTACCCTTATCATGCCCTTCGACGATGCTGCACCGCACTTTCCTTCCATCCCTTTATCTGAGCATGAAGAAGTAGTCGTTGAAGGCATAGTTGGAAAAAACACTGACCTTCGAAGCGCTTGTCATTTCGTTTTTGCGTATTAACAATGAACCCTTCGCCTTGTCCTCCATCACCGCAACCGATCCCACGCTTACCACCCCGCGCGGCCTTCGTGTTGGAGACACCGCTGAAGCCCTGTTTGTACTGTACGGCATCCCGGTTTCTGTTTTAGACAACGTATGGACTTACGGCGACGGCGACTACAATATCTTCCACGTGACTGTTAGGAACGGCGTGGTGGAACAGCTCTGGCTTCACGCTGTGATGTAAATTTGAAAGGAACTACGAATGAAAAAAACCGCATTCATCGCTATTGTCGGCTGCCCCAACGTCGGCAAGTCGACCATCCTCAACGCACTGCTGGGCGAGAAAGTCGCCATCGTCAGCCCCAAACCACAGACGACCAGGACGCGTATTATGGGCGTGCTGACGGAAGAAAACCGCCAGTTTGTGTTCACCGACACCCCCGGCCTGCACCGCCCGCGCACAAAGCTCGGGGCACACATGGCAAAAGCCGTGCGCGATGGTATGGACGGCGTTGACGCCTGCCTGTTGGTTGTTGACGCCAACGGCAAAGCCCTGCGTGAGCAGGAGGAGCAGCTGCTGGCAGACTTCAAGCGGCAGGGCATGCCCGTGGTTTTGGCACTGAACAAGATTGACCTCATCGCCAACCGCGACGATTTGGCCCTGCGCATTGTGCAGTTCAGCCAGGTTTACGACTTCACGGCTGTAGTACCCTTGAGCGCCACGAAAGACAAAAACATGGATGCCCTGCGCAGCGAGCTCAATGGCCTGTTCGAAACGCTGGAGCTGCCCAACAGCTTTTTCTTCCCGGAAGACACCCTCACCGACCAACCCGAGCGCGTGCTCGCGGCAGAGCTGCTGCGCGAGCAGCTGCTGCGCAATTTGGAGCAGGAGATTCCGCACGGGGTTGCTGTGGTCATTGAAAAAATGCGCGAACGCGAGGGCCGCGACGACCTGATGGACATTGAAGCCACGATTTTCTGCGAGCGCGAGACCCACAAGGGCATGATCATCGGCAAACAAGGGGCCATGCTCAAAAAGATTTCGTCCGCGGCGCGGTGGTCGCTCGAACGCTTTTTGGGCTGCCAGGTGAATTTGCAATGCTGGGTGAAAGTGAAAGAAGACTGGCGCAACCGCGAGGGACTCATTCGCGGGTTTGGGCTGGAAAGCAGGTAACATTATGCCAGACATCAATCTAGCTACCATCGACCACGGGAAGGCCTTCGACTGGGGCCGCACATCAGCGGATTATGCGAAGTATCGTGATATTTATCCGGCTTCTTTCTATGCAAAGCTGCGCGAAATTGGCATTGGCCTGCCTGGGCAACATGTGCTTGACCTGGGCACTGGCACGGGTGTGTTGCCGCGCAATTTGGGCAGTGCGCGTTTCACAGGCACAGACATCTCGCCTGAGCAAATTTCCATGGCACAAAGGCTCTCGCAGGGCCTGAACGTTGAATATCTCGTTACGCCAGCGGAAGAGATTGATTTCCCTGCGGACTCTTTTGATGCCGTAACGGCCGTGCAGTGCTTTCATTACATGGACAAAGCCGCGTTGCTGCCCAGGCTGCACCATGTGCTCAAACCCGGTGGCCTCTTCGCCATTTGCAGCATGATTTTCCTGCCGCAAGAATGCGACATCACGCGCGGCAGCGAGGCGCTTGTGCTGAAATACAACCCTACGTGGACCGGCGGGAACTTCGCCCGCAGAGATGAATTGCCGGAAGCGCCGGAGTGGGTCAAGCCATTGTTTGAAGTGAAACATCGTGTGCTTTATTGCGAGGGCATTCCCTTCACGCGCGAAAGCTGGCATGGGCGCATGCTCACCTGCCGTGGGGTTGAGGCTTCGCTTTCAGGCGAAGACATCGCGGCATTCACGCAAGAGCACTGGGCCTATATGCAAACATTGCCCAAGCAATTTACTGTAAAACATCAGGTTGCGATGTTTGTTTTGGGGAAGAAGTAATTTCTTCGCTGCGCCCTGTTCAACTCATAGCTTTTTCCATTTATAATTCTCCCTGTATTTGCCCATACTAAATGTAGTAATTTTTCGAAAACATTGCGGAAAATAAAAAAGCAGGGAGAATTATAACATGGCAGACCGTCAAGAACAAAGCACAACCCAGGCTTGGGCAAATTTCGCGGCAAGCGGCAGCGTGACGGATTATTTGCGTTACCGGGCGCTGGAAAACCGCGCAGATGCAACCACAAGCACCAGTGGAGGAAACAAAGATGCAAAGCCAGGCACTCACGCTGCGCGCCGTGCAAATCAAGGAAAACGACCGCCTGATCACGGCGCTTACTGAGAAGCATGGCATCGTCCGAGCATTCGCCACTGGCGCAAAAAAGCCCAAAAACCCGCTGCACGGCGCAACCCAGCCCTTCGCTTTTGGGCAACTGGAGTTTGCCGCGCGGCGGGATACATATATCGTGAAAGAAGCGACTGCGCAGGGGTTGTTTTTCGACGGCCTTGCGGCAGACATCACACGGCTTGCGCTGGCAAATTATTTCGCCGCGTTGTGCATTGAGCTTTGTCCGCAGGAAGAGCCAGCGCCCACTCAACTCAAGCTTGTGCTCAATGCCCTGCATTTTTTAAGTCTCGGCACGCGGCCGCAGGCGTTGCTGAAAGCCGTAGTAGAGCTTCAGCTGCTTTGCCTTGCGGGCTATATGCCGGATGTAGATAACCCGGGCGAATACTTTGCCGAAACCCCGCTGCCGGTGCAACAGGCCGTGCGGTTTATCTGCGACGCCCCGCCTCAACGCGTGTTTCGTTTTGCCCTGCCGCAGGAGGGCTTGCAGGCGCTTGCGTGGCACACGGGGCATTATCTCTCACAACAGACGAACAAAGTCTTTGAGGAGCTTGCGTATTACCAGAAAATGTGCTATAATAATGCTGAATTCTAAATGCTTAGTAAAGGTGGGTTTGTCATGTATACATTTTTAGGCGAGGACTTTTTGCTTACCACCAAAACCGCCGTGAAGTTGTTTGAAACGGCCAATGCCCAGCCGATTTTTGACTGGCACTGCCACCTTTCGCCCAAAGAGATTTACGAAAATAAGTCCCCGCAAAACATCGCTGAGCTTTGGCTTGCGGCCGACCATTACAAATGGCGGGCCATGCGTTCGTGCGGGCTTTCGGAAACGCTTGTAACCGGGCCTGCCGAAGGCAAGGAAAAGTTCTTGGCTTTTGCTGGCTGTTTGCCCAGGCTCATCGGCAACCCACTGTATCACTGGGCGCACCTGGAACTGCAGCGCTACTTTGGTCGCTTCGCGGTGCTTGATAGCAGCTCCGCGGAAGAAACCTGGAATGAGTGCAACAGGCAGATTGCGCGGGGCGGTTTCACGCCGCAGGAACTGATCATCCGCTCGAACGTCCGCGCAGTGATTACAACGGACGATCCGGCAGACAGTTTGGAATACCACGAAGCGCTGGCGAAGCAAAACCTGCCATTCAAGGTGCTGCCCGCGTTCCGGCCCGACAAAGCGCTGCACATCGACCAAGACGGTTTTTTGCCCTGGATTGCTACGCTGGAAAAAGCCGTCGGACACCCGCTGCACAGCTTTGGCGACCTGACGCAGGCGCTGCGTGAACGCATTGAGCTGTTCAGCCGCCTTGGCTGCCGCGCCAGCGACCACGGCCTGCCCTATGTCCCCTTCGCGCCGGCAAGCGAGCTTGAGGTCGAAACGATTTTCCGCGCGCGCCTGTTGGGCGAAGAACTTAGCACACTGCAGGTGGAGCAATACCAGACGGCGTTGCTGCAATACCTCGGCACAGAATATGCGGCACGCGGCTGGGCAATGGAACTGCACATGAGCCCCATGCGCAACAACAATGCACGGCAATTTCGTGCCATCGGGCCGGATGCAGGCTATGACTCCATTGGCGACTGGCCCATTGCGCAGCCACTTTCGCGCTTTCTGGATTCCCTTGAAGCGCAGCGCAAGTTGCCCAAGACCATTTTATTCAACCTCAACCCGCGCGACAACTACATCCTGGGCACGATGATCGGCAACTTTCAGTCCGACGAAATCCCCGGCAAAATGCAGTTTGGCCCCGCGTGGTGGTTCCTTGACAGCATTGACGGCATGCACGAACAACTCAAAACCCTCGGCAACCTTGGGAGCCTTGGCACCTTTATTGGCATGGCGACAGACAGCCGCTCGTTTTTATCATATCCCCGGCATGAATATTTCCGGCGCATTCTCTGCGGGCTTTTGGGCGAATGGGTGGAGCAAGGGCATTACCCGAACTGTGAAGAAAGCCTTACGCAGCTGGTGAAAGACATCTCATTTGAAAACGCGAAGAAATATTTTGGGCTTTGATTTTGATGAACCTGTAGTGACGGCTGACCCCAGCCGCCCGCGCTATAAAAAACGCGATATTTTCAAGGTTCGGGTGGTTGAGGACAGCCCCTACAGCAGGGCTTTTGCTAAGTTTTATACATCTCGCGGCGCAATTAAAAACAACCATAAAGGAGTCCCCATGAACAAAAAAGTCATTCGCGTCATCGCAATTGTGCTTGCTGCCCTTATGGCGCTGAGCGTGTTTGCGGTGCTGGTTAACATACTCGCAAGATAGGAGATTATTACTATGCGTATTGTCATACTCGATGGCTACACCCTAAACCCCGGCGATCTTTCGTGGAGTGAAATGCAAGCCTTGGGCAACTGCACCATTTATGACCACACGCCGCCGAAACTCACAATTGAACGCGCAAAAGATGCCGAGTTGGTCATCAGCAACAAAACAGTGCTGGACGGCGCGGTCATCGCTGCACTGCCCAAACTTAAATGCATCGGCCTGCTGTCTACGGGCTATAATGTCGTTGATCTACAAGCTGCACGCGAAAGAGATATCCCCGTGACGAACATCCCCGCCTACGGCACACCGAGCGTTGCGCAGTTCACGTTTGCGCTGCTGCTGGAGCTCTGCTCACAGGTAGGAACGCACAGCGCTTCTGTGCATGCGGGGGACTGGACGAAATCGCGCGATTTTTGCTACTGGAACACACCATTGGTGGAGCTTGCGGGCAAAACCCTTGGCCTGATTGGCTATGGCGCCATCGGGCAGGCTGTGGCAAAAATTGCAAGCGCGTTTGGCATGCATGTGATTGTGCACAGCCGAAGCTATGCGCAATCTGTTTCGCTGGACGAGCTGCTGACAAACGCTGATGTAATCAGCCTGCATTGCCCTCTCACGGAACAGACGCAGGGGTTAACAACCGTGAAGCTATCTCAAACATGAAGCAGGGCGCATTGATCATCAACACTGCCCGCGGGCCAATTTTGAATGAACAAGACATTGCCGACGCTTTGCGCTCCGGGCAACTGGGGGGCTGCGCCGTTGATGTACTCTCCACCGAACCGCCAAACGAAGATAACCCGCTGATCGGCGCGCCCAATTGTGTCATCACCCCACACATTGCCTGGGCAACACAGGAAGCGCGCGCGCGGCTGCTTGCCATCGCTGTGGAGAATGTGCGGGCGTTCCTTGATGGAAGCCCGCAGAATGTGGTGAATTAAGATGTTATCTTTAAAAGACCGTGTACGAAACCGCTATCACGACCCCATAAAAGAAGATGACCGTTTTCGTGAGCGAGCCCGCAGCATGGAATCCCGCCACACAAAGCTGCTGTTGGAGCCATACATAACCCCGGAAGCAAGTGTTGTGGAGTTTGGCTGCGCCACGGGCCATTATGCCACACACTGGCATAACAAGTGCAAGCATTACTTGGGTGTGGATTTATCGCCTGAACACGTGGATTTCTTCAACGCAAAAAGCTTAAGCAATGCAAAAGCGCAAGTGGGAGACGCAACAAACTGCCCTGAAATAGCCAACAATTCTTTCGATGTTGTGCTGTGTCTGGGGCCAATGTATCATCTAAACAGCGAAGAGCGGCTCACGGCCATGCAGGAGATGACCCGGATCTGCAAACCAGGCGGCGTGCTGGCGTTTGCATATATCCCCAACATAGGCGTGATGATGCATGCGCTCACCGGCAGCTTTCGCTCGAAAAAACCATGGTACAAACGAAAGCGCCGCGCTCGCTATCCCAACCGCAAGGGCAACGAGGCCGTTTTCACAGGCGTGAACGACGAAGAGGCCAACCCGTTTTTCTTCACCATGCCGGAGGAGATGGAAGTGCTTGCGCAGCAATGCGCCCTGCAAGTACTGCAAAACGCGGGGGTGGACATCGTGCTCAACGCCAACCAGATCAATTGTATGGACGAAGAACAATACACCTGCTGGCTGGAGATTGCGGAACATATGCTCAAGTTTCCGTCATGCACGGGCATGGCCAACCACGCACTGATGATTTGCAGAAAGGGTGACTGAATTGAGATGACCATCTGCAAAGAAATTTTCTATTACAACACCCTGCCAGTCGTTTTCAACGGATTCATTGATCAACCTGATTGCTCTGACGGCGTGATCTCTCTCATCTGCCGCGAGAAACACCCGGCCAATCCTGAAAAGAACCGAGTTCCCGCCTATTCCTTTGACATCTGCAAAAATGGCGAGAAAATCGGCGGTATCAGCTTAAGAGTCGGCTATACAGAAGGGTTATATTACGGCGGCAACATCGGTTATGGGGTCGATAAGGCGCAGCGCGGCAATGGCTATGCTGCGCGTGCCTGCAAGTTGCTTGCGACAATCGCCCAAGCGCACAGCATAACAAAATTGCTCATCACCAACGAGCACAGCAACACTGCCTCCATGCGCGTTTGCGAGAAACTGGGCGCGCATCTGCTACGCACGGTCCCTTTGCCAAAATGGCACGACCTCTATCAAAAGGGGCAACGATTTGTGAACATCTACGAATGGAGCATCAACTAAATGAACATCCCATTCGCCATCATTGGCACAAGCAAAATTGCCGAGGAATTTTTTGCCGCTTCGCAGGGCACTGATTTGGTGTTGCGAGGCATTTGCTCGCGCAACATAGGGCGCGGGCAGGCATTCGCTGAGAAGCTTGGCTGCCCTGATGTGGCCGTGTTCACCAGCGCGGAGGAACTTGCAGGTGCGATTGGAATTCAAGCGGTGTATGTCGCCAGCCCAAACAGCTGCCATGCCGCACAATGTGAGGCGCTGCTCAACGGCGGCAAACATGTGCTGTGCGAAAAAATCATCACAGAAAACCCGCAGCAGCTCAAGCATCTGCAAGCGCTGGCCCGGCAAAACGGGCTGGTCTACATAGAAGCGATTATGTACTTACACACGCCTGCGCGGCAAGCTGTGCTGGATGCCCTGCCGGAGCTCGGCAACATCCACACGGCACACTTCGATTTATCGCAGCTTTCGTCGCGCTACGACGCATTGCGGGCGGGCGAACTGCCCAACATCTTCAACCCTGCTTTGGCCGCCGGCGGCTGGAACGACCTGGGCGTTTACTGCGCCTACCCGGCCGTGGACTTCTTCGGCAAACCAGAGCATATCGCCGCCACCATGCAACTACTCAACACCGGGGCCGATGGCGCAGGCACAGCTATGCTGACTTACCCGGACAAGCTTGTGACACTCACTTATAGCAAGTTGGGGCAAAGCTGCGGCGTCTCGCAACTCATGGGTGACCAGGGCACGCTGGCAATCACGTCGCTGCTGCACTTTCAGGGTATCACGCTTTACGACCGCGCGGGCAACGCCACCAGCCTGACCAAGCCGTTGCAAAAGTTCGAAGTCATGCGCTATGAAGCACAGGCCTTTTGCGATTATATCGCCGGCCGACCCACGCGGGTTGGTTATAAATACGCGGGCGAACTGGCGCTTGGTGTGAGCGAATTGATGGAACAGGCGCGGCAGCAGGCTCAACCTGTAGGGGCGGCTTGCAAGTCGCCCGCAATCTTAAAATATCATTAAAATGATCGGCAAGCCGCCTGTTCTTTTAAAAAAATCTAAAATCAAGCTTTGAGGTGCTACTATGACAAAGACCCTCTACATCTCGGACTTGGACGGCACACTATTACAACATAACGCCAAACTGTCAGACTATACTACGCAAGCGCTGCGAGCGTTCATCCGGCGCGGCGGACTGTTCAGCGTGGCCACCGCGCGCACATGGGAGTCAATTCTGCACAACCATTTCCTCGACCCTGTGCTGCCGCTGAGCGTACCCATCGTGCTGATGAACGGCGCGCTCATTGTCGATACACAAACCCGGCGCTACGTGAAGAAAGACCTCATCGAACCCAACACCGCGCGTGAAATGGTCGCTTGCATAAAAGCCCATGGCATTGCTGGCCTGCTTTATAGCAACCCCGACGACGACATCATGCGTATTTACCATGGCGAAATTACCCGGCATTACATGCAGCGCTGGTACCCTTACCGCAAGGAAATTTACCGTGACCACATGGTTGAAACCGACACTCCGCCCCTTGAGCACATCGTTGGCGTGTCCGTCCCCGACACCCACGAAGCCCTGCTGCCGCTCTACGAAGCTCTGCGGCAGCTGCCCGAACTTAACTGCTATCTCTACCCCTGCGCCTACGAAGCGGACGTGTGGTTCTTCGAATGCTTCAGCTGCCACGCCTCAAAATACAACGCCGTGCAATTTTTACGCGAAGCCTATGGCTTTGAAAAAATCGTTGGCTTTGGCGATAATTTGAATGACTTGCCACTGTTTAAGGCCTGCGACGAGGGCTATGCCGTTGCCAACGCGCGCGATGAACTAAAAGCCGTTGCAACCGGCGTGATTGGCGCGAACACGGAAGATGGCGTGGCAAAATTTTTGGAGGAGTTGCTATGCTGAC
>Ga0131853_10004444_pt1 | contig 25154 bp, 32 predicted proteins | sample TergutLab28metaG_FD_92764 | JGI IMG/M metagenome (GOLD analysis project Ga0131853, IMG submission 92764) | Labiotermes labralis P1 segment gut microbial communities from Petit-Saut dam, French Guiana - Lab288 P1 (version 2) (version 2) | ecosystem: Host-associated > Arthropoda: Insects >...
AAAAGCGAATTAGAAATCTAATAAATGCATTCTCATCTGCTGGTTTAACAACTCATCAAGTTACTAATGAAGATTTGAGAATGATTTTAGATAATTTCTTAAATGGTGGTAGGACTTCTACGTTTGGGACGGTGATTGGATAATGGATGTTAAAAATCAAATTGCCCCAAAGGGGTTAGAATATAAACCAACAGAAATAATTATAAGTGATAAGTTTTCTACAATATTAACTGTAATTTCATATCCAAAATATATTCCTGTAGGACATTTATCATCACTTACAAGTATGTCTGGAATAAAGATAGCAATTAAGCATATTCCACTACCTTTTAGTGTAATAAGTAAGATGTTAAATAAAGAAATTGCAGATTTAAAATCTAGATATCAAAATGAAAATGATCGAACAATTCAAGAGAGAATTCGTCAAGATTATGAGTCGTTGGAAACATTTATTGAAATGCTTACAGCTACTCAAGCAAAAATCTTTGATTTTCAAATGCATTTAATGCTTTCTGCCGATAATAAAGAAGGATTAGAACTCAAGAAAATGCAAATTAGAAGTTATTTAGATGGCATGGGAATGCGAGCAATTCCATTAATGTTTGAACAAGAAAAAGTATTAAAATCAATTGTTCCAATATTTCCAAAACAAGATATTGAAGGCAGAGTAGGAACACCGATTGCATCAGTTACAATAGCGGCGATGTATCCCTTTGTATTTGACTCGATAAAAGATCCAGGAGAATCTACTTTATTTGGGGTTGATTTCTCTGGAGGAGTTGTATTATTTAATCAATTCTTGTTCCAAATTAAAAAGGAACATAATCGAAATAATGCTAATATAATTTTACTTGGTACTAGTGGTAGTGGTAAGAGTACCGCAGCTAAGTTATTACTTAGAAGCCATATCCGAAATGGTTATAAATTAGTTGTTATTGATCCAGAAGGCGAACTTGATGAAATGACTAAAGCTTTAAATGGAGACTTCATCGATTTAGGTAAAGGTGGAGAATTCGGAATGGTTAATCCTTTAGAGGTCATTGTTGATGCTGACGAAGAAGAAATGGCTCAAGGATTAGGACATGCCGTTTTAACAAGGACTTTACAAAGTTTAAAAGCTTTTATGAAATATTATTCACCATCTATTGAAGATGATGTTCTAACTATGTTTTCAGAAATTGTTCAAGATACTTATAAACGTTATAAAATTGATTATGATACTGATTTTACAAAATTCACTTCGGAGGATTATCCAATCTTTGATGATGTTTATGCAACAATTAAAGGAAGATTACTTTCGATGCCAGAGAAAACTCATGAAAAAGATGTTTTGGAGCGTTTAGAATTAAAGGTAAGACCACTTGTTAAAGAATTAAAATATTATTTTAACGGTCATACAACCCTTAAAATTGATAGTGACTTTATTGTTTTTAATATTAGAGAACTCATGAATACGGAAGAAAGTATTCGTAATGCATTATTCTTTAACATTCTAAAGTATGCATGGGGATTATGCTTAGAAAAAAATGTTAATACAGTTATGATGGTAGATGAAGCACATGTTCTTTTATCTAGTCGAAATGAACTTGGAGCTGAATTCTTAGCTCAAATTCAAAGACGTTCGCGTAAATATAATACTGGAACGATTATTATAACTCAGCAGCCAACTGACTTTGCGGCACCGAATATTATTACTCATGGTAAAGCTATATTTGATAATGCGGCTTATTACTTGGTTATGGGTCTTAAAAAACAGGCAGTAGAGGACTTGGCGCAACTTATTGATTTAAATGATAATGAAAAAGAAACAATTAAGTTTTACAATCAGGGAGAAGGGTTATTTGTTTGTGGATCAAGAAGAATGCGAATTAATGTCATAGTTACCCAAGAAGAATTAGATTCATTTGGTTCTGGTGGAGGATTATAACATTTTGAAAAAAGATGTTAATAAGAAAAAAATTAAAATAAGGTATGGTGAGCTACCTAATTTATGGCACCAAGAACAAGTCATGAAGGGTAGTAAAGTTCATAAATCAAAGAAAAATACGATACCAAGGAAACAAAAACATAAAAATATTGAAAATGAAGAAGATATAGAGCGCAAACTCTAGTCTTTTTCTTTAATTTCCTTTATAATAGATAATAGTAGAGTGAAGGTGAAGCTCGTGCCTGAAGAAGATAACGAACTGCAAGAACAACCTAAAAAAAGTGGTAGAGAAAAAGTTTTAACAACAATAGCAAATGTTAAAAAAATCAAAGGTATTTGGGCATTTTTAATGGCTAAACCTTTTATTCTTGTTGGTATAGCAACTGTTATTTTGCTTGTTTTTATAATTTTTATAGCTATTATATCGCTTGAAGAAGCAGATAGAAGAGATAATAGTTGGGGTGAGTTAGGTTGTGCTACAATTGCGTTTGAAGAAGGTCAGAGTTTAGAATCTAGAGTTTATGGAGCTTTAATAGCAATTTTAGGACTTACTAGAGAACAAGGAGCAGGAATGATGGGTAATATTCGGGGAGAGAGTAGTTTTAATCCTTTTAGGCATGAAGATAGGGCATGGAATCACTTTGGTAGATTTGAATGTGGCGGTTGGGGATTGATTCAATGGACAAATACTCCTTGGAGTCAATGTCCTGCTAATGGTAGAAGAACTGGTGTTGCGAATTTTGTTAGAGAAAGAGTAGGTGCTTCTATATTTGATCAATATTATCGACGTGAATGCGGAGCGCCTAATGGAATTAGTGCTTGCAATATACCAGAGCATATAGTAAATGCATTTATAGTAGCTCAAGTAGAATATATACAACATGAATTTGAGACTACTGAAAGAAGAGCAGGAGGCAATTTAAGAAGAGCTCCTAATATTGATGCAGCAAGTGATTCAGTTATGCTAGATTATTTAAGACCACCAGACACTCCTGCAAGAAGAGCAGAAAGACGAAGATGGTCTCATGAAATATATAATACAGTAAACCCAGCGGTAAGTTTCAATCAATGTGAAGAAGGAATTTATGGTGATTTAGGATTATTTGGCGGAGAATGGGTTATGCCACTTGCAAACTTTAGTAGATGCTCTTCTGGATTCGGCTGGCGTATTCATCCTGTTTATGGAGACAGAAGACATCATGACGGAATTGATTTAGCTGCCCCAGCTAGAACGCCAATTTTTGCAGTAAAAAGCGGCACTATAGTTTCAGCCGGTTGGTCTGGAGGTTATGGGTATACAGTTAGGATTGATCATCATGACGGTTGGTCTAGTTTGTATGCTCATATGAGAGCTCATCCGCCTGTAAGTCGCGGTCAACAGGTAAGTCAAGGGCAAAGAATAGGTGAAGTTGGTAGTACAGGTGTTAGTACCGGAGATCATCTCCACTTGGAAATACGTCGTCCTGGTGGCTCTCTTGCAAATCCAGCTCCTATTTTTGGAATAAGTTGTTAATTGAAAGGAAATGAATGATGAAAATTAAAATTGGATTATTAATATTATTTATATTTATAGTTAGTGGTTGTAGAGCTGAATATAATTTGGTTATATCAAACGATGGTTTTATGGAGACAACAACTATTACGACAAATATAAATGACAGAGAGGTTTATGACGGAAGTTATTTAAGTGATATTTTTCTTACTGAAATGAATTTAGATATACCAGTATCATTTCGAGACGTTAATGAATATACTGGTCAGCGAGCAAATACATATGAAGCAAGAAGAATTAGAAATGGTAATATTGTAGGAATTGAATTAAAAAATAATTTTAGACTAGAGGAAATATATTTATCAAATGTAATTAAAAATTGTTATGTAGGATTTTCTTTAGATAGAAATGAACATGTGTATACGATTAGAACTGATAGAACCGCTAGATGTTTTAGAGATTTTAATCTTTTATCCAATTTAACAATAAATATAACTTTAGCTGATAATTATGAATTAATCTTATCTAATGCTGATCAAGTAAATGATAATGTATATACTTGGGTTGTAAATAGAAATAATTTTGAAAATAAACCAATTAATATAACTTACTTTGATACTGATCAAGCTAATTTTACTGAGCCTGGGCAAGATTTACCAGGTTCTGAGCCAGGGCCAGAACCAGAACCAGAAGAAAGACAGACCCCAGCTAGTACAATAATAATGGTTATTATTGGTTTAGTAGGTTTTGTTATTCTACTTGGAGTATTGATTAAAATTAAACAAAAGAGGTTATAAATTAATTAAAATAACCATTTTTATATAAATTATGGTACAATATATTTTGAAAAAAGGACGTTGATTAAATGAAGTTCAAGGTATCATCACAAGATTTTTTGTTATTTGTTGGCTTTTGTGTTTTACTATTTTATCTTTGTGCTATTGGGGTATTAAATTTTTCGTCATTTGGTAATACAGGAGAATTTCATGGTTTAAGTCCATTTATGGCTTTTACTCCCCAGTTTTTGCCTGCAACTATTGTTTTATTTTTAGTAATGCTTATTTTAATATTTACTAGTGTATCTGGCTATATATTTAATAAGGAAAAAGGTGGAGGGCTTGGTTTAGTCTTTGGAGAAAAGAGTGAAAAAGGATATTCAAGATGGGCGACAGAGAAGGAAATTAAGACAGATACAGATGTGGAACAAGTTGATCCGAAAGATGAAGAGACTGAAGCAGCAGGAATTCCTTTAATAAATAATGGGGAAAAAGTTTATGTTGATAATGGAGAATACCATAATTTAGTTATTGGAGCGACTGGTAGTGGTAAAACACAATGTGTTGTTAAACCAATGGTTAATTTACTTGCTAAAAATGGTGAGAGTATGATTATTACCGATCCTAAAGGAGAAATATATAAATATGGAGCGGATTGGTTAAAGAGTCAAGGGTATAAGATAATTATTTTAAACTTTCGAGAGCCAGAATTTGGGAACGCTTGGAATCCCTTAACCCTACCTTATCGACTTTATAAATCAGGAAATACTGATAAAGCAACAGAGTTATTAGATGATGTTGCCCTAAACATTCTATATGACCCAAATAATAAGGGAGAACCATTTTGGGAAAACTCAGCAGCTGACTATTTCTCTGGTTTAGCTTTAGGCTTGTTTTATGATGCTAAGGAAGAAGCAGTAAACTTAAATTCTATTAGTGTAATGAATACAGTTGGGGAAGAAAAATTTGCTGCATCAAATTATATTAAAGAATATTTTAATTTAAAAGGAGAAAACTCAAGTCCATATACTTTTGCTGCTGGAACAATTAATGCTCCTGCAGAAACAAAGGGTGGAATTGTCTCGGTATTCCGTCAGAAGATAAGACGCTTTGCATCACGTGAATGTTTAAGTGAAATGCTTTCTTATAGTGATTTTGATTTAAGAGATATTGGTAAAGAAAAAACAGCAGTATTTATGATAATTCATGATGAAAAAACAACTTATCATTCTCTAGCTACAATATTTATTAAACAATGTTATGAATGTTTAATTGATGAAGCTCAAAAAAATGGGGGACAACTGCCGATAAGAACTAATTTTATTCTAGATGAGTTTGTAAATATGCCGCCACTTAAAGATGTTGATGCAATGGTTACAGCTGCAAGAAGTAGAAATATAAGGTTTACCTTTATTATTCAAAATTTTGGTCAGTTAAAAGATGTTTATAATGAAAAAGCAGGTACTATTAAAGGAAACTGTGGTAATTTAGTTTATCTTATTAGTACGGAGATGTCTTCGTTAGAGGAAATAAGCAAAATGGCTGGAGAGATTAAATCAGGGGAAAAAGATAAAACCGCCAGTACTCCTTTGATAACAGTTACTGATTTACAGAAATTAAAGCTATTTGAAGCGATTATCTTCCGTTGGAGAAAACCGCCGTTTAGAACTAAATATGAACCAGATTTTAAAATGAATTGGGGAATAGATAGAGTAATGTCTGACCCACCAAGAAGAGAAACAAAAGAAATTGAGCTTTTTGATTTAAAAGAACATGTTAAAAGTGAAAAAATGAAAAGAAATTTGGAAGCCCTAGAAAATAATAAAGATGGCTATCCACCAGGCATGGAACTTGGACCAATGGGTATGGGAATGAATCCGATGAACCCTAATGTAAATCCTTTCGCCCCAAGAGGTGGCATGGGAATGGGTAGAATGCCTAGTGACTTGGATATTGATGCAATGCTTAAAAATATAGATGCAAAAATAGCAGAATTAGATGCTGAAGAAGAAAGACGTAAAAAAGAGTTACAAGAAACTCCAGAATTACCAAAGCCAGATACATCTGTTCAAGAAGAGGAAAAACCTGTTGAAATTCCAGCAGAAGAGCCTGAGGCTGTAATAGAAGAATCAAAGCCTATAGAAGAAGACACAAAAACAGAAGAAGATAAACCCATAATAAATGTTGATGCTGATTCGGTAATTGTTGATGAAAAAATCGTTACCGATGATGAATTCTTTGATGATTTTTTTGGAGATGACGACGAATAGTCCTCGTCTCTTTTTTTTGTAAATCGAGTAAAAATTATCAATTTTTTAAAATTATACTAAAATTACCTGTTCAGTATTAAAAAAATGACAAAAAAAGAATTTTTGCTTTAGAGGAAAATTAAAGTTTAGTAAAGGTATATTTACGATATATCCTTTTTTGCAATTTGACTTTCATTTCAACATATATTACCTTGCTTAAATGAGAGGAAAATTCCTATGAGCAAGCATAATAAAAATATCACAAAACTTAATTATGTTGAAGTTACAGAAAAGTGGTTTGACGGAGCAGTTTCTAATAAATCTAAATTCAAAGAAAGAAAATATTTTAATTATAAAGGTATTCGCTTTAGAGTTGATGGTAGAAAAGTAAAATTCGAATATAGAAATAATGAAAAAGAAGTAGCGCAATTGTTACAAGAAAAATTTGGCGGAACTATTTATGCGTTGCCTAAAGTTAATTATCCAGAGAATATAAGAACGCCAGATTATAAGTATATAAATCATAGATTAAACTTTAATGATTACTTTGATTTAAAAACAATAGGTGCCAGTGGAAATCAAAGTGTTGATAATATAATAAACATATCCAAAGGACAGTCAAATAACTTTATATTATATTTTACAAGTAAAAATATGACTTTTGATAAAATATTAAATCAATTAACACGATTATATAGAAATCCTTGTAGAGAATGGGTAAAAACCATAATTACTATAAAAGATGGTGAACTTAGAGTGTTTATAAGAAAAAAGCGATACACACATCAGCCAATAGGGCTGAAGATATATCACTATTACTTATAGTATAGGCTATTCTTAAAAATATGTCAAAATATTAAAAGATAAAAGAACGATGTACACCCCGGCCAAATGGCTAAGGACACATCGCCCAGTAAGTATAATATACACTATTTTTATAAATATGTCAAAATAATATATATATTTTTACTTGAAAATAAAAAAAGCAATGTGTCACCTCAACCATAGCGGTCGAGGAACCATCACTCGTATATATAATATACAACATTATTAAAAATACGTCAAAAGAAATAGAATATGTTATTAGTGGAGAGTTTTGTTATCATTCATATAATATAGTAGTGGTGGGTAATGAAAGTAATAAAAAGTGAAGAATATAATATTTCTAAAGGAACACTATTTGATTTAGAAGAACCAATAGTTTTTAGGAAGAAACATATTTATGGAGCTGTTAATGTTCCTTTTGATAAACTCCTAGCAAATTATAGAACGATATTAGATAAAAAGAAAAGTTATTTTTTATATTGTCATAAAGGTAATAAAAGTAAGAAAGCAGTTAGTATGTTAGAATATTATGGTTATGATGTCACTCAAGTTATAGATGAGTGATTTTTTTTGGAAAGAATTACCTTGATGTTTTTTTCATTTGTGAGCTATAATGATTATGGAAGTGAATCAAATGGAATTATATATTGTTATTGGTCTTTTAGGAATCGTTATTGCTTTAATTATAATTGTTTTGACAAGGAATAATGGAGAAGCTAATATTACTGAGAGACTTGGTAAATTAGAAACAAACATGGTTAAGGAAATAGGGGACTTTAAAAGTGATTTTGCTAAGAATTTAGGTGATGACTTTGATAAGTTTAATGAGAAAATTGAGAAAAGATTACTTTTAATAAATGATAAAGTTAATGAAAAACTTGATGAAAATTTTCAGAAAGCGAATAAAACATTTTCTGATGTTTTAGTAAGACTTGCTAAAATTGATGAAGCCCAAAAGAAGATTGATGGTCTTGGAGCAGAGATTGTTTCATTGCAGAGTGTTTTAACTGATAAGAAAACAAGGGGAATATTTGGAGAAGTTAATTTAGAATTAATTTTAAAGAGTGTTTTTGGGGAAGAACAGAGTGTATATAAGACGCAGGTTAAACTTTCTAATAATGCAATGGTTGATGCAGTTTTATATGCTCCTGCTCCTTTGGGAACAATTTGCATTGATTCGAAGTTTCCTTTAGAAAATTATGAGCGTATGACGGATAGAAATTTATCAAAGCCAGAAAGAGATTTGGCAATTAAAGCTTTTAAAAGTGATGTTAAGAATCATATTAAAGCAATTAGTGAGAAATATATTATTACTGGAGAGACAACTGACCAAGCAATTCTTTTCTTACCTGCTGAAGCCATATTTGCGGAGATAAATGCTTATCATCATGATTTGTTGCAAGATGCTTTTGCTAAACGAGTATGGATAACAGGGCCAACTACTCTGATGAGTACGTTAACAATGATTCAAATGATTTTAAAAAATATGGAACGTGATAAATATGCGCAAGTTATTCATGATGAATTAGCTAAATTAAGTGATGAATTTAATAAATATCGTGATCGTTGGGACAAGTTATCTCGTTCTATTGATACTGTCAATAAAGATGTTAAAGATATTCATGTTACAACAGAAAAAATTAGCAAAAGATTTGATTCTATTAATAACGTCAAAGAAATTAAAAAAGAAGATAAGAAAAAAGAATTACAGGAAGTGTAGTTTTAATTCTTAAGCAAATGAACTTATAAGTAAAGCGATGGAAACAAAACCAGATACAACTCCTACAAAGATACCCACTGAACCAAATGGCGTTGCATTTCCATTTCTTTTTTCATCAAGATGAATTATCCAAGTGAATAAAGCTAAGACAATTGAAATAACAAAAGGAACTCTCTCAAAGGATAATCCGATAATTAAGAATAGAAAAGCTCCTAAACCTAATCCTAAAATAGCTAAACCTTTTTTCATTTTATCTTCCATAGTAATCTCCTATCTAAAGAAAAATAATACAAATAAACCCATAGCAATGCAGTAAATGGCAAACTTCCATAACTTACCTTTTCTTACCATGTTTCTAAGCCATAAGAAAGCGAAGTAGGTAACTATAGTAGCAGTAATAAAGCCGAATGTGTAAGGAAGCCACACAACACTCAAATTACCAGCGTTTATTAAATCACTTATTCCTAAAATTGTTGCAGCAATACTGATTGGGAAAAAGAGCATAAAGGTGTATTTTAAGGCCGCATCTCTTTTAAAATCACGAAGTAAGCAACCAACTAAAACAATACCACTTCTAGAAATTCCAGGGAACAAAGCTACTGCTTGGAGCAGACCAATAAGACAAGCATCTTTATAAGTTATATCTTTATCTTCTTTAGTTCCTTTGATATTTCTAATTATAAATAAAGCTAGAGCAGTAATAAGGAGAGCAATTCCAACTAATCTAATGCTAGCCATCTTATCTTCGATTAAGTCTTTGAGGAAAAAACCAGCTAGAGCAGCAGGAATAGTTGCAATTATAATTAGTAAAACATATTTAAAATCTGGAAATAATTTCTTTTTCTTTTCTTTGTTTTTAGTAAATATAAATTTAAAAAAACTTTGAATGAGTCTTTTAATATCTTGCTTAAAAATAAACAAAAGAGCTAGGAGAGAACCAAAATGAACAATAATTTCAAAATTTAAATCATTGAACATGTTTGTATTAAATAATTCTTGAAAGATTCTTAAATGACCACTTGAAGAGATAGGTAATGGTTCTGTAAGACCTTGAATAATTCCTAAAATAATATATTGAAATATTATTAACATTTAATTCACCTATATAATTATATCATGTATAGTTCTAGATATGAATGATTGTTAATAATTAAATTTAAATCAAATAAACTATTATAGGTGTTATAAATGTTAAAGGGATTATGTTTTGTTATTGGAGTAGTGCTTACTAGTATCGGACTTGCTTTTTCATTCTTGTATTTAAATCTGATGACGACAGGGTATAGTTTCCCACAATTTGTTAATTTTATATTTAGAAGAGGAGAATGTCTTATTTTCTTTTTAGGGGTTATTTTAATCCTAATATCATTCGAAAGGAGGATTAGAGATGAACTATTATTACGATATCCTAATAAATTTAAACGAAGAAAAGGTTTTTGAGTTTTATGAATGGGTTGATACTGACCCAATTGAACATATTAAGAAGATTCCAGTGATAAGGGTAAAGAGTAAGGTTATAAAAGATTTCTTAACTTATAATATAGAGATTAGAGAGCCATTACTTTCAGAAATTTATTTAAAAACAGAAGTAACAAATAATAAGTTAGTTAAAAATATTTCTTATATGTTTCTTATCACTGATACAAAAACTGCTTTGGTTGTTGAATGTAATGTTAGTGGAAGAATTATTTGCTTAAGTAAACTTTTACTTAGTGATGAATTAAATTTATTAGAGATTAGTTATGCTTTTGAAGAAGAGAAGATATCTTATGAGAAGTTGGATAAGAAAAAGATAAAAAAAGAGTTGCGCCTAGAGAATGATATTAGGAATTTTCTTTTATGTGAAATAAAGACCCTTTATGAGAATAAAGAAGTTCCAAAACTTAAATATCTTTATTATGAATGGACAAATGAGTTGAGTGATGATTTGGATTTTATATTTAAAGAGTTAAAGAAGTTAATAAATGGTAAGTTTAGTGATAGTCATTATGAAATATATGAGTTGGTAAAACTGTCTTATCAATCTTCAAAGTAGATAAATTATTAGGTTGACTATTGATAACTAATTTGCTATCATGTTTTTAGGGTGAATTAAAATGAATAAAAAAAATAAAACAAATCCTTATGGAATGGATTGGAAGAATATAGAAAAACTTTAAAATTTTCAAAAGAAGAAGAGTTTATAATGGATCTTGAATATGAGCTTATTAAAGCGACTATTGAAGCAAGAGAAAAAAACAACATGTCTCAAAGAGCCCTTAGCTTAGCAAGTGGTATTGCTCAACCTGCTATTGCTAAGATTGAAAAACAAAAGAATTCTCCACAAATAAATACTTTGATTAAATTATTGGTACCACTTGGATATACTTTGGAAATAGTTCCGCTTGAAAGGGATTAGAAAGGAAATTTTTAAATGAACACAAATAAAAAATTAGAAAAATATGAAGAAAAAACATTTGAAGATATTAAACATATCAACGAATATGGTAATGAATATTGGGAAGCAAGAGAATTACAAATTGCTTTAGACTATTCGCAATGGAGAAGATTTGAAGATGTAATTAATAGAGCCAAATTAGCATGTATTAATAGTAAATATAAGGTTTCTGATCATTTTGCCGACGTTGGCAAAACGATCAAAATGAATTTCAATTAGTATAAATTATTTTAGTGCTACCATAATAAAAATAGAGTGATGTTATGAGAAAGATAGTTATAATTTTTATTATGTTTTGTATTGTTGTTGGTTGTGGAGTGAATAACACAGCAAGAGATGCTGTAGAGGATTTTTTAAACAAATATCAAATGAATGATCAAAGAATTATTAATGAATTAGAAAAACTCTCTGATCGAGAAAATTTTAATGAAGAGCAAAGGAAAGAATATATTGATATTTTAAAAGAGCAATATAAAACACTCAAATATGAAATTATTAATGAGGAACATGAAGATGGCGAAGCAACTATTACGGTAAGAATAACTGTTAGGAATTTACATAGAGTTCAAGAGGATGTTGGGAATTATTTAGCAGAAAATCCAAACTCATTTAATGATTCAGAAGGAAATTTTAATAATGATTTATTTTTAAATTACAAGTTAGAACAAATGAAAACTACTACTTATACAATAGATTATACAACCCAATTCTTTGTTACAAGAAGAAATAGAGAGTGGCAAGAAAGACAACCATCAACAACAGTATTAGAGAAAATTCATGGGATATATAATTATGAAAACAGATAATGTAAATAAGACGTTTGATTTACACTTGTAAAGATAGGACTAAAGAAGAGTCCTTTTCTCATATAATTTTTTAGAGGTTTTTGTTTGTGAGAAAAATTATAATTATTGGACTATTATTTTTGTTGTTTCCAGTTTCGGTCAAGTCACTTTCGGCAGAAGCGGCGATTGTTATGGATGGGAATTCTGGAAGAGTTTTATATGGGAAAAATATTAATCGAAAAAAATTAGTTGCTTCTACTTCTAAGATAATGACAGCTTTAGTAGTTATTGAAAACGCTAATCTTAACAAGATAGTAACTGTTAATGAAGAGGTTTTAAAAGCATATGGTAGTGCTATTTATATTGAATTAGGAGAAAAGATAAGTATCTTAGATTTATTATATGGTTTGATGCTTAGGAGTGGGAATGATGCAGCGATAGTTTTAGCAGAAGCAGTTGGCGGAGGAATGGAAACCTTTGCAGAAATGATGAATGCAAGGGCTCATGAAATTGGAATGAAAAATACTACTTTTTATAATTCGCATGGTTTAGAAGAAAAAACACGAGTAGGTAATACATCTACTGCCTATGATATGGCGCTATTGACAAAAGTGGCAATGCAAAATCAAACGTTTAGAACGATTTCTAGAATGGAAAAATGGCGCACAACAACTAATTATAAAACTTATCTTTGGCAGAATAAAAATCGTCTTATTCGTTCGTATCAATATACTACTGGAGGTAAAACTGGTTTTACGGAACTAGCAGGAAGAACTTTAGTGACAACAGCAACAAAAGATAATAAAAATTTAATTGTAGTGACGTTAAATGATGGTAATGATTTTGCTAATCATAAGGCTTTATATGAAGAATATTTTAATAAATATCAATTGGTTAAAGTTATTAATCGACATACATTTAAGGTTCAAGATGAAAAGTTTTATAAAAATGAAACTTTAATAATTAAAAATGATTTTGATATTTTAATAACAGAAAATGAACGAGGCGATATTAGAAAAGTTATTGAATTAGAAAAGATAAAAAGACCTAGAGATAATGAAAAAGTAGGGGTTTTGAAAATTTATTTAAAAGATAAATTGATGCATGAAGAGGGTATTTATATTTTAAGAAATTCAGAAAATAAAAATATTAGCTTTTGGGTAAGGCTGTTAGATTTTCTTAGGTTTTGGGATTAGGAAATGATTAATATTATATGGGGAGTTTTAATTATTATTGGGATTGTTTTTAGTTTATTAACAGGGAATATAGGAAAGATAAATTTAGAAATTTTAAGTAGTTCACGAGCAGCATTGGATTTGATTTTACAAATGCTACCAATAATAGTTTTATGGATGGGTTTAATGAAAATAGCAGAAGATAGTGGTCTCTTACAAAAAATAGCTAACTTTTTTACTCCTTTGTTAGGTAAACTTTTTCCAAGTGTTCCCAAAGGTAATAAAGCAATTGGTTATATCGCTTCTAATATGGCAGTGAATATGGCAGGTTTAGGGTCTGCTGCAACTCCTTTTGGGTTGAAAGCGATGGATGAACTCCAAAAAATAAATGATAAAAAAGATACGGCGAGCGAGGCAATGAAGACTTTTATTATTTTAAATACTGCATGTGTAACACTTATTCCAACAACAATTATATCGCTTCGAATGATGTATAAAAGTGCTAATCCATCGGAGGTTATTCCCACAATTCTTATTGCAACAGCTGCTGCTTTTATTTTTGGAATTACTCTTGACTTAATATTAAGAAAGCGAATGAAAAAATGAGAAATTTTTCTGCTCTTTTAATTCCTTTGATAGTTTTAATTATTGTTCTTTATGGTTATAAGAAGAAAATAAATATTTATGATTCTTTTCTTAATGGGGCAAAAGAAGGATTAATGACAACATTTAATATTTTTCCAACGATAATTGCCATGATTTTTGCGATAAATGTTTTTTTACGAAGTGATTTTTTAATTTTTGCCCTTGGTTTTGCAGAACAATTTTTATTGCAATTTAGTCTGCCTTTAAATATATTGCCGATGGCAATATTGCGTCCGATATCAGGTGGAGCTTCGATGGCGATTTTAAATGATATTTTAATTAATTCTGGTCCAGACTCTTTCGCTGGAAGACTTGCTTCAACTATTCAAGGTTGTACGGATACGACTTTTTATGTATTAGCAATATATTTTGGTAGTGTTCGGATTAAAAAATGTGGATATGCCCTTCCTGTTGCTCTAGCTGCTGATTTAGTTAGTATAATTACTGCTATTGTTGTAACTGCTATTTTCTTTTTGTAGTATAATTAAGAAAAGAAATGGTGAGTTATGGAAAGATTACAAAAAGTTATTGCTCAGAGTGGTTTTTGTTCGAGAAGAAGAGCTGAAGATTTAATTATTAACGGTGAAGTAATAGTTAATGGTAAGGTAGTCAGCAAACTAGGAACAAAAGTTAGTGGTAATGATGAAATAGTTATTCAAGGAATTAAAATTAGTAGGGAAGATAGCGAATATTATCTCTTAAATAAACCAAGAGGAATTGTTTCAACAACTGATGATGAATTTAAAAGAGAAAATGTTTGCAATTTAATTGAAACAAAAGCACGTATTTATCCAGTAGGAAGATTAGATTATGATACAACTGGTTTAATTATTTTGACTAATGATGGAGAATTAACTAATATTCTTTCCCATCCGAGCAGTGAAGTTCCAAAAACTTATCTAGCGAAAATAAAGGGTATTCTTAGAATGGAAGATTTATCTAAATTAAAAAAAGGAATAAAAATAGATAATGTTAAAGTTAAAGTAGCTGGAGTAAAGGTTAAAAAAAGAGATATAGCAAAAAATACTTCAATGATTGAATTAACTATTAGTGAAGGACGAAATCATATTGTAAAAAGAATATTTGAATCTCTAAATTATGATGTAATTAAGTTGACAAGAACTGAATATGCTTTTCTAGATTTGGGTAGTCTTAAATCAGGAGAATATAGAGTACTTAATCCGAAAGAAGTAAAAAAGTTATATAATTTAAAAAGCAACCAATAAGGTTACTTACAACAATTATTTGGACATTCAAAACGAATAGCGTCGGTAGGGCATGCATCTATTGCTTCTAATAGTGATTTACTATCTATGTTTTCATGATGCTTTACAATCGCTATACCATCATCATTAAAATCAAAATGTTCTTCATCAATAGCTAGACAAGCTCCGCAACTAATGCATAATTCCTTTATTACTTCAATTTTTTTCATTTATTTAACTCCTTTGTTAATTAATTGTACCACAAATTAAATTTAAAAAAAATGTTGTTTGTGATATTATAAAAGAGTAGGTGATTTTGTGAGTTCACGTATGGAAAAATACTATCAAGAAAATAAAGGTCGCAGTCAGAAAAATGAAGAGTTGTATAAGGATATAAACAATACTGAAATTGATGACTACGAACTTTCTTCGAATGTTTCAGTTTTGGGGAGTAATCCGCAGGAAATTGATGTTGAAAAACTCAGAGAAATGCTTGAATATAAGTATCGAGAAGAACCAAAACGACGTTCGATAAAAATCCCTCTTGAAGAAGAAATTGTTCCAGAAGAGGTAGAAACTAAAGAATATGATATTAACACTATATTAGAAAAAGCTAAAGATGAAAAAGAAATGGATTATGAAGTTGACCGTTTAAGAAAAATTCGTAATACTCAATATGATATTTTGAAAAAATTAAATTTAGAAAATGCAAAGATAGAAGATTTAGAAGAAGAACCAACTCCAGAAGAAGCTAAATTACTTAATTTAATTCATACAATAACAGAGAAAGAACTTGATAAAGTGAGTGATGATAATCCTTTGGATATTTTAACAGATTTAAAAGGGGAAGATAATACGCAGATTATTGAACCAGCGAAGCTTGCTAATACGGTTGATGCAGAGACATTAAAAGATGCGATAAAACAAGAAGTTCAAACGCAAATGGATAAGTCATTTTTTACAAGTGGAGCAGCTTTTGATAAAAAAGACTTTGAAGATTTTAAGGATTTAAAAGAAGATGTAAAATCTTCAAAAATTATTATTAAAATATTAGTGGTTTTAATTATTTTAACTTTAGGACTTGGTGTTTTCTTATTGCTTAGAACTATTCTATAAAGGCTAGAAAAATCATACGTTTTAAGTATGATGGGGAATAATAAAAGGATAAAACTGAAAAAAAGCACGTATCTTCTCTCACCCAGGGATACTTTTTTGCTTGTTTCTTTACTTATTATTATTGTTACAGTTGTTATTGTTATGAGATTTAATAGAGCGGTTACACCGAGAATACTAGAAGCTGCGAGAATGAAAATAAATAGTGTTACTAATATTGTTATAAATCAAAGTTTTGACTCTCAAGTTATTGGCAGAAGTCTTGATAATCTTTTAAATGTGGAAATAGATAATAACGGGATTATTAATTCAATAAATTTTGATATGGATTCTGCTTATGAAATAGCTAGAAATGTTACAGATCGGTTTAATGAAAATTATCGTTATGTGGAAAATGGCGAATGGGAAAAATTAGGTTATTTTGATATAGATTCTGTTCCTGGAAGAGATGGTTATCTTGCAGCTTTTCCGATAGGTATTGCCAGTAGAAATGTATTTATTGCTAATTTTGGACCAAGAATACCAGTACGAATTAAATTCGTCGGAACAACACTCAATACGATTGAAAGTAAAGTAACGGAATATGGAATAAATAATTGTTTAATTGAGTTATTTGTGACAATGAATATTGAAAGAGAAATTATTTTACCAGTCCAATTTAGGCGAGAAAAAATAAGTTATCGTCTTCCCATAGCTTCAAAGATTATTATGGGTCAGATTCCTGAATGGTATGGAGGTATTTTGACTCGAAGTGCTAATTTAAATGTACCGATTTTAGAATAATATGTTATAATTATTTAAGGTGATGATAATGGCAGAGAAAAAGTTTATTAATGAAGCAATTAATTATGCTCTAACGTTATATGAGAAGTCAAAACATAGACCTTATTCTGTTCATTTTAATTCATTTTTAGTTAATGTTATTAAAGCTTTATGTGAAATATATGGAGAGACTGACATCTTAAATTCATTTTTAACGAAAGATGAAACAGTTTTTGATACGCATTTAAAACGTTTTGGTTATGCTGATGAAAAGTTAATTAGTTTTAAAGCACATATGCAAGGTTTTTATGATTGGGCAAAACAAACTCCTCCAGGTGAAGTAGTTAAAGTTAAATCAATTGATTTTATTCTGATTCAAGAAGATTTGATTGATATGATGGTAATCAAAATGAAAAAGATAGATGTTAATGATGAATCAACTGGAGCTTTTATTAATCTTTTATATACGAAAGATAATCCTGATCCGCGCTACAAACTATTTTCAATGCAAGTTGCAGAAGATCAAAATAGAATTAGTAATTATTTAAAGAATGAATTATTTAAAAAAGATAATGAATATAGTTTTGAATTAGTTAAAGATAATGTTTTAGAACCAAAATATTATGATATTTTAGGTCTTACTCCTTATGATATAACTAATATGAGTCAGGAAGAAATAAATAGTGCTAATATGGATATCCTAAATTATATTAAGGTGGATGTCAGTGATATAGATGATAAAGAGAAACTTGATAAAGCATTGGATGCTTATTTGAAACCAACACCCCTAACAAGTGGAAGTGGTTTTGTTGATGCGGTACTTCTTGCTAGTATTTTAACGACTCTTGCTGCTGTAACTTTTATTATTTCGGTCTTTGTGAGAGGGTAGTAATGAAGGAAATTGAAATTGATGGCGTAAAATATACTTTAATAAAGAATGAAAAAGATGGATTTGATGAGGAAGCCTTTAAGGAGAGACTAACTGATTATTTTGATACCTTTGATATTATTGTTGGTGATTGGTCTTATGGACAACTAAGGCTTAAAGGGTTTAATGAAAAAGGAAATAAAGAATTTAAGGATATAAATGATTCAGCAAAAATAGAGGAATATATTAAAAACTATTGTGCTTTTGGTTGTAAATGGTTTGCTCTGAAGAGAAAAGAGGCATTAAATAAGGTTTCAAAAGATGAAAAAAAGGGTAAAAAGTAAGCAAAAGCATTGAAAAAGATTTAGTTTTTATGATATAATTATATAAGAATAGCAAGGAATGAATTTAATGGAAAATAAATTAACACTAACGGAAGCTAATGGAGAAACAGTAACTGCTGATATTCTAACTTTTTTTTCAATTACAGAAACTGGTAATAAGTATGCTATTTATACTTTTAATGAAGTAGATAGTAATGGCTTGATTAAATTACATGTTTCAAAAGTAGTAGCTGAGAATGGCCAAAATGTATTAAAGAAAATAGAAGATGACAATGAATGGTCAAAAGTTAAAGAAATAATGAAAGATATGATTGTTGGAGGTGAAAGGTGATGGCATTATATAATTTAGAAGAAACATTATCGAATTTAGTTTTAGAAAACAAAGAAAATTCAAATTCAATTCATACCCAACAAGATCAAGCAGAAAGAATAAGAAAATTTTATGAAAAAGGGGAGCCTTTCTTTAAGAAACCTGCTGTAAGTCCAAGTGGACTAGATCCTATAACAAGTGGAGTCATATCAGAGGAAGTTCAAAAATCAACATTTGAAGATAATGCAGGAGGAGAGTCACCTACTTCAGTTGATACTGAAGTAACTGGAGGAGAGATTGTTATTCCTGAAGAAGATGAGGCAGTATTTAAAGCCATGGTTGAAGAGGCAACTCCAAATGTTGAACCTGAGATTTTAATTGAAAATTTAGAAAAAATAAAAGAAGAAGCAATGCAGAACATTCACGATATATATGCAAGTCACGAAGAATTTATAAGAAATCAAAAAGCAGCATCGCTTGCTCAAATTGACAAAGTTTTTGATTCTATTAATGATGTTGAAAAAGGATTTAATGATTGGAAACAAAATGAACAATCAAAACTAGATGAACAGATAGCTAAAATAGAAGAAACTAGAAAAACAGTAGAAGAAGCTAAGGAAATGGTAAAAGAAGCAAATGAAGCAATGCAACAAAGCTCGCCAGCTCCTACAATGCCAGCAACTGAGCCTTATACGTTCCCTAGCTTGCCTGAGTCAGCACAAACAGTTCCTGAACCTCAAAATGATCCTTTAACTACCCCAGTAGAGTCACCTGCTATAGTTGATACTAATCAAAAGCTAACTTTAACTCCGCCAGGAGTAGCTCAAACAGGGGCAGAGGAACAAGCTGAAGACAATGAATTAAAAAGTAGCGCTTAAGCATTATGCTTAAGCTTTTTTCATACAATTAACTGTGATGAAATATGGAAGATAAAATTAAAGTACATTATAATCTTAATTTTCAAAGTGTTGTTTTGGAAAAGAGTTTTTATATTTTAAAAGATGAAATATATACTTATTATTTAGTTCCTTATGAAAGAGGAGACGCTGATTTAAAAGATTTATATGAAACTAGTTTAGAATTAAATAGAAAAAACATTGCTTGTCATAGTTTTATAATAAACCGAAATAATCAAGTTCTTACTAGTATTGATAATATTAACTATTGTTTAATGAGAATTAATTTTCCCGAAGAACATGAATTTAATTTGATGGATATTCTTAATATGAATAAATTAGTTGTTTTATCAGAGTCAAAGAGTAATCTCTACCACAATAACTGGGCGAATCTTTGGAGTGAAAAGATAGATTATTTTGAATATCAAATGAGTGAGTTAGGAAGTAATAAAAAAGTTATAATTAATTCATTAAGTTATTATATTGGTTTAGCAGAGAATGCTATTGCTTATGTAAATCATACGGTGAGTAATTTAAAAGATAATAATCAAAGGGTAGTTTTATGTCGAAAGAGAGTTTATTCTCCAAATTATGGTATAAATTATTTGAATCCTCTAAACTTTATTTTTGATTTGGAGGTTAGAGATATAGCTGAATATATTAAAGCAGCGTTCTTTAATGAAATGGATATTTGGTCAGAGATAGATGAAATGTATATGAATAGAAGATTTACTCCATATGAAGCTAATATGTTTTTTGCTAGACTTTTATATCCATCTTATTATTTTGATATATATGAGCGGATTATGGAAAATGAACATTCCGAAGATGAATTAATTTATATTGTTAAAAAGGTAGATGAATATGAGACTTTCTTAATGGAAATATATAATTATTTAAATAATTTTACTCCAATGGTACCAATTGAGTGGCTCATAAAAAAAGGACTTAAAAGTCCACAGGAATAACACTTTGTATTTCTGGTATTTCTGCTTTTAGAGACTCTAAGATACCGTTTTGAATTGTATCATCGGCATGAGGACAGGAAGTACATGCACCATGCAATTTTATATATACATATCCATCTTCATATTTAATAAACTCAATATCGCCGCCGTCACTATTGATATAAGGACGAATATTATCTAGGACTGCTTTAATTTTATCTTCCATTTTCTTCACCTAATTAATATTCTATCATGATATAATTAAAAATAGGAGATAATATCATGAAAAAAATTAAAAAGGGATCAATTATTCAAGGACAAGTAACAGGAATAGAAAAATATGGTATTTTTGTTAATATTGATTCTTTTTATAATGGTTTGATTCATATATCAGAGATTAGTGATGGTTTTGTTAGAAATGTAAATGATTATATTAATATCGGTGAGACAATATTTGCTAAAGTATTAGAAGTTGATGAGGAACATTTGCAGGTTAAATTATCAATTAAGAATATAAACTATAAAAATAAAAAAGACTTCCCAAAAGTTGTTCCATTAGGAAGAGGTTTTGAACTATTAGCAAAAAAATTGAAATTTTGGACAGAAGAGAAACTAGAAGAATTAAAGTAATTAAATAATAGGACGATCGTTTTCTTTATTTTTAAAAGAAAGTTTCATAACATTTTCTAAATCTACTCGATCTATAGGAATATCTTGATAAAGCTTGCTATTAAACATATCATTAACACAACCTCTAAAAGTAGTTCCGCTATGTTTGTTTATGCTAGTAAAATTATTGAATCTTGAAATTTTCAAATTAGGTCCGATATATGCTTCTTTATGATCATGATTTACAACCCATATAATAGGTTTCATGTTAAATGGATAATATTTATTTGCTCTTAAAAAGATTTCAGCATAAAGATATTGAGCGGGGATTACAATATGGTCATCTAAAATAACACCATATCTATCTTGTTCATCACTGTATATTTTTAGCTGTTTAAAAATATTTAATTGTGTTATAAGCAATTCTCTTTTTTTCTCGTTCATAAAACTCCCTCACAGTAAAGAATACAATATCACATATTTAAAATACATACAACTAAAAATTATACTGTTTGTTTTCTTTTTCTATTTATCAGTTTAAATATTTCCATAACGAAGAATAGAGGCACAGCCATAAGGATTGCTAGTGCAAATTGAGTTAATGATACTGGATTAGTTTTTAAAACATCTTGGAGAAATGGTACATACATAAATAAAAGATGAAGTCCTAGCGCTGCAGCAACGGCATAGACAATAAATTTATTGTTTTTAAGAGGCATTTTAAAGGCAGATTGTTTTTCGCTTCGACAGTTAAAAGCATGGAAATTTTGTAATAAAACCATGATAAGTAAGATGTAATTTCTAGCTTCGGTAACTGGCATATCGAATCTAGTATTTAGGACAAACCAAGCAATAAATACCATTGTAAACATTGTCGCAGCAGAGAGAAGTGATTCTTTGATTAAGAGTTTATCAAAGATTTGCTCTTTGGTTGATTTAGGTGGGTCTTTCATGACATCTGATTCACCTTTTTCAAAGGCGATAGCAATATCTTGGATACCATTTGTTACTAAATTTATCCAAAGAATTTGAACAGTGGTGAAGACAGGAGGAAGGCCAAATATGATGGATATAGTGAAAAGAGCCATTTCTGCAAATGCGGTGGAAATAAGTAAGTAAACAACTTTTCTAATATTTCCATAGGCAAATCTTCCTTCTTCAATGGCATGGACGATTGAATTAAAATTATCATCAGTTATAATCATGGTACTTACATCTTTAGTAACATCAGTACCACTACCCATAGCAACTCCAATATTTGATTTTTTAAGAGCAGGAGCATCATTGATACCATCACCAGTTACGGCGATAAATTCACCTTGTTCTTTTAGGGTTTCAACAATAAGAGATTTTTGTATTGGTGATACTCTAGCGAAGACATTATGTTCTTTCACTAATCTAATTAGCTCATTTTTATCTTTATCAAAAGCTTTTTCTATTTCACTTCCAGTTACAACCCAGTCATCACTCCCCATTAAGTTTAATTCTTTAGCAATAGATTTTGATGTTAGTGGATGGTCTCCTGTTATCATAATAACTCTTATTCCTGCTCCATGACATTTTTCAATGGCATTTTTACTAGTACTTCTGATTGGGTCGATAAAGCCAACAAAGCCAATAAAGGTAAGATTTTTAATATCTTCAAACCCATATTCATTCTTTTTATTTCGATTATATTTACCTGCTGCTAGGGCAATTACTCTATATCCTGCGGCGGATAGTCTTAAAAATTCTTTTTCTAATTTTTCATATTCTAAGGGAACTAAAGAATCATTATTTCTTTGGCTGGTACAAAATTCGAGAATAGTTTCTGAACTTCCTTTTACTGTTACATAATTTTCATTATTTTCTTCAAAAAAGACAGCTGAGAATTTATTTTCTGATTCATAGGGTATTCTGCCGAAGATATTAAATTTATTTAAGTCAGTTTCATTGATATTGTTTTTAAGTCCTAGAGAAAGAAAAGCTAAGTCAATAGAATCTCCATGATGAATGAAACTCCCATCTTTTTTTTCTAATACTGCTTCATTATTTAAGATACCCATACTACATAAATATTTTAATTCGTCAGTATGATTTAGATTATCTCCCATAATTTTACCCTCATCGTTATAACCTTGACCTGTTACTTCAATATTAGTACCATCTGGAAGAGAAATAATTTTAGCTGTTTGTTGGTTGACGGTCAATGTTCCAGTTTTATCACTAGCAATAACAGTACAACTACCTAGGCTTTCAACAGAGGAGAGTTTTTTAACAATAACATTTTTTTTGGCCATTTTAGATGTAGCAATGGATAGTACAACGGTTTGGGCGATAGGTAGGCTCTCTGGAATAGCTGAAACACACATAGCTACTACTAATAAAAATATTTCATAATTAGGGTAATCTCTTGTTACCATTATATAGGCACTTAAAACGGCGAAGATAATCACGAGAAAGAGGATTTGACGAGTAAATTTTTCCATTCTTATTGTCAGAGGTGATTTTGATTCTTTTGTCGCAACTAAATCTTCGGCGATATTTCCTATTTCTGTATTTAGGCCAGTTCCAACAACAATACCCATTCCTCTTCCAGACTGGACAGTAGATAGGGCGAAGAGCATATTAGTTTGGTCAGTTATTGGTGTGTTATCACTTACAATTTCAATGTTTTTAGGAACTGCAATTGATTCTCCAGTTAGAAAAGATTCGTCCAATTGAAGATTATGAGCTTCTAGAAGCCTGATATCAGCAGGAACTTTATCTCCAGATTCTAAGAGAACTATATCTCCAGGAACTAATTCTTCAGAATCTACTTCTATTTTAAGATTATCTCTTATTACTCTAGTTTTAATTTTTAGTAATTTTTGAATACTGGAAGCATTTTTCATGGCATTATATTCTTGATAAGTACCTAAGATAGCATTTATAAACAGGGCAACACCAATAAATATTGCGTCGAGGAATTCGTTGATGAAAAGACATATTATTGCAGCAATAAGGAGAACAAAAACCATCGGACTTTTAAATTGTCTTATAATTATTTCAAATAGTGTCGGTTCTTTTTCTTTTGGTAAGGAATTTTTTCCGTATTTAGTTTGTCTTATGTTAACTTCATTTTCAGTTAAGCCGTTTGGGCTACTATTTAATATTTTTATAATATCTTCGTTACATAAACTGTACCATTTATTATTCATGTATATTTTCCTCTATTCTTTTATATTATAACAAAAATTACGTTAAACATATAATATAAAAAGAAACAACTATTTTGTTGTCTCTATAGTTTACACCTATGGTGCTCAAGGCCGGAATTGAACCGGCACGGGTTTTAAAGCCCGCAGGATTTTCTTACCACTATAACTTTCGTTACCAAACAATATTTGTTTGTGGTCTGGACTTTCTCTTCTCCATAGAATTTAATCCTTAGGAGTCGTCCGTTAAGTCTCTACACCTTTTATTTGCGGTTTCTGTATCCATCGGTAAGAGTATGACAATTAGGACAAAGTAATAATAAGTTTGTTAATTTGTTATCCTTATTATTACCATTTATGTGATGTAGCTCTAAAGGTATTTTTTTATTCAACCAATGAGTCTTTTTACAACATTCACATTCATGTTTCTTGATGTTTTCTCTTAATAATCGATTTTTCAGCTTATAGCTTGTAATTGGAATATGATTATTTAAATATTCATAAACTGGTTTAGGTGGAGTTGGAGTGTTTCCTTTATTCCATCCTTGTCCTTCAAAATGATTAGTATCAACGTTGAAGTGTTTAACAGCTTTTTTGAAAACATCGTAATTTCCTCCGTAGGGTGCAACATTTAATAATATTAATGCTCCACGTATACTTCTAGAATTCTTTACGGCGTTTTTCAAATCGTTTTCAGAATACTTATTTAATTTCATGTCCCTCCGCAAAACTTTGGCTCGGGATTGCCATCAGCGTTATCTGTAAGGTTTCCCCGAATTTGGACGATTTCACACAAGTCATTTCTTCCTTGGTGCTCAGAGGCTCAAAGGCCCTAAGTCCTGTGCGTCTACCTGTTCCGCCACTTGAGCAGGCACCTTAATTTTATAAAAAAA
>Ga0131853_10004446_pt1 | contig 25145 bp, 19 predicted proteins | sample TergutLab28metaG_FD_92764 | JGI IMG/M metagenome (GOLD analysis project Ga0131853, IMG submission 92764) | Labiotermes labralis P1 segment gut microbial communities from Petit-Saut dam, French Guiana - Lab288 P1 (version 2) (version 2) | ecosystem: Host-associated > Arthropoda: Insects >...
CCCTCCTAGGTCCAAATATTCTCCTCAACACCATGTTCTCAAACACCCTCAGCTTCCTTTCCTCCCGCAATGTCAGCGACCAAGTTTCACACCCATACAAAACAACAGGAAAAATTATAGTTCCATATATCAATATGCATGCTACAAAATTTAAAAGTTTATGGAAGACAAAAAAGCATGGTTTATAAATTTAAAAGTGGGGCTTCTAGACACTTGCGTGACAGTCTGCTGCACTACCTTCATTCTGATCTCTTTGGAGCCTGCAGTTCAGGGGGGGGGATATGAATTTGTCACTGTCATGCCACCAGTGTTCATTAAAACAGGAAAATCACAAAATCAGGGCATTGACCATTTACATATGAAAAATTAAAATCATTACATTTGCTGCACTCTACAACAATGTCTGTTCACCCAAATGTTACTTCCAAAAATCATACAAAATTATTACTTGCTGTCATTACACTTCAGTTCACGACTGCATTACATAAACATCCGTAACTTTCGCCTTAATCATGCACCTTATTTTTAGATAGGAAGTAGCACCTGTAGTAGAGGTTTACGTGTGACAGATGGCACAAGGATCAGGCAATCCATCAGTCAGTCAGTTACAAGCTGTTTAGGGGGATAACTCAATGTGCAACAGCAACAACTAGGAGAAGGTATGTAGTCAAACACACCTTCTCCTAGTTTCACACACACAACGGGGATGACACACTTCCTAGAACAGCAACAACAATGGAAACTTGGTTCCTAAAAGAAGTTCATGGCATGATTAAGCTTTTATGGTTCAAACACTTTTCCCCACGCAAATTTTTATGCCAATTTATATGGATGTATGGTGACGGCTAATGAGGGCGCAGCCTGTCAGTCAATCGTGCACAGCATTAAAAAATGGTTGAATGGACAATCGTGATGATGACTACACTGATTGGTTCAGCATGCCATCAAGTATGGATGTAAATGGAGCATGGGTGATCAGATTCCACAATGAAAAAGTGGAAACAGCTGTTCATGAATGGCTGTGATTTCTTACCATGACAGAACTTCTAAACTTGTGCCAAGATGAGGCAAATGCACCAATATGCTTGGTAACTATCCTTAAAAATAAGCTATATCTAAAATTGTAATGACATATTGAAATTTAAGACCTAGGGAATCTTAATTACTGATCAGCCTTTGTACATGTGCTGCCTGTAAAGTCTTGTATATAATTTTATGCTATTCTATAAAGGTACATAACACAACACAACACTAACACATAAAAGAGTCCCCAACATGTACTTCCGTACAAACATTTCCTCTCACATGACCACCTCACTGAAGAACTAAACACAAAAACCCACATCACTTTATCATTATATTATTCAGTTTTGTGTGGAAGATGGTAAATCTGTGCTTCACACCTCCACCATCTTAGCATCCCTCCCCAGCATCGTCTCTGACTCATCTATATACCAATCTCTTGCACTTCACATGGTGTTAGCTAGTGTTCAAATGGCATCTATTTTTACAGAAGACATTCTGTTGTGTTTCAAAAACTAAATGGTGAAAGAAAATTTCAGTCAACACAAGAATGTTTTACTAAAAAACAATTACTGCCCTCATAAATTGCTACTTGTTTTGTTCCTCAAGGGTCACCATCAGGTGTATATAAATAAAAAGGAAGGCAGGTATTTAACTGCCTTCCTTTTTATTTATTCAGGCATGATGGTGACCCTTAGGGCTCAAAACATGTAGCAATTTATAAAGACAAAGTTTATTTTTAAAATAAAAGATAGATGTGTTGATTAAAACCATGATAAGTGGGTCCCTGTCACCAGAGCATGTTACAAACATTTCACAAGACTTCGGGATTTGGGCCAATCCTTTGCTATGACACAAGCAATTGAAAAGGGACATGAAATTTAGCACGTGGGATGTTAGGGGACTGTATAGACCAGATTAATCTGGCTCAGGATAGGAATGGGTGGCTGATGGTTGTGAATGCAGCAATGAACCTTCGGGTTCCATAAAATGCAGGGAATTTCTTGAGTAGCCATGGACCTCTCAGCTTCTCAAGAAGGACTCTGCCGTGTGGAGTAGTTAGTTAGTTAGCTGTGTTGACTAAAACTGTCACTAATATTTTACATCAATTTTATTGTAAAATACCTTTATCAAATTCTTAGATGGAAAATCCCCCCCTCCGTTTTGAAAGACATTGCACCTTCCATAACCCCGAGTTACAGCAAAGCCCTGTGTACACTTCAGCCTCAAGGGAACACAGTACTTACAGAATATACATAATGACACCCAATGACCAGATGTCACAGCTCTTGTCATACTTCTCTGGACCAAGAACTTCTGGAGCTGGAAAATAAATACATTATTAGTGAACCACAAAATGTCAATGTTTGTTTCTTCCCCACATCATCTATGATTTATTCTGCACTTGAGACTTAATGTTGCTCTTTTACTGTACTGAACTTGTATGAGAGAGGGGGAGGGGGGGGGGGAGAGAGAGAGAAAGAATCAAATCTGAAATTATGATTCAAAAAATGCATGCTACTCAGGAATTTTAACAAATTTTCATGACATAGGAAGAGTTAAACAATAACTTTCAACTTTGGATGTTACACAGTGTCATAATCTTGACCTCAGTCTCAATCTACACCACCATGAGAAAGTGATGTCTTTTAATTCTGGCATCCTAAAACTAACATTACCTGACAGTATTTTATTAATTCACAAGTGACATTACTAAAAATGTCTGCATTCAATTACATTTTTTCTCTGCTCAAAGGCTTCAGCAATGAAATGTGATTCCAGTGCATATACTGGTTAAGCCTCCTATTTCATGCAGTCATCTGAAGGTGTGTAGTAAGTGTAAAACATTTTGCATAAAAAATTTTTCATAAAAGAGCTACAGCTTGCAGCATTGCTAGATGATTTTAGATGAATGATGATTGTACTGTTTTTGTATGATATATGGCAAAAACTTGATATCAGCTACGTCAAAATGCTCTTCAATTTGAAGCAAATGTCATTCCTCAGATTAAAGTATATTATTTTCAACAGAAATTCAGCTAGTTAATTCAAAACATGGTTGATTTTTTAATTTTAAGCAGTTTTCCAGAACAACAGTGCCTGAACTTTGGATGAATCAAAATTATTGTAATGTAAACTCCGCTACTTCCACGAAAATCTCTGGAATATGTAACTTTGTAAAAGGTAAATCAGTCCCATTACAGGCTCAAGGTGCCCAGAAGGTTCCAGGAAGTTAAAGTTCCCAGATTACATGACAATGGCCCAGGATGGTGGTAAGGTTGTCAGCCTTACGTGCTGGCCACTTTTTACCACCAGGAAATACTCCTGGTACTCATTTCTGTTAGAGGCTGAGTCGACCCCAGGGCCATAGTGCGATTGGAAGAACTTCTTCTCCTCCTTCAGGCACTGAACTTCCATTAGTGTTTGAAAGTTATGGTCTTCTCAACGACATCTTTCCATTTCCCTTGATCCTGGACTCAGGTTATCCAATTTTTAACCTTCATTTGGCAAATGTCCTGTTTGATGTTATCCTCCCATCGGTACTTGGGTCTTCCTTGTGATCTTTTGGTTAGAGGATTCCACTTAAATATCTTCGTGACTGTTCTGGTATCTGGCATTTTTTGTACATGACCAAACCAGCTTGTCTTTGAGCTTTAATATAAATGACTATATTTTTTTGTTTTATCAGTTTATCTAATTCTTCATTAGTTTTAATTCTCCATATTTGATTTTCTTTCGTAGGCCCAAATATTCTTCTTTAAATTTTCCTTTCAAAAACCAACAATTTCTGAATTGTAGTTTCTTTCAGCACCCATGTTTCTGAGGCATATGTCACTATTGGTCTTATGACAGTTCTGTATAATTTTAATTTCAAGCTCTTAGTGGCTAATCTACTTTTAAAGAACTTTTGGTATGCGTGTGATCGGAAGGACTATATCAATGAAAAATTCCAATGACACCATCTGGAATCGAACCAGCGACCTTCCGATTTGTAGCATAGCACCTTAACCACTGTGCTACCACGGTCCTCTATGTATCTTTGTACACCTCTCAAATTTTCTTCAGCCCTTCCCCTGGCTTCCTTTCTAATTACTGAGCCAGTCTCACATGCTCAGTCGCTCAACCACATCCACTGCACTATAATATACTTGGTTCAGAATGAGTTTATAATTATACTAGTTTACAAAATAATCGTAGATTACAGCATTTCCTTGTGATTTTAACAGACCTGAACCAAGCGTGTATTGAAAAAAATCCACACCACTGCATTATAGTGCATTAAGTATGGTTGAGTGATGAAGGAAGCAAGAATAGCCCCTGGGAGGGGGGGAAAGAGATATCCTCTTTCCTGTGGCACAACATACTACAGCTGTTGGCAGTGACACAAAGGTTGCATGGCCATGCCAGCTCGCTCTATACGTGTGTTTTATATATCTTTTGCCCAAGGGTTAGAGGTCAGTGTCAGCTCTCTCTATACAGATGTTTAAGGTGTCTTTTGCTGAAAAGGTCAGAGGTTGATGCCAGATTTCTCCATACAGGCATTTTAGTGATTTCCTGCCTGATGGTTAGCTGTCAGTGTCAGCTCTCCTTATAAGGATGTTTCAGGTATCCTTCACCATGAAGTAAGGCCAATGTCAGCAATTCCTATAAACATGTTACAGTAACATCCATTCCCTTCTGTTGTTTCGTCCATCACACTGCGATCTGGCACTTCATCACTAGTGTTGGTTGGTACTCTACCGGATGTCAGTGTCCTTCACATGCCTTTTCAACATTCCCCTCCCCAATTTTTGTTCCTCCCCTTCCCATACATGGCGTGAGTCTTGCATGCTCAGTCCCTCAGCCATGTTCATTGCAGTATAGTACATTTAATTTAAAGAAAAATTGGATTATTTGGAATTGTATAATTTGAAGCATAATGTTTTTTTTGTCCCAAACACTTCAATTTATGAGGTTTTACTGTACTAAATACAGAAATTGTCTGATGCTTGTACGCATGACACTCACTGTAATAACAACTGTTATCAAGTAAAATGATTTTGCCTTACTTCTCTTTACTTGTAGAACGAACAGAACTTCCAATATGAAGGACTTACACACAAAAGTGAATTAACTCTTTCTGATTCAGTATGAAGAAAGTAATGTACAGAAATTATGCAGGTGACCTTCTAATGCATCAACTGACTTCATCATTCCCTTGGCAATTCTATCTCTTTGTGAACTACCTGGAGAATTCTGTGAAAGGAAAGGTGTTAAAAAAAAAAAAGGAAATAATATTATCATTAAGCACAATAATTGATACATAAACTTACCAACATAGTATGGCGTGTAACATGGTGTCTGCAGTGTATCTTTTGAGAAAGTTTCTTTTGCAAATCCAAAGTCCGTGAGTTTTAAAATTCCTGTTTGGTCTGTAAACAAATTGAATAAAATAAGAGAAAAAGGCACAGAATTAAATAGAACAATCCATCACAAACTGTGGTTTAGCTAAATGTGGATTTCTAGCATCAGCAGCTTCCCACTCATATTGTTTTTTGCCAACAGCAGTATATAGCTTTATGTATCTGTGCTTCAATTTTGTGTAAAAACAGCAGAAAGTAAGTGAATTCTACATCAAGATATCCACACATGCTGGAGGACAGGAAATGTACTGGTATTTGAAACCAATTTTCTAAGTGACACACACACTTTTCTGTACTCTGTAACGAAAAAGGCAACTTGGTTATGAGTGCTATAGAGTGACTACAGTTCTCCTAATGCCAGGGCACTTAAGGGGGTAGGAAAACAGGGAAGGTGAGCTGTTTTGTTGGCACTAGTCTATGATTATCTGATGGTCAACTGTGGTATTAAGAGGTTCTACTACCTGAGAGTCAGTGACATTCTGTTAAAGGCCACAGTATTACATAAATGTCAGGGAGATGATGACGATAATAATAAGGCAAACAAGTTCTAGAATTCAGAAGTTGTGATCAGCTTCACTTCACAACACTGTCAAAAAATACAAATGAAAAACCAGTTATGAAACACATTTGCAGATTTCAGTGCCACAAAGTTAGCTACATTATCTACCCCTACATATCTTAATCACCAACAGACAATTACTGAGCAGACGCTTACACTTGCACTCATGTTGCAAAGAGTTGTTTTACCTTACCTGCTTTTGTATACAGTAAGTTTTCAGGTTTAAGATCTCGATGCGCAATGTTCATATCATGCAAATATTTCACAGCAAGACATATTTCACGCATAATTTGTGCTGCCTCTGAAATCAACAAAAAGAAACTTAATATTTTCCGAACTGACAAAATGAGTCAAAATCCTCCAATTTTTAGCAACCCTTTATGGTGTACCATATGGAATACTATTGTACACCCGATCATAAACAGCTGGACCGCTGATATATAATTACATACAAAGCATTTTATACTATACATTAAGAAAAGCCAATCTGTACTCATTTCAGCCTTGAAGATGGTGGCCCACACTGACACATGCAGGACCTTTAACAAACACCTTTCTAACAGTGTACTCTGTTGGCATTTTATAGTATTACACCTTTGTGCATCATTGAAACCTGCTACTAACAGGTTTCTGTACATTTCACATACAAACATGAGGGAGCGTATCTTAAAAAATTTGATACAAATGTGTTGACTGAACCAGTAACAATTCTGAAATGTATGTGGAAGATATCTGGTCTGAGTCTTGGCCAGCGTACCACCCATCTGAACAGAAGTTCTTGTTGCTTTTGGCTAAGCAAAAGTTGCAGCATGAACCAGATGACCACCTCCACATAGTGAAAAACACGTTGAATGCATGGAGCTGTATCTCAGTGCCTCTTATACACTTTCATAGAATTCATAGAATTTACACGTAGCATGACTTTGCTTCACTTCCAGGGCTCCCCATGAATTATGCTCTTTTAGTTCAACTGTGTCCAGAAAAATCTCGCTAGATATGATCAGTCACTGAGTGAGCTTTAGCGCATACATAACTGCATTTCTTTTCTTGCACTGTTTATGGTGAACATACATCAAGCTGTGTAACTGAAGGATGAGTAAGACAGTAACTCAACAACTTCCCACATCTTACCTCGTTCTGTGAAAGCTCCGTCTTGCCTGTCTTGTATTCGCTGAAACAATTCACCTCCTTCCATACTGAAAAATTACACACACTATGTAAAAATTCCAGATCAAAACAAAAGAAATCAGAGTTTGTAACTATTATAGGATGGTCTCAAAAATACAAGCTGCCCACATTCAATGCCCACAGCAGCTCATTCATTACAAAAAAGTTTGGGACTGGATTCAGGTTCTTCTGGTCTACTGTAAAATATCTTCAACACTGCAAAGTCTTTTGTTCATCAATGCAACATATAGTTGGCCTTCTCATTATTCAAATAAAAGTGCCAATTTAAAGCACTTACTTCTTTAAAATTACAGTTACATTTTGATAAAGCACCCAGAGCATAAAACTTAAAAACAATCTATTCCAGCTGATTGAACACAACCAAGTTTAATTCAAGTATTACTACATTTGAGTCTAAAAAGACCACCATCAGCCCAACATTACAAAAACTTTTTAAAATATGGTATACATGCAGTCATACTTGGAGAAGAATGAGATAGGCAGGGCACATACCGCATGTTGGGTAGATGAGAGACGTATACAGGGTTTTGGTGGGAAAACGTGAGGGAAAGAGACTGCTTGGGAGACCCAGGCATAGATGGGAGGATAACAGTAAGATGGATGTTCAGGAAGTGGGATGTGGGGGGTATGGACTGGAATGAGCTGGCTCAGGGTAGGGACAGGTGGTGGGCACTTGTGAATGCAGTAATGAGCCTTCAGGTTCCATAAAATGCTAGAGATTTCTTGACTAGCTGAAAAATGTTTAGCTTCTTAAGAAGGACTCTGCTCCATGGAGTGAGTGAGTGATTGAGTATGTAAGTAAGTAAGTAAATAAGAAAGTAAGTAAGTACATATGCAGTCATACTAGAATAAAACTTGGTTGTGTTTGACGCAAATATAACAGATTGTTTTAAAGTTTTTAGTTCATAACACAGCGGGATGTCCTTTATTAAATTACTCAGAGCAACCTGCTACCACTTGTACTAAAAGTTTCTCAGGAAATCAGCCACATCAAAGTTCTGTTACAAACCAATGTCTTGGAGACTTGCTCTATCTCCATCACTGGGGTAATGTAAGGAATGACCATATGTTGCTGCATGTGAGAGCAAGAGAGAGTCGTATATGCACATGCAAAGTACACCACATGAATCAACAAGTCACAACCTGTTTGCTGTGGTTAGCATTTTTGTTGTATTTTTTATGAACCACCAGCTTATACAAAAGAAAAAGTTTAGTGTTGAGTATGGTTGCCATGGTTACTGGGTATGTTCTCTGTGGGGTACATGCTGAGGCAGACAAAACAGCTCAGCAATGAGCATAGAATACAACATAACAGAACCAAATGGCAGCACTGTGACAGATGAGATTAATGCTTGGTATATTCTAAGAACCAATAAATAACTGATGAGAGAGGTCATGGAACATACGAACACTAATTTCCTGTACTTTGTGCCTGTGTTAAAAAACATCAGTAAGTCACAAGGACAGTTGGTGAGATTGTGTGTGTTTATGCATTTCAGCCTGTTTTCAGTCACGACCAACTTAAAACTGCACTGACAATACTACAATTTATGCTACAGATATGCTGTATACAGTAAAAGTTCTGGTAGATGATTGAAAATGTATGAAATCAGTTACTCAAAACAAAGTGAAATATAACACTATGTTTTGTGTGATATGTATTAATTGTCTGCAGTATTAAGTGAATGTGTCCAGGTATGTCTAAAATACACTAAAAACCGAATAAATGATGAATGGGGCCATGGAGTGGTGTGGGAATATTATGACAGACAGGCACTTGACTAGTATGCATGACTTCATATGTGTGTGAATATATCACCATGATTCCTTTTCTAAGTGGCATGGTGGTAAAAATGTTGGTTTTTACCACAATTTTGATGTGGTTGATTGCCCACAATCTTAGTACACATACATGCCATGAAAGCTAATGCCTCACACAAATTGCAAGCCACCAGGAAGCAGTCTCTATATATGTATCTTCCTCAGGTCAAAGGCATGTGGAGAAGTGGAGGGAAGCTCTTTTACACCCAGGATCCAAGCCTCAAGTCTTCTGCCTTCAAGCAACCCAAATTTAAGTAGGAATGCTATTAATTTTAAAACTCATTCTTTATTCATATGTTAATTTGCTTATTTTTTAATGCCAATGTCCATAGATCTTTGTTATATCCTGTTGTAATTACATCATACACCTAATAATATTTAACACCTTACACTGCCAAAGAGTTTTAAAATTTGTAAAATAAGATAAATAACAATGTTTTCCATAACTTAAGTTACTGATAATGGGTGAATAAGCAATTGTCTAGAGTTGGTTTTGCATGTGATAATTAGGTGTCAAGATGCAACTGTGCGGGTAGGCCAGAACTCTTACACTGCACCCATATTCCCCAGAAATGTCACTACTCAGATCACTGCACTTGTTTAAAAATGCAAACTCTGTCAGGTGAGTACTTACAGAAATGACAAACATCACAGATTGAATCACTGGCCATTACAAGGTTTCACTGTGTCCATTGTATGAAGTATGAATGCATACTGGGGAAATGATGTCTCTCTCGCCTGTGACTGATTAAAGAAACCAACAAAGGGTCCACAACACAGTGTGATATAAACTTTCATTAAAATTCATATCACTCTGCTGTAACTCTTCAAATATTTGCTTGCCTTCCATTTTATGTACTTATTCATGGCTGACAATGACACTGTATAAAGGTAAATATAATTTTTATAAATAAAAGAGAGTTGTGCAGACTAAAACTGTCTTTATTATTTAATAAAATTATCAGAATCTCCCAAAAGCAAAACATAATCTGTTTACAAGTAAAATAATTCGCACTTCAATAATAGTTATATGCGATTGTGTCATCACAATAAACGTAACCAGTAATACATGTTCCGGGGTTGTTCCCCTACACTCTAGTCTTGATATCATGGACATGTATGGATTAAGTTTGGGAGTTAACAATTTTCTTTTGTGAAAAGTGGTTTCCCTTTAAATGTTCAAGAGCCCTAGACAAGCCAGAAAATCAGCTACCTGTCAGCCAAAATGTTAGTTTCACTCACCATTCCATAACAACCAGGAGGCACTTGTTTCCACTATATGTATTCTCATAAACATCAATAATATTAACAATATGTCTACAACCACTTGCCCGCCAATGGAGATCTACCTCACGACGAGCTTTTGTGCAGTCATGAAGAACCTATAACAAACCATATAAATATATGTATGTATGTATGATATATTTGTTTACTACAATTGGGTTGACACCTGGTGGCAGTAGTAAAGTACACAATACACACAAACAAACAAAGAACAACACTATGAAACAGAATACCCAGAATAGAACATACATAACAATAAGAATATATAAACATAACAATAAGAATATATAAACACAACAATAAGAATATATAAACACAACAATAAAAATACACAATTTACAAAATTTAACAGAAGCATACAAAACATACAACCATATACACAATGATTAAAAAAATGGAACCAAATGAATATGAAAGAATGTGATAAAAGAAACAGCCTTACAAGCAGCAAACTTCATATGATCTATATAATGTCTAATAATGGTAGGCACTCTAAGACCTTCACTCTACTTCACTACACTTGTTGACTCTTCACTTCTTCCCAAACAAACTTCACCCAACTATACTTCACTACCCTCTCATTTGGCTTAACCCCATTTAAATTTCCTGCCACTCCAGTGCACCTTGTATCACTACACTTCACCTCACGTCACTTCACTGCACTTTTAGGCGATTTTTGCCACACTTCTATTCCTTTAATTTCACCTCATTTATAATTGCTTTCCTAACTCTGTTTCTAAAAATTTTAGGTATGTATGTGTGTATACATATATATATATATATATATTTGACTGAAAAAGTTACAACATAGTATATCAAAAAGAGCAGTTTTAAAGCTGGGACATGGATTGCACTGCACAGTAAGCTAATACAGTATAGTGCCAGTAAATGGGAAAACTGGCATAATAAAAGGTGCAGTTACTTTGAACAGTGTATGAACAAGTGATTTCCTGCTGGTGTTTGTATGGTATCACAGGTTCCAGGAAAGGTGTGAAGTGTTGGAAGATGACCCATACAACACATGATCTGGAACAACATGGGTAGCAATACTGTATGACAGGTAACTGCTGTCAGACTGCATTATATACTACTGAAAAGATACTTTATGTTACATGATATCAGTGAAGAACCAATCAGTGCAAGTGACAATACAGGCTTTCACTGTAAGACTGTCACATGTCATAACAGCTTATATGTCCTGTATGGCCCCTAAAATAAATGACACTCATGCACTAAACTGGAAACTTTATTACAATTTTAGCAAATATGCTAGAGAGTTATGGCTTTAGTTCTCAATGAAAATTTAAGAGTACCTTAACAGGGCCTCTTTCAATTCCATCAGTAGGCAACATCGATATATAACTACAAAATGTGGTCCCACATGGCTGGAATTTGAGGGTTCGTATCAGCAACAACAAACATATTAATGACAGAAACTCAAGTCACAGCTGCCACCATACATAACAGAACAGGTTTTGAGGATTCATTTAAATAAAAAACTTTTTGTCACATTGGCAAACACATAAACATCTACCAAGGGTAAGTATTCAGTTCTCATATTTATAACAGAAACTCAATCAAAAGTGGTAAGAATTACTTCAGTTATGTTACTACCTATGGAATGTAAGCAATCCATATGCATTAAGGTTTTCATTACATCATATGCACAAACACACCAAATGGTAAATGAAGTTACATACTTCTACTATGTTAAAAATTCCATCCACAAACAATTACTCTATTGCAGTAACAGTACTATTTCGAAGAATTAGTTAGAAAAGTATAACAAAAGGTCAGGTGTTTCTCACAGATTCTTGATAGAAAAGCCTTTTCTGTTGCTCTACACTCTTATACAGTCATTTCGAAGCTCTACCAACAGCATTACTGTCGAAACGATATGAAACCGGGTCTATATTCGGGAATAAGGTGACGACACCTAATAAACTCGCGAAAAAAAGTATTACAAAAAATCCAGTTTATAGCGAGTGAATTACTATATACGGAAAGTGAAAATCTGAAACATCCAAGAACTGTAGAAGTGAAGCGAGGTTAATATCTACACTGCCGTACCTTTAGGGCATGTTTTTCTCTTGTCTTCTTAGAATAGCACTGCACGACTTTTCCACTGATTCCCAATCCTAACACTGTATTCGATATTTCATAATCATCGGTAATTGGTGTTGTTTTAGGTGACCTTAGCGACTTTATTCCCAACTCATTCATGACTACACTGACAAATGTTCCTGTCCGAGAAAGATTATAATTTCTTACCAGCCCTATGGCTGGTACACAAGTTAAATGTTTAACCACACTTGAAAGTTACATCAGGCTATAAAGCATCTATAATGACCTAATTAGGTCATTCTATTCACACCAACTACCGCACGCCGCCATGCATTAAATCACACTGAGTCACCCACAAAGATGGCAAACAAAAATCTTTGCTTTCTTAAATGCCAAATAGCAACTGGCACAGATTGCTAACTTCACTGGCTGGAGTGAAGTTAGCAACCACGTCAAGTTCTGTGGCCACATAGAGATTACGATGCAGTCTAGCCAATATACATGGATTGCAGTAATTTCGTAATGTTTTGCAATACACTCGCGAGAAGTTGGTTGTTGTATAATTTGCAATTGTAACGCAATGTCCAAACGTGCATCATGGTGAAATGTACCGCACATAAGCAAACCAAGAAAACAACTTCTATGAAACCGTCCCACACTTTACAAAATAACGTTGAACAATGTTAACCATATTTACATGCTGTTTGGAACGACTAATGGGATGTGGTGGTATTACTTTTCAGGGTGACAGTTACCACTATTACCTCTGATTACTGCCACGGATAACTATCTGTAACGAAGGATAATTTCCTACCTCAAGAGTACCTCTAATTGCTTCTAACTTACCCCATTATCTTTATTTTTATTTGTATCTTATTTTTACCTTAATTTTTATTTTTATCCTTATTATATTTTATTACACCAAACAATTCGTACTGTCCGATTTTATTAATTGTACTAAATAACCATGTGATTGTTGTACACTCGTATGTTGATGGCACCCCTTAATCCCAACAAATATAACGATTTCCGTATCCATATGGATTATGTAATCCTGTACGGATCTACGGAAGGAAAATAAATGATGTGATAACGTAATTTATCATCTGTTGGTCGTTTGCATGGAATGTGTACTCAGGTCTGCAAACTAACATCAGGAGTCCACAGTATGGCCAACATCTGCGTACGGGAACTGCCCACTGAACACTAATAATCCGTTGTTCCATGCTGCAGATTACTCTCGTTTCTTGCTAATGGAGGGTGGTGCATTGCGTCACGCATGGGGGATTCTGTTGGACTGACAGATTGTATGTGACGTCAGGTTAGGCTCTATCTCAATCTCTATCTCTATCTCTCTTTAGTAGCCATGACAACCGTAGTAGCCAGCCTTTCCACTGGTTGAAACGTGGGCGTGGTACGTGTGAGTTATTGTTTCGCAACGTCCACAAATTCACAAAACTCTTGTCACGTGAGGGAGGTGGATTAGACGTTACGTTATTTCTGCCCCTACAAGGGCGTGCTGGCTTCGCTTCGCGTGTCTCTGTGTACGCAGGCGTCGTTCTTGTTAGTTACTATGCCTGAACGTAGACAAATTCGTAAAGTCCATTGAAACATAAGGGGCATCGACTTGGACAGAGCGGCCGCCCCGGAAGTACATTGCCGGCGAATATATGGCCCACGTGACGTCCTGCATAGCACTTCCTTGGTACGTCTGCAGCCGTGGATGCTCTCCAGCCTCCTATCCGGTGGTTTCCAGGGGAAAGGTGGTTGGGGCATGACAGTGACTCTTACTGTTTATTTAGTGCTGAGGTTAAGAATATGTGGAGTTATATCTCACGTTCGTAACATGTCTTCATGGCATATTGGAGAAGAGCCTGCAGAAAATATTTGTACCCAAGGAAGAGGAATTGATAGGAGGGTGGGAAAAATTACATCAGTAAGAACTCCTAAATTTGTAGTTTACAGGAGATGTTATGGGAATGATAAAATGAAGGAAGATGACATGGATGAGACACATAGCATGCATGGGAGAGATGATTATTAACCTTTTGGCACCGGATTTATTTTTTTAATTTTAGCACATCTGTATATAAAAAGTGAATAATACAAGAACCAAATGCGTTAGAATTATGAAACAAACTGCATTTTGAAGAGAAAAAACGGACAGTATAAACCATGTTTAAAATATTCGGTACCTATATTTGTTGAATAAATATATAAAATGCAACTTTGGGGGTTAGCGGTACGGTATGTCAACTACAGTTGACGTTAGGCGTCTAAAGGTTAATGTAACAGCACTGTGGTTTGAAAAGGTAAATTTAAGAGGCCACTTAGTAGACTTTCGTACAGTTGGAAGGATAATATTAAAATGAATTGGACGAAAATAAGATATTAAGATTTTGGGTGGATAAATCTGGCTTTGAGAAAAGGAAACTGTGGCAGTCTGTTATGAACATAGTGGTAAATAATTCTATCAATTTATACTATCAACATACCGCCATACAGCCAAAAAAAAAAAGAACAGTTTGGCAGTGAATGTAAGACACTTTCTTCATTAAGGTACTTATTCAATTTGTACATTCCTTTAAACTGCACACAAAACATATGTCTGGATTTCAGAAGTTACTGCTGTTAGGACTATGTTTGGGTGGTAATAAATTGTGTTGGTCTTGATTTTAATTTGTTACATCCTTATTTTGGTTGATGGATGGTTCCTTGGTATTATTCTGACACAGAAGTACATAATAATTTCCACAACACTAATTAGGCTGGCCCCAAGAAAGAGTCCTGCTGCCCCTCCAGTAGACACTGAAATAAAAAGGAGTGTCAGTTTTTTAACTGAATGAGAGTCTAATATTGTATTTGGTGAAGTAATACAGTATTACTCTGCACAAAATAATATCAACCTGAATACAAGCTGTTTCATAGACCTCGTGAAAAACTGAGGTTTTTGAAAACATGTTTAATATTTATGTCTTACTGCTCCATAGAATGATTTAAATTAAAATTACATGTTACATAATGTATATTAACATTTTATATATTAATAATGACATGTATTTTATGTTACAGTTAACTTGTCACTGTGTACTCCATACAGGCATACAGGGGGAGTAGAAGTGTACAGTACATTCACTCATGCTTAACCTCAGTACTAGATAGAAGTGAGTGGTCAGCATCATGCCTGGTTGCTTTACAAATGGGGAAAGAACTTTGTGTACCAACTGAATAGGAGGCTGCATGGGTCTCAGAGCCAGTCTGGATGCCTTGGAGAATGGAAAAATTGTTTCCAATCTGCAGGAATTGCACACTGTTTCATCCATCCAATAGCCCAGCCAGTATATTGACTGCATTATTCTGATTATTTATTAACACATTAATTCTGTTCCATATGTAAGAATATTTTACAAATGTTGATAATTACAGAACAAGACGAAAATCCCTCAATAAGCTCCACATGCTACAAAATAAAGTCGAAGCATGTGATCAACATACCACACGAATATTGAAAATTTGTAGAGTATTTTTAACAGATGATTTGAAAATGTAATTACAGTTAATGGATTTTTTATTTTTGATACGTAATGTGGGTTGGGCTCATATCAAAGGAATACTTGGAGATACTGAAGACCTATGTTCAGTTTCTTTGTATTTATGTGACTTCAGCATTGGTATACTTTATTTACAAGCTCCCAAGTTTTATGCATCTTGCACTGTATATAGTTCTCCAGTAATGGAAATAAAATTATCTGAGCTGATGTTATTACATTCATGTTATGTGCTCTGGTGTACACATAAAGATAATAATTACTTACTACAAGAAATTAAAGCTAGTTATTGAATATATTCAATGTATAGCTTTACTACCCCAGTAGATTGCTGTATGTTGCCTGCACTAAAAGTAATGAACACGGGTGTTAAAATTTGGTAAAATAGTAATGCCTTGTAAAGCTTCAATGTAAGCGATGGTATAAGTGGGAAAGTAAGAAGGGGCTGGAAGACAGAGGATGTGTTGAAATAGAATGCGACAAAATAGGAGGGGTAAGTAACCTGACAGGAAAAATAAAGAAAAATGTAACAATTTGTTAACTGATGAAGAGCCAGTAGTAAATACCAGAAAATATTATGGGGAATGTATCTTGTTCACTCAGGATCATTAAGAGCAGTTATAACACTGGGCAGAAAGTAAAAGTGACGGTGTGGTTCTCTCTAAAGGTTAAATTAAAAGGAACTTTAATGTTACCTCATGTTTTGCATTGTTGTGAAACTTGGGATTTCGTACTATGGAAAGAATATAAACTGATGCTATTTCAGAATAGAACAATTAGGAAGACATTTAGACATAAACAGAGGATTTGACATGAGGATGCAGAAAACTGCAGAATGAGGATCACAACAAAGCGTGCTATTTGCCAGACATCTAAGGTGACCAAAATAAAGAGGACGAATTGAGCAGTGCATGTAGATGAGAAATTCATACAAAATTTTGGATGAAATGTCTGCAGAGGATAACCACTGTGGAGACGTAGGGGACAGTGGTGGCGTGATTTCAAGATGGTTTTAAATGAGTAGGATATGAATATGTGGCTTAAATACAGAAGGCTGAACTTCTGAAGAAGGGTCCTGCTACATGTACAAAGGAATTTAAAAAAATTAAGTAATCTTTCTGATGCCTAGAGCTTTATTCTGACTGATGTATACAAGGCACATGGGTAGCAGACTCTACACATTAGACCTCCATGTAATCACCACTGTTATTGAGCGTATGGTTCACTGTGGTAGTAAGGCTTGTGCCTGGTATAGAAGACATCAGTTCCAGAACACGACAGCTTTCTTCATGTTGGTGCAAGTTCTAAATCGCTTGCCAACCGATTGTTTCTTAAGGGGTAGAGAGAGATGGAAATCACTAAGTGCTAAATGGGGACGGCAGGGAGGGTGTATGTAACCTTTCAGCTGTAGCACTACACAATCATAAGTCGGTTGGCAGTATGGGGCCAAGTGATATCCATCTCTTTGGATCCTGTAAAAAACAACTGGCTGGCAAGTTATTTGTAAGACACGGACGCGAGTTGTTACATCTTGGCTACTACAACTGACACAGTTTTGTTTTATGCTGGAATATAAGCCTCGGAGGCAAGGTGGGATAAATGTTTAAATGACAGTTGTGACTGTCTGGAAGCTTGATGTGTATCACTAACACCCATGTGCCACGTGTACATGGAAGTCAGAACATGGTTTTTGGAATCAGAGCATTTTGTACCAAATTTTTTGAAACTTCTTTGTAATTAGTAATGAGTAAGATTTGAGGTTCTCACAATGGTGCTATTGAAGACCGAAGTATTTTGGGATGTTTCGCCGTGGCGGTTCGTAACGGTCACCGACGCGTCGGAGGGATGTAGTGCATCCATCTTCAGAATCAAGCATTCTAGGAAGAGAAAGCTGGTGCTGTGGCTACAGGATTACGGAGTGAAACTAGTCCAATACGTTTGGTTCTTGAATTACAGGATAAAGAATATGGGACAAGATTTGAAGTGTCCTTTTTCGAAAGAAGACATTGAAATATTCTCAGACGATCAGGTACCTTAGAACTAAAAATCATCGTTTTGAAAACCTGCTGCCTGATGAACGGCGAGAGGAAGGGAGGTGGAGAGAGATGTAGAATTGTTATTTTTTAAGTTAAATTGGTCGCAAGTGATCGCCTGAAATGTTTTTAATGTAAAGCGAAAGTAGTGTATATATAGAATAATTATTGTAGCATCGTAAGTAATGAAACAAAATTTTGTAGGAGTGGAACTTACCAACTATGTCCAGTTTGCTTCGTATGACTTTTCTTCTGTAACGCACTGTTGGCAGCGCCAGCATCTCCAGTCGGAAGTGGTTCCAAGTCGCATTGTCCCTGCAGTAATAAGCTATGTATGGGCCTTGCACTAATGTATATAAAAATGCAGCGACAGAGCAATTGGGGCAAGTGGTGCGGGCGGCCTGTGTTTCAGAATCAAAGGGGCAGAAAAATGGGCGGAAAATTGAATATTTTCATTTAAAAAAATTGAATTTATGCTCCTAATTTATTGAAACAAATAAAAGTAAATTCATTAAGAAACTGTTTTTTTTTTACAGTTCGTAATATTTGTTGCGGGCGGCAATTGTGAAATAGTGCCCTGGGCGCTTATAACTTAGTTGTGCCACGGGTTGTATATAATCGGACTTTCTGTATACCAGTCTGAAATATACACATATCTCTACTACAGTGTCTGAACATTACGTAAATTCCATGTCTACTCTCGAAATTCAAATTCTGACATCCCATTATTAGTAATGTCTAGCCATTACTTATATTCTGGTTAGCTAACAGTTTGTCTGTTCATGATGGAACTAGTGTCGAAACGGAAATAACAATATTAAATTCTAACCGATCTAACATTAACAAGAGAGGCAATAAACGTATGACGCAACACTGGGGCGCGTTCGTGTAACCATTGTTGCAGAAGAAAAGGACTAAGTATTACATATTCTAAGAGTATGTCTGTAACCTTAGGTATCCTGCACATAAAGCGCAGGTGCCATGTTGTCGTCTATGGCCTGTCCGGCTCTACAATATTTTCCCACATTATCTTATAAGCGGCACAATTCTAGGAAAATTTGTTGACCGTAAAATTTGTGTTTTGATTTTATCTACAACTTTTGCCAGAATCATTTCTCATTATAAGAAGCATTCAGCGAGATAAGTAAATATGCACACATCTTCGTGTAGAACACCCGTTATTCTGGTCAGATTTTAATCAAACTTGAATTTTCTCGATATATTTTCAGAAAATACTCAAGTATCAAATTTAATGGACATCCTTCCAGTCTAAGCCAAGTTGTTCCATACGCACGGACGGACAGACAGACATGACGAAGCTAATGGTCGCTTTTCGCAATCTTGCTAGACGCGTATAAAAATCCTACATTTTGCGTGCAGTGTGTTTGTTTCGTCCGATTTTCGCAGTAAGCAGCAAATCCGTCATTGCAGAATACGAGCTGTTTAATCGTTACAAAAACGACGGATTGTGTGCTGTGTGAATTACGAAATAATCCTGTACATACAATTCAGTATCTGTTTTTTAAATTCTTGTTTGTGTAAATACTGAAATTCCTGGGTATTTTGTGGAATTTTGCATTCTTACTGCGGCGAGTATGAAGAGCACTGTGTTATGTTTTATGATGCCATTAGGCTATGCGTGTTTGACAGGCACCAAAATTCTGCCTCCAACTTAGGACAGCATACAGGAATCTTTATGTGGTTTTATTAATAAGTTACTGCAGACAAGGATAATGTAATATCTCCACACATCGTTGACATCCAATATACTCCCTAATACGTGATTTTAGTATACTGAAGCAACCGTAGCCACTGACTTTTAAAGAATGAAGCTGAGTAATTTCTCTTAGGCAGTATTCTGTTTACGTCGTATTGATACAGACTACTAACATTAGATTTAACTCAAATCAAATGTTTCCTGAAGAAATAACCCTCGATTACTTCATTATAAGTCTGTGTGCCTGCAAGATGAGGGCAGAAACAGAAGAGTTTTTAGCAAAAACGTGTACATGGTATGGCAATGAATTTGTGTAATAAACTAAAATTTCCGTAGGTGTCGTGCACAACTCTATCCATGTGCGGAATATTCCGTAGTGTCTTCAATACACTAGCGTATCCAAGGGTAGCTTTAAATAAGCACCAAACAAGCAGGGTCGTAGCTGGGGGGGGGGGGACAGGGGCGACGAGTGACGAGGCCGCCCCTTGCAGTAGAGTCCATGAACTCGCAAAATGGGCGGAATATGACTATTGTAAATAAAAACATTTAATTTTCTGGGTTCATAAAATTTTAAATTACTGAGCCACATATAAGGAAATTCAACAAATAATTGTGGTTTTCTAAAGCTCATAATTTCCGTTATGGGCGGCCATTGTGGTTTCTCGCCCCAGGAGCCAACAAACATAGCTGCGCCACTGCTAACAAGCGCTGTCGTGTTACGGTTTCCTGGGTATATGGAGGCGGTCTGTGCTCCACTGAAAGGCCGGTAGCCAAGGAGAAGCCTAAGCGCTGTCGTAACTCTGAAGCCCACAGTCTGCTTAGGTCTACGAGAACCTCAAACAGCAAGAGACTCACAGATTCGCATTGATTACACGAATCATCATGTACTCCGGCTCGGTGCAACTCGGAATCGCGCAGTCACACGTGATATTCAGTTCCGGCGATCCCGTAGCTGTTATTTCGGACAGGTGTTCTGTGGAACAAAGCTCTTCGTTAAAGGGCATGTTATGTCATATTAGGATTTATAACTCATATCATTCATAACATAGAGCTATCAAATTAGATGGAATTAAACGGGGCGGTTGTGTAGCAACACAGTCTAGACTTGAACGGTATACAAATTTGTAATCGGAAAACCAGAAAGAAGGTACAGCTGGAAGTTACGTATATAGGTGGAAGCACATCATTCATATGTTTCGTAAATGTAAGGTGTGCAGTGGATGTGTCGGGCTCAGGATAGTTACTACAGGTGTTCTTTATTAAACTTGGTAACGAATATTTCGATTCCTTTAAGGGGGTGGGGTGGGTGTGCCGATCCCATGTGCCACGTGGTCTAAGGCGTGGTTCTACGGCCACTCGCATTCTGGGATTGTGGGTTCGAATCACGCCGGGGACATGAAAATCTGCCTGTTATGAGTGTTGTATGTCGTCAGATTAATGTCTCTGCGACGGGCCAATCGCTCGTCCGAAGGACTGCTACCGAGTGTGGTGTGCGTGAGTGTGATCGAGGAACTTCATAGAGTACGCCTGGGCCCACTAGAGCTGTCCAACCAAGACAAAAGTGGGGGGAGGGGGGTGGTATTTGTTGGTAAGCTAAGCACTAAGGACTCCATGGAGGTGCTAGCACTTTGGTTCGCAGATTTTGCATTTTTGACATCTAAATTCTCTTGCCATGTGTGTAAATGACATATTTAGTTTTGTTTCTTTTATTCTGTAATAACTGTCTAACATGCGTAATTTAACTGTGAATATGAATCGAAAAGTGTGTGGAAGGCAGAAATTTTCAAGGTTAGATCCCAGCCATCTATGAAGCAACTGTGGAAAGACAGAAATATTCTTAGATTCGGGAGTCTCAAGGAGGGAGATTTCCCGGCAGACCTCAAGCAATTGCTCACACCCAATTTTATGAATATAGAGAAAGACATTAAACAAATATTTGCTTCACCTGCATATTCATCGAGGCACAAAATTCCTGCCAGGTCGCAAGTTCTGTTGTTACCTACAAATCAGAAGGTATTATTAACACTTGCAGGTCTGTGATAAGCATAGGGGTTTCTTGTCAAATAATTTGTATTGTAGGTCGTGCCATGTTACAAGTTAGAGATATATTTATACTTGACTAAGAACAGTGTCATGATAGCATGTGGCGGAGATATTCATAACCTGACCACTAATGAAGGAAAGTGATCAGTCTAAATCTCCTGCTGCTTACTCGGGTGAGTAAGCCTCTGGCACCAATTGACTAACAAGATAGATAGGCCCCAAAGCCGGTATGGAAATTTTGGAGGAGAGAACATTCCTTGTAGTGCTACGTATCTTTCTTTCGTGCTGACCTTAGCCTACTTGCTACCATAACTATTCTACCCCCGACCAGATCGTGCCATGTTTCAGGCGGTTAGACTCAGGTTTCTTAGTGGAGGGCCTCCAGTTCTCTTTCGGACTAGACCATATAGAGTTTCTGGTGGACACAGTGGCTTTGGAGTTGTTCTCTTCGGGCACTGCCGTTGCTAATTACGATTTAATCAAAACACCTTACTCGGTGCCATCAGGGGCTGGTGTACTGGGTTCGTTGAAGGCCGCAGTAACCATCCGACGACTAATTAGCTAAGTTTTACCGTCAACCTGGTATCTGTGGTGTGTAGTGGTGTGCGCAACCGCATAAATGAAGCTGGGCTCTGGCCTGGCATTCAGAGATACATGCTGATGAACTATACGTGTTGTACATTCTGAGTGGGTTCTCATGAGGCTGGATGCACCCTCTCTGTGACAAGCTGAGGCTCGAAATGTGGGGGTCGTTTTCGATCTCCGTTATCTATAGGAACAAATAACATTATGACATTTGTAAAAACATCTCTTTACTTACGTGTATTTGTGTATTTGAAGTTTAGGAGAAAGTCTGTAACCGGGGTGTAAATTTTAATGTTACTCTTATGTATAAGTATTATCTTACTTATCTACTTATTCCATGGAGCAGAGTCCTTCTTGAGAAAATAATCGGTTCTCAGGTAGTCCAGAAATTTCCTCTATTTTATGGAACACGAAGGTTGATTACAGCATTCACAAGTGTCCGCCAACTGTCCCTATCCCGAGCCAGATCAGTCCAGTCCATGTCCCACATACCACTTCCTGAAGATCCATCGTAATGTTATCCTCCCATTTACGCCTGGGTCTTCCAAATGACGTCTTTCCCTCAGGTTTCCCCACTAAACCACGTATACACCTCTCCTCTCTCCCATACGTGCTACATGCCCCGCCTGTCTCATTCTTCTCGATTTAATCACCCGAAAAATACTGGATGACGGATACAGATCATTAAGCTCTTCATTATGAATTTTTCTCATCTCCCCTGTTACTTCCTTCGTCCTTCTTAGGCTCAAATATTCTCCTCAACACTCTATTTTCAAACACCCTTGGCCCACGTTTCTCCCTCACAAACGAAAAAGAGGAAAGCATTTAAAAATAATCGAATGTGTTTCATTATCAGAGCACAAAACACGATCGACATTTTAAGTCAGGTGTTCACTTGGTATCGTGTGAGCTATGCAAGCAGCATTGCTACTTTTCAATAATTACTTGAAGAAGTTAATTCGTGAAAACAACGGCTCACTTGAATATGTAGATAAAAGTGCTAATACTACAATTGTTATATTTTTAAACAATAAAAAAATAACAGTAAGAGAATTTCAAGTTTTCACACCGTCATCTTTTGTAATTGTCAGTGTTGGTCCAATTAGGAGATCCTTTTTAGTATTTTTTAGTTCTGCTTTTAAGCGCAAAATATTGTGGCTCGGAATTGAGTGCGTTTTGTAACCCAAATCAGCATAATCTAGGAATTTTTAATTTAATCCATCGCAATCGCAACTTTTACAAATGCAGTTTATCTAATGTGACATTGTGCGCACATTTTAAGAATTATGTAGTTCCTTCAAATGACCTTCAAGAAATAAATCTTGAAGACATTCGATAATTAAATAAATATAACACAAACTAAATATCTGATTTTTCATTAAATTCAAAATCCTTCATGTATTCTTGTAAGTTTGGGCAGTATTTAAATATTTCATTGCCAACATCACGTTTCGAAGTTTTCGGTTTTATTCTGCAGGCTTTTGTGTCATCAGATATAATATTATTTTTTCGTCAGACCTCTATAATTTGGTGTTCATATAACTTAAAAGTAAAGAAACCTCTGTATAACATCAATCTACGAATCTTCAAAATGTCATTTATTTTTTGAAAAGCAACTATTTTTCGTCTTCAACAAAATAATTTTATCCTCGAATTAGCCAACAAACATTACGGTACTTACGTAATCGTTTGCACGTAGAATTCACCTCGCTCAGAAGTTTCTGAAACGTTCTTTTAAACAAGCACAAAAATAAAATTGTTTACTTTGGTTACCACATCCTGGTTCAAAAGGGAACGAATGCGTCAGACATTACAGGAAACACGGTAGCCCTATTAAAAATAATGTAATGTAAATAGTCACAACCACAAAATCTCTGTTTCTCTATGTCGGTAGATGTTGTCTACTTTAAAAAGTCAGTGCTTATTCATAGACAAAAGAAGAAGTGTGAACAAAATTATACGGTGCTAACCGTTCAGTTCTTCCATCTCCTAAGTACCTAATTTTCCTGACAGATTTTCGTAACAGCCATTTTATTGGAAGAGGTGGAATCAATAAATACTTTCCGCCTGGTCCTATCTTGAACTTGATGTCGGCGGTTCATTGCAGGGTTTGTAAAAGTCTTGTCCCAAGTAATGTGATTTCTAACCTCCTCTAGGCCGGCGGCCCGCTGACAACTTTTCAACGCTTCGCAGGGATCCCGGTATGAGTAAAAATTATTACGTCTCAGCATCATTTGGTAGCAATGAAAATTTGTAGAACTGCTAGTTCGATCTGCATATTCTTCACAACAGGACAAAGTGGGATGGGCAAAAAAGGAACTTGGGGCAGACATGGACGTTACGCGTCACTTTATTATTCTCCCATGTCACTTGTTCACCAAACCTGACCTATACGTATATTCATAATATCGGTATAGCCTATACATAGAGTCATGTATACATACGCACCTTAATACCCTCCTACATACGTACATACATAAATAAGCTGCTAGGTACATGCATACGCCTATGCTTATGTCTACAATAGGAAGTTGTTCTTTAATTTACTCACACGGAAGTATATTGTGTGGGAGTTCCCGAAACCGTATTCACCCAGATTTGGTTCTGCCCCTTGCCCCATGTAAAGTTCATCTTCAGGTGAGTGGACGTACAGCTGTCAACACAGACAACGCATTTTCCTTTTGATTTAGACAGAACAATGGATTTGTTTTGTTCTAAGAGGACGTAAATAATTGTCTCTATGTATTTATATTCACATATAATATAATATAATATAATATAATATAATATAATATAATATAATATAATATAATATAATATAATATAATATAATATAATATAATATAATATAATATAATATAATATAATATAATATAA
>Ga0131853_10004448_pt1 | contig 25142 bp, 28 predicted proteins | sample TergutLab28metaG_FD_92764 | JGI IMG/M metagenome (GOLD analysis project Ga0131853, IMG submission 92764) | Labiotermes labralis P1 segment gut microbial communities from Petit-Saut dam, French Guiana - Lab288 P1 (version 2) (version 2) | ecosystem: Host-associated > Arthropoda: Insects >...
ACTGGCTTATTGAAAAAACGGCTATTCAGAGGGCTTCTAAGGTTCGCTCTGCTTCTGGGTTAGTTGCTTTCCTTTTCGCAAGAATCGCTTCCGCTTCCTTCTTTTTTAACTCTTGATTCGCGTTGATTATTTTGCCGCAATCAACACTCTAATACGTACTAATTCGTCGCGTTCGCGTTCTTCTAATTGTTCAGCTATATATTTTATACGGGCTTCGTATTTAGGAATTGTAATATTTTTGAGTGCCGAAGCTTTTTTTTGTGTGCGGTTGATTTCTTTTGATAGACGCATGATTGCAGTCTCTGTTTCGGCATATTTGAAAACTGCCGATTTTGCTGCCATCCAACATACATACGCTTTATCCAAATAAGTTGTACTTTCTCCCAGGCCGTATGGCAATTTTAACGAGCTAATCATCGCATTATTTTTGTCGATTTGTGGTATACTAACACCCATGATGTTTTTAAGGTGAATGTGCAGTGATGTGTCAATGGCGGTTTTATTACAGATTTTTTTCACGGATGATTCACCCATGAACATATTTGCCTGTGTTAAACTGTCATGTGCACCTTGTAATACGGCTTCCAATTTATCGCATAATATTTGAGACGCTTTTTTTATTGTATTGAGCTCTATTAACAAAACAGTGCGTTTTTTATCAAGCAAATCATACCCTTGTTTGGCCAAATATAGACTTTGTTTTGCATCAAGCAAATTGCGTTTTGTTGGAAAATTACTGCTGTCCACAGGTTTTTCCTCCTTTTTCATATTTTTTTATGAATATTATAGTGTGGCTAAGCTTACACTTACATATAGGCGATATATTTCAAATTTGTTACAAGTGAATAGGGAGGGATTCTAGTGCCGTCAGTCGGAATTGTTGGCAATAAAGGGAGAGAGATGGCAAGGGCTTTTTTAAGGCTTAGCCAAGGTGCTGCAAATTGTTATCATATTACAGATAAGCAGCGGTTAGGGCCAAAGGTTGATGTGCTTATTGCGTCAGAGGCTTCGCCTGTGCTTGGCAGTATCGTGCCAGCCTTGGGGCGTGGTGATTACTTGGTTGTTAATGCCGATGATAAAGAAATTTTTCCACTTCTGGCAGAAAACCAAGCGCAACTGATTACGTATGGATTTAACACCCGTGCGAATATCACAGCATCCAGCGTGACAGATGATGGCTTGCAAGTATGCATTCAGCGCGCATTTTTAGGCATGGATGGCACAGAGCGCGAACCGCAGGAATTTTCTGCAAGGGTAGGGCGAAGTGAGGAATCGGAGTCGGTACTTGGTGCGGCGGCGGCTTGGGCGGTAATGTTTTAGTAGTCATAATTCAGTATACGCCAGAATAAGTATTATAAAGCTAGTACTTCAGAGAGGCGGAGTAAAAAATGGAAAACGGAAACAACTATATCGACCTGGGTGGGCGTATAGCGTCAGACTTTGTATTTAGTCACGAAATTTATGGCGAAGGATTTTATCGCTTTGATGTGGAAGTAGATAGGTTAAGCGGCACGGGGGATGTTCTCCCCGTGACCGTTAGCGAACGTATTGTTGACATGGCAGCCATGACTATGGGCAGAACGGTGCGTATCATTGGGCAAATTCGCTCATATAATAACTATGTAGAAGCGGATAAACGCAATAAATTAGTACTGACCGTATTTGCCCGCGATATTGAAATGGATGCAGAACTCCCCGACCAAAACCCAAACGAGGTTTTCTTAGACGGTTATTTATGTAAACCAGCAGTGTATCGCACCACGCCTTTTGGGCGCGAAATTTCAGATTTATTGGTTGCTGTAAATCGTTCATATAATAAATCCGACTACATACCCTGTATCGCATGGGGTAGAAACGCACGCTATGCGGGTAAGTTGGAGGTTGGAGACCGTATTCGCCTGTGGGGGCGGATGCAAAGCAGAGCTTATCAAAAACGGTTGGATGATGGCACTGTGCTTGATAAGATTGCATATGAAGTGTCGGTTTCTAAGGTTGAAATTGTTGATGATACTTTGGAAGTGGCTTCGGGAGACGTTTCAGAAGAAGAATAAAACACAAATAAAAATCTCGTTATTGCAGATTGCCTTGCAATTCTTTTCACTCATATGAGTCGTTAAAGGAATTTGGCATCAAGTATAAAATGACGAGATTTTTTATTTGTGTGCTTTTTAATTGATAGGGGAGTATTTGCCTAAAGTCAATCTATTCGTAAAAGACAACTTTTACGAATAGATACCCGAAGGGCGGGGTATCTATTCGTAAAAGTTGCTTTTCATTGCTTCGCGGTTAAAGATTTAAAGAGTTGGTTTTGTTTTCTTTTTTTGGTTATGCTTCTTCTTTTTTAAGTATTCGATACGCTACCCAGATGAACACCGTTGCCGCGGCGCGCATTCCACCAACTATAAACATGGCATTGCTGTTTCCAACCAAAGTGAGCAACATGACAGCAAAGAATGGAGCTAGAAATAAACTAATATTCATCGCCGTATTATAAAATGCCAGATACATTAGCCTGTTTTCATCGGGTGTTGCTTCTAGCACACCGTTTAACAATGCGGTGTTGATGCCTATCGCTGAAAAGCCGGCAATAGAGCTGACCACAGTCATAATCTGCACATTGGGTACTAATGGAAAAATAAACATATTAGCCGCAAGCAATGCTGCCGCCACGATAAAAGTAACATTGTTCCCACGTTTACGCAAAAGCCGTTGCCAAAACACCCCCGACGCAAACGCAGAAAGCCCTGAAACTAATGCAAAAATGGCAAACCAAAGCTCTGTCGCACCCAATGTGATGGCTTGATGGATATTGGCTAGTGGCCAGCCTGCCTGCCATGTAAAAGCAAAAACAATGGCTGGTACAAAAAAGCCGCGAAAACGCTTATCACTAAAAATCCCTTTTATCGTGGCAAGATGATTGATGGCTGATTCGCTATCAGTCCCCTGCCCTACATACCCAGGCACTTTCAATTGATTAAAAATCCAGACCTCTACCAACCCTAACAAAAATGCCATTACAAAAAACATCTGATATAAAAATATACGCTGTGCATCCGTTTGCGGGATAAAAGTAATGGCAAACCCAGCAGAAATAGTAACCACAGGGATAATCGCCTGACCAAACTTGGTGCGCACCGCAATGGCCTGACCACGTGTAGCCCCGCCAAAAACATCCCCCAACAAACTTTGCAGCGATGTCTGCGACAGCGAATCGGGGAAATTCATAATCGCCACCAACACAACAAACAGAATCGGCTGCAATTCCTGCGGAAACACCGGCACAAAAGCAATCGCCAGCAAAGCGGCACGGCTTATTAAAATAAACACCGCCGTTGCACGTTTTTTATTTGTAAATTTCCTGAAAATGATTGCCCCGGGCAACAATACAAGTGCTGCAACCAAACCAGGCAATGCACTCAGCAACGAAATTTCAAATTCTGTACCGCCCAAACGTTCTAAAAATTTGACAGAAAAAGGCCGCCACAGATTATTTACCATGTCAAACAACAGCCCATACATCACAAATGTCCACACGTTGGTACCGCGCATTTCTGCAATTTCTTGGCGCAAACCAGCAAAGCCAGCCCTAAAAAGGACTGGCAATATCAGTGGGTTTATTTTTTTAATTCTAAATTTGTTATTCACGTTTTAAACACCATTCCGCATATTCGATGACTTTCCGTATAGCATATGCAATTTTTGCTGAATTTGCAAGGGTGATATTTCATATGCTTTTGAATTTTTGCGTATTGGCTGATGTATAGCAAATTTCTGTCTTGATAATAGTATTAACATTGTATATACTTTATTCGAGGTGATATTTATGGTTGCTACAATCCAAAAATGGGGCAATAGCCAAGGGGTACGCTTGCCAAAAGTTTTTTTAGACGAGTTGAACATGCGTGAGGGTAACGAAGTAGAAATTTTGAAACAAGACGACGTTATCATAATCAAAAATGCTGCCCCAAAACGTAAAACCATTCAAGAGCTATTTGCTGGTTATGAAGGTGACTATACGCCAGAGGAAATAGACTGGGGCAAACCTGTGGGTAATGAGATATGGTAAAACAGGGTGATATTATCAAAATTAACTTCGACCCGCAATCTGGACATGAACAAGCAGGAAGTCGACCAGCGGTAATTATTAGTAATAATTTTTTTAATGAAAAAGCTAAGCTTGCCATTGTCTGCCCGATATCGAATACGGATAAAAATTTCCCGTTGCATGTACGGCTTGACGAACGGACTAAAACGACGGGTGTTGTCTTGTGCGACCATGTTAAAAGCCTTGATGTGAATAGCAGGACATACGCGTTTATTGAGACGATGCCTGAGGATATTTTAGAAAATATTATCAATAAAGTGTTTGCGGAAATTGAGTTGCAATGACAAAAAAGACGTTTTTATCGCATATTCGATTAACCTTAAAAAATTACAAGAGCGCGGTTTTTCGCGCTCGTGCTTCTTCACAAAAGAAAAAACGCCGTGGTTGGCGTTCTCCTATAGTACGTGCTTGTTAGCGTGCTACTTTTACTATATCCAACTCGTACCCCAAGGCACTAAGATATTTAATCAATGTCTTTAGACTTGGGCTATTTTCTTTGTCGGATTCCATGCGGCTTACTGCTCTTTGGTCTAAGCCAGATAATTGCTCAACTTCTTTTTGAGTAACCCCTGCTTCTTTCCTTGTTAAAGCTAGCTTTTTCCGAAAAGCATACTCTTTATCCCATTCCTCAATGTGTAGCTTAACTTTGGGGTCTGAATCAATAAGAGATTGTAGCTTCCTTGCTTCTTCTTGCCTATTGGCTTTTACAAATGGCATAAACTCACCTCCTTCATAAATTCCATAGGTGGGAGGAGGTATTATCTCCCTCATTCCACCTTTAGACCAGCGTCCTTTGCCCTTTTAATTGCTTTATCAAGTTCAAATTTTTCTGCTTTGTCTTTTTGCTTCTTGCAGGCGTGGAGGAAATAAATGTTGTCATTGTCTTTAATGATGTACATTATGCGGTTAGCATAGAATTTTATCTCCCATAGCTTGCCTCTCAGTTTTCTTGTATTTATTGAATCTAAGGCTATTGCCCCATCATCCATTATACTCTGTCTTATGCGATAACCTTCGGCTTGTTCCTTGTTAGGCAGTTCATCCAAATACTCGGTGATTAAATTCTTGCCCCCTTGTGTGGTGTAGTCGATAATGTCCATTTACTATTTCCCTCCTTTCACCGCAATTGTACTACTAATTTGTAGTAAACGCAAACACATTTATGGAATTTACAGAAGTATTTGTTTTTTGTTTTGCTTAGTGCTTAATACTTAGTGATTATTTCTGCCTTGCTGTACTCATCACTTTTTAGCTAGGCTGGGACAAACCTGTGGGTAATGAGATATGGTAAAACAGGGCGATATTATTAAAATTAACTTCGACCCGCAATCTGGACATGAACAAGCTGGAAGCTGCCCAGCGGTAATTATTAGTAATAATTTTTTTAATGAAAAAGCTAAGCTTGCCATTGTCTGCCCGATATCGAATATGGATAAAAATTTCCCGTTGCATGTACGGCTTGACGAACGGACTAAAACGACGGGTGTTGTTTTGTGTGACCATGTTAAAAGCCTTGATGTAAATAGAGGACATACGCGTTTATTGAGACGATGCCTAAGGATATTTTAGAAAATATTATAAATAAAGTGTCTGCGGAAATTGAGATGCAATGACAAAAAAGACGCCTTCGGAGCGTCTTTTTATATGTGTAGACTCATCAATGTGCCCTATATAAATATCTTCACTTATGGAGGACAATATCATTCAACAAAGCCAGCGAAAGCATAAATGGCTTGCGCTTGTCCAGCATTCATTTCTTGAAGATTAGCAGTGCGAGGAAAAATGAACTCTATTCGAAGATTCCGGACGCCATCTATAGGTACAGAAATGGATGTTGGTAATGCCGTGGCATTGAGTTCAAATGTCTGTAGTGATCTGCCATCACCAATGATTTTCATTGTTGCGTTTATTTGAGTAGAGGCATCAACCCGCCCTGCATAACCTGTTAGTAGTGTGTATTGGCCATTAAGGTTATGCAACGTAAAAACGGTTAAACCTTGGTCATTAACTATTTGTTGATTATTTCTTCCGCCCGAACGATACACAGTAGTATTGTTAAATTCTTGCCCTCCCATATTTACAGAGGGAATATTCTGAGCCGAAGGATTATTAAAAAAACTTGCTCCCCCATGTTCTTGATGAATTGTAAATCCACTATCGAAAAATGCAGCAGTTTGACGCAATGAAGTTCTTTCCCTGGATACAGGGGGTTGTATCATCGTGCCAAAATTTAATGTGCCAGTAATTTCATTCCATTGAGCATTTGCGTCCATAGCATGTAGAACAGATTCAATGGGAATATACACGCTCCCGTTATAGGAAAACGGTTGAAGAATCACACCTTCGGCGTTTCTCGCAACAAACTCTCGCCCAAATAATGTTGTTCTGTAATTGCCGAATGTTGCTTCAATTGCTCGGGTATTTGTAGCCCAAACAGTTATTGTGCCTAGAAATAGCACTGTAACTAAAACACCAATGACCATACCTTGCATACGTTGTTTCATTTTGAAATTCCTCCTATTATAATTTTAATTATGATTTATAAGAAATACGATTGTTCAATGGTAGTAATCAAAGTATCACGGAGACTCGTTAGCGGTTCGACTGGAGTTAATCGCGGATCTGTTAGCCAAATTTCCTGTACAAAACCATGGGTTATATTCATCACTTCACCATCAAACTCAATATAATAAAAGTCACTTGCATATCCCCCTTCACTAGTTGCTATCATTCCAAGCCTGTCGGTATTGTCATGGAAGAAATTGAAACGCCCTACAAATCGACTTGGATTTAGACGCACCTCTTGATATTGACCATCAATAAATCTATACAAATAGCTAATCCACTGCGCTTCTGTGCGGAATGTAATTGCAATTTCTGGTATGCCGTTACCATCAAGGTCGAAAAGCTCAAATGATATTGCCATTGTATTATCACTAATAGGGGTTCTTCGCAAAAATACTACATCATCAGATGTTATCTCTACACCATATTGATTAAACACCCTCATTTCAAGCTGATAAAAACCGTCTTGATTCCGAAAAACTGACGGTTCAATGGTAATGTACGTCAAATTGCTTTCTCCTTGGGTAATGTAGTCCCAAATTACTAGATTTATTTCCCCGTATGCTCCTACTTTTGAAAAAACATAATCCCTAATTTGACCAGCAGCATCAATCTCTCTCCTACGGAAAGGCAAAAATAGACTGTCGAATTGACTCAAAAAATCTATAGCTGCACGGTAGCTATCGCTAACATCTGTTGAAATGGACGAGGTAGGAACAGTGGATATCTGTGATGTGTCCAACACTGGGACAGGACTCCAACTCCACACTTCGCCGTTGTCCGCAATAATTCTGCCAGCTCTGGTGATATCCCCTTCGCCACCTTCCCAAACCAATGTCCTTGCTATCATTGTCGGTGGGTGAAAGTTAAATCGACCTCCATCTGATAATGTACTCAAAGTCCAGACACTTCCATATCGACTTCCATATCGACGATAAACCGTCATTGATGCGCTGTATCTTGAAAAAGAAACAATATGCTCCATAATTCTTACAGGGCTGTAGATGTTAGTTCTTGTCCCATCAATAAACTGCCCTGCATCAGTACCCCAAACCCATAAGTTGCCGTCAGCACTTAAAGCAAACCGAGTACCCCAAGCACCTGTCTCCGCTGATACGATATTGCTCATTATCATTGTAGGGCTATGTCTGTCTGTTGTTGTACCATCCCCGATTTTTCCGCGGGAATTAATTCCCCATGTATATAAGTCGCCATTTATTCTCAATACCATAGGTGCAGCACCCGCAGAAAGATTACTGCCGCGATGAAAACTAAAAACAGAATCCATAATTTTTACGGGGGTATACCGATTTTCAAAAGTGCCATCACCAAGTGAACCATCACTGTTATAACCCCATGCCCATAGGGTATCATCGCTTAATAATGCGAAAAATTGAGTGGAGGAACTGTTAAGAGAGCGTATATGTTGGTCGAAAAAACTTTGGGCAAACTCCCAATTTTCCATATCTGACGGTATGCGTGGACCATCCGATTCTTCTGCTGGCTCTTCCTCGGACGTATCTGGCCTATCAGTCACGATAGAAAGCAGCTCGCGCGATTGTGGAATCCAAAACATTGTTCCCATATCCGTAATGATTGTATTACCCGTTTCGTTTTCCCACACTAATGAGTCGGCAACTCTTATTGGAACAAGTGAGTCTATTCTCGCACCATCTGTGAAAGTCATATTTCGTCCCCAAGCCCAAATACTACCGTCTGCTCTCATGACTATAGTATGGGTTGAGACTGTAATAACATCATCAAGAATTTTTACAGGTGTAGACCTATTTCCAGTTGTGCCATCACCCAATACCCAAAATTGCGAACTCCCCCAAGCCCACAAAGTGCCGTCTTCAAGCAATGCCCAAAATGTAGCTATATCTTCAGTATTTTGTCCCCTAAAAATATTCATGCTGTGTACTGGCTGGTCAAAAAAACTTTGGACAAAGGCAACAATGCTAGAAACTTCATTTTGACTATCTAAGTATGCGGCATCTTCTGTAGTTGTCGCTTCATCTTGCGACGAATATGGTGATTGCTCAGGTATATTATATGAAGGTAAATCTGCCAATGAATCCAATGCGTCGGTCAGTTCTGTTTGTTGAAGTATAGGTGAAGAAGGCGTTTGCGCTGGTATTGGTGAGGGACTTGCCACAGAAGCATTCTGTATCTCTGCTGCAACGGTCGCGTTGTCATCTGACGTTGGTAAATGCGATGAAACTATTGCGAGGTTTCTGTTTATAATCAGAAATACAATAACTGCTACAATAATAATGATTATAGCTAATCCGATTATGGCTATATATTTATTGTTTATTGCAGACTTAACAGCTAATGCTTTGCTGCCATGCGTTTGCTGTGCTTGTTTAATATTTGCGGAAGAAGATGATTCTTTTTGTGTTCCGCATTTAGGGCAAAAATTTCCTGTGACTTCTGTTATGTTATTTCCGCAATTTACACAAAACATATGCACCCTCCTGGCTACTAAAACCCAAAAATATCAAACATGCCTGGTGTATTTGGCATAAAATCAGACATATCTGGCATAATAAGTGGCGTTAAAAAAATGACGGATAAAAAGGTTATAATGATAATTAGTGTCATATAAACCCAAAATGGACTGTTGGGAAATTCGGCAGACTTTTTTATTCCACGGTACAACATGATGGTGTGTGCTATAGAGCTTACTAAAACTAAAACATATGCCCCGCTTATGGAAACAAAGCTGATAATAATTGCCCCTGCCATAGCAACACTGGCTACTAAAGAAGATGTAGCAACAATATCCATTGTTTTAGTAAAAGTAATGTCAATTGAAAACAAAGTATATAGTATTTTTATAAAAGCACTCAAAGCAAAGAAATATATAGCCATTGTAATAATGCCATACATGAACACATGATTTTGCATACGGCTAATTTCTTCACTGATAAGACTTTGAGTGACTCCCCCCGCAAAGCCGAACATGTCCAAGAAACTACTAAAAATGTTGCCAAGCAACACCCTTAAAACTAATGCAGAGAGTAATACATATAAACCACCAAGAGTAATCCAAATATTACTTTTGGAGCTAAGTGCAGTGACAAGGGCTTTTTCAGGGTTTATCGAGAAAGTTTGCTTGATTGCCGCTATACTGTCCGCAATCAGCATACTTGGCTCTTTTTTCATGGAAATAGATTTTGAGACATCTACTGAATCGCCTGTTAGCTCACCTGTCCCATGCCCATCAGTATTTTTTGCTCCGCAATGTTGGCAAAATAACATTCCCTCAATCAATTCTTTACCGCAGTTTGTACAAAACATGATTTTCCTCCAAGTGTATATATTTTTGGGGTTGCTAACTTCTATAAGCAGATAAATTCCTTCTTATTTTGTCATTCCACAAGGCCGACAAAAGCATATGAAACATCGCCGCGTGGTTGACCTACAGGAAAGCCGTGAACAAACTCGATTCTAAGCTGTCTAATATCAGTGACATCAATAGAAATTGTAGTAGGTAATTCCTGTGCGCTTAAACGACGTGTTTGTAATAACTGACCGTCACCAAATATATTAAAAGTTGCATCCACCATCAAAGAACCATCCACACGGCCAACATAACCTGTTAATGTTCGGTATTGATTGTTTAGATTGTGGAGTGAAAATTGAACAGTTTGTTCATTACTTGGAACAGTGGCAATCGTTGCGAGATAATACGCATTAAAAAGAACAGCGTTATTATAATTCATTCCACCCATAGTCACAGAATACACATTGCTAATGTCGTGACGTATACCAGCACCGCCGCCGCCGCGCCCACCAGAAGTATTACTGTCAAACATTGGGGCAGCAATATTCAAAGAAACTGGTGTAGGTTCTGATACTGGTGTAGGAATAGGAGCGGGAATCGGATCTGGCGTTGGGATTGTTGGTAGCTGTGCAGGCAATGGTGCAGGTGTTGTTAAATAAACGGTTTGGGTTGCCCCAACCCATTCAATGTCTAAACCCAGTGCATCTGCAATTCCCCTTACTGGCAAAAATGTGCGCCCTTCGGAAGTAAACGGCATCATATCATTTGAGAATACTTGTTGGACACCATTTACAACAATATTCACACCATAAGTTGCTTCGATTGTGCGTGTGTTTGCGGTCACAATTGTTACTGTACCCAATAGAAGTACCGCTAATAAAAATCCAATAACCATACTTTGCATACGTTGTTTCATTTGAAAAATCCTCCTCAAAAATATATTTTATACTGCTACACTTTGTTGTTAGAAACTTGTCGCATAAACTGACAAAAGTATAGGAACATGCCAGATTATCTTTTTCTGCATCTTATGTTAGAGTGTTTAGGTACAAAACGCGCTTGCAGGCAAAAAATTTACCGCCATGTAACACAATATCTAATTTGTTTCATGTCAACAAACCCAGTAAAATAAGCAAAAAACAACGAAGACTTTTTCGTCTTCGTCAAAATAATAAAATATGTATATGTAAATTTGTTGATTTTACTGGACTATCAATACCCTAGGAAACAAATTAGATAGTATGTTACATGAAAAAATCCCCTACCCTCAAAACCTATCACAAAACTAAAACACACCCCCAAGGAGGAAACCCAAAATGGCACTAACACAACCAATCCGCAATCCCCAAGATGTTAACCGCTTTCTCAACTACTTCAAAACCCAAAACCAACCCCGCAATTATGTACTAGCCACACTGGGCGTATACACTGCGTTGCGCATTTCCGACATTTTAAACATCAATTGCAATGATGTTTACGACTTCACCAAAAACAAAGTCCGTAAATCCATCACCATTACCGAGCAAAAAACTAAAAAGCAAAAAACCATTGCACTAAACAAAACCGTTATTTCTGCCCTAAAAGCCTACCGTCCACAAGCCGAACCAAACAAACCGCTAATACTAAACCCAAAAACAGGCAATGCTATAAAGCGCATTCAAGCCTACAGAATCATCCGCACCGCCGCCGAAACAATTGGTATTGACTACAATGTGTCATGCCATAGTTTAAGAAAAACTTTCGGGTACAGGGCTTGGCAAAATGGCATATCGCCAGTGATTTTAATGGATATTTACAACCATAGCTCAATGGCTGTTACACAAAGATACCTTGGCGTAGCACAGGACGACTTAAACATGGTCTACATCGGAATAGAATTTTGACAAAATCATAAGAAGATGTCCAACTTTTTAGGATGGTATCAGACTTGTTTAAATTAGTCAATATTTTTTAGCTGTTCGTGTCAAATTTATTAAAAAACACAAAAAAAAGCCTCATTAGCAGTTTAATCCGCAGACGAGGCGTTTAATTTTACTTGTCTATCCCCTACTCTATATTCACACTTTAAGCACCCATAATTCTATTTTTTCACCGTTTACGTTCCACTCTTTAACATATGCGCCATCTAGCGGTTGCGTTTGGGTTAGGCTATCGGCTAACAATTCAGCAGAAATGCTGTCGTTATTGCGTTCAACTACACCGCTAAGCACATCATTTTGACTATACCCTGCCTTAATGCGGTCAGTTACGTCAAAGCCTGCTTCGCGGCGCATATTCTGCCATTTGCTCACCAATTCACGCATATTCCCTTCTTCAATTAACTCAGGTGTGAGGCGCGTATCCATGACAACTGTAATACCCTTATCACTTGCCGTGGCGAAACCTTCTTTTTGTACGGTTTCTATCAACACATCATCCATCGTTAGCTCAATAGCGGTATCTTCAATAGTTGTTTGCCATGTACCCGCTTTTAATGCACTCATTGTTTCGTCAGGCGAGACATTCAACGCGGCCGCAATTTTTGGCACCAGTTTACCATAACGTGGGCCAAGTGTACGCAACTGCGGTTTGAAACTATATCCGATATATTCTGTTGCGTCATCAATGATTTTAATCGCTTTGACATTAAGCTCTTCGCGGATAACTTCCAAAAATGATTCATCAATTGCTTTTTGCGTACTTGGTACACACACCATCATCTCTGCCAAAGGCTGGCGTGTTTTTATATTGCCCACATTCCTTGCGGCACGGCCTTGGGTAGTTATTTCTATTGTATTTGCCATTTGCGCTTCAAGCTCTAGGTCAATGGTAGTTTCATCAGCCATAGGATAGTCACAAAAATGAATGCTACTTGGCGCAGATGAATCTAAACCGCATACCAGATTTTGATATATTTGCTCTGTCATAAACGGAACAAAAGGCGCGGCAAGCTTTGATACTGTCACCAATGCATGATGTAAAATTTTGTACGCATTGACTTTATCCTGCGGCATATCCGAAACCCAATAACGTTCCCTACTCCGCCGCAAATACCAGTTGCTTAAATCATCTACAAAAGCGTCAAGCGCACGGGCTGGCTCTGTAATTTCAAAACGTTCCAGCGCGGAATCTACTTTTTTAACTAGGCTATTTAAGCGAGAAAGCAGCCATCTGTCCATTACAGACGGGTCTTTTATTTCATGCGCATACGGATTAAATCCATCAATTTCTGCATACAGTACATAAAAAGCATAGGTATTCCACAGTGTACCCATAAAGCGGCGTGCGCCCTCGGTTACAGTATCATCGGAATAACGGAAATTTAGCCATGGTGCGGAATTTGAATACAAAAACCAACGCACAGCGTCCGCACCATGTTTGGCAAGCGCATCCATTGGGCTGACTGCATTGCCCTTGGATTTACTCATTTTTTGTCCTTTTTCATCCAGTCCATGCCCTAAGACAATTACATTTTTATAAGGCGATTTGCCAAAAATCATCGTAGAAATTGAAATCAGCGAATAAAACCAGCCGCGGGTTTGGTCAACTGCTTCGGAGATAAAATCTGCCGGGAATTGCTCGTTAAACAGGGCTTCATTTTCAAAGGGGTAGTGCCACTGTGCAAAAGGCATTGCGCCAGAGTCAAACCAACAGTCAATGACCTCTGGGGTACGTTCCATTAGGCCATTACATTTTGGGCAGGTAATGGTTATGGCATCAATATAGGGTTTGTGCAGTTCAATATCGTCTGGTACATCTTTGCCCATTTTTTTTAGCTCTTCAATGCTGCCAATGCAGTAGATATGGTTGCAATTTTCATCTTTGCAAACCCACAAAGGCAAGGGCGTACCCCAATAACGTTCGCGGCTTACGCTCCAGTCTATTACATTTTCCAGAAAATTGCCGAAACGTCCTTTTTTCATATTTTCGGGCAGCCAATTTACAGTATCGTTGCTTTCCAGCAATTTATCACGCAAGCTGCTGACACGGATAAACCATGCATCGCGGGCATAGTAAAGCAGTGGTGTGTCGCAACGCCAGCAGAAGGGGTAGCTATGTTTATACGCTGCTTTTTTCAGCAATTTGCCTTGAATCTTTAACTCTTTAATGATTAATTTATCCGCATCCTTAACAAACATACCTGCCCACAAATGCACATCTTTAATAAAGCATCCCTGGGCATCTACCATTTGCAATAATGGCAAATCATATGCTTTTGAAATACGCGCATCATCTTCACCAAAAGCTGGGGCAATATGCACAATGCCTGTGCCGTCAGTGAGGGTTACATATCCATCGCATACGACAGTGCAGTAATTTTCACTGTCGGGCTTTGCAAAGTCAAATAGCGGCTCGTATTTTAAACCTTCAATTGTTTCGCCTTGGAAGGTTTCTAAAATCTCATGCTCTTCACCTAAAACATCTGTGACTAAAGCTTTTGCCATAATGTATACCCTACCCTGCTGGGCGACTTTGACATAATCTTCTTTTGGGTTTACGCAAAGTCCCACATTGGATGGCAAAGTCCAAGGCGTGGTTGTCCATGCAAGCAGGAATTCATTTTCACTGCCAGCGACACGGAATGCAACATATGCGGAATCTTCTGTAACATCTTTATAACCTTGGGCAACTTCATGACTGGACAAAGGTGTCCCGCAACGTGGGCAATACGGCACAACGCGGTAGCTTTTATAGATAAGCCCTTGTTCATGAATTTTTGATAATGCCCACCATACGGATTCAATATATTCATTATGATAGGTGACATAGGGGTTGTCCATATCTGCCCAGAAGCCAACGCGTTCGCTCATTTCACGCCAGAGTGCTTCGTATTTCCAAACACTTTCTTTGCATTTTTTTATAAATGGCTCTACGCCGTAGGTTTCTATCTCTGGTTTTCCGCTGATGCCCAAGGCTTTTTCTACTTCTAATTCTACAGGTAAACCATGGGTATCCCAACCAGCTTTGCGCAATACGCGATAGCCTTTCATTGTTTTGTAACGCGGGATTAAATCTTTGACTGCACGTGTAATAATATGCCCAATATGAGGTTGACCATTGGCTGTAGGCGGCCCATCATAAAAAGTAAACAATGGTGCATCGCGTTTAAGGTCAATACTTTTTTCAAAAATTTCATTTTCGCGCCAAAATCTTAGAACATCTTGTTCGCGTTGGGAGAAGTTCATGGTTGTGGGGACTTTTTCGTACATGATTGATGCCTCTTTTCATATGGTCTTATGACTTCGTCTTCACATTTTAACTACAGTATACCAAATTTTGTTGGAGTATAGCAATTTAAGTTTTTTCGAATAATTTATGTAAAAGAATTTAAGGAGCGTACTTTTTATGAAAAAAATGGCTACGGTTTTTTTATGCATTATTATTTCTATTTTTTCTATATCAACTCCATTTGCTGCAGAGGATGATTATAAAATGGCGTATAGTACGGTCTTTCCAGACGGATATACATCACCAGAAAACGCCAAGGTCGTATTTCTCACATTTGATGACGGTCCAACAAAATACACGCCTCAAATTATAGAAATCCTTAACAGGCATGATGTCCCCGCTACATTTTTTGTTGTAGGGAATACCGAATACACGCATTACATGGGTGAAATTATTGAAAATGGCCATGCGATTGGCTTGCACAGCTATGACCATAACTTCGAGCAAATATATAGCTCAAGAGAAGCATTTTTTAATGATTTGCAAAAAATTGATGATATTGTGTTTGATGAAACAGGTATACGCAGCATGATTATGCGTTTTCCCGGTGGCAGCAGTGTGGAACGTGGCGCAACCAAAGCCATGATGAATCAGCTAAAAAAAGATGTAACAGAAAAAGGTTACCAGTTTTTTGATTGGAACTGTGACAGTGCCGATGCAAGAGGTGTCAACTCAAGTGGTGGTGCTATTTCCAAAATTAAAGCGATGGAAAAAGAAGCTGGTGACATTGTGATTGTGTTGATGCATGACACAAAAGAAATCACAACAGAGTACTTGCCAGATGTTATTGAATATTTTAAGGCGCAGGGGTATGCTTTTTTGCCATTGTGTTTGAATTCTCCTGCGATTCATCATACTTGGTGATGTCATTTCAAAACATACAAATCCCCAGTCCTAGCCTCCAACACCTGCAAATCAATCACCAAATACCCTCTACCTTTCTTTTCCAAAACACCATCCGCGCACAATTTATCTAAACACCGCAGTAAATGCCTATAACTTCCCCCCACCATTGCGGCCACTTCCGTTAGCGTTTCACAAAACACGCCATCGTTTGCCGTCTGCAAAATATATGCACACAACCGTGTTTCTAGTGGCTGCAACGTGGTAATTGCCCCGTTCACAGCGCGTTGCATGAGCTTTTTTGCAAGCTCACTGCCTACATAATTTATAAACACAATATTATGCTTTAAAACGTCTCGGTACACACTAAGCGGCAACGCGACGCAAACAAATGGAGTCACAGCCTGCAAAGTCGCCAAGTTTGCTTGCACGTCTGTCATCAGTTCAACATCACCAATAATTCCGTTGGAAATAAAATAAGCGAGCAACAATTGCTTCCCGTCCGACAGATTCAAAAGTGCTTTCGCCTTGCCTGAAACCACAAAATATATGTAATGTAAAGGTTCATTTTCACGCGACAAGTATTCGCCTTTATCGAAACAAAAGCGCACCGCGTTTGTCATATCAATGCTTCCCAACCCGTATCGGGCAAGTAACGCTAAATCGGATTTAATTAATGTATATTTTTTCATGCTTTAGTATGACATATGTCATAGTTACCCGTCAATGATTCATATATAATGCAACCGAGGTGATGGTATGTATTATTTTATTTCTTTGTTAATGGGAATACTGATTTCCATAATGATTGCCTTCAATGGCGGGCTAACGCAGCAATATGGTGTGTATACAGCCACTGTAATTATCCATATCGTTGGGTTAATACTGATTGCAGCGGTCGTATTAATAAAGCGGGAGCACTTCTTCCCTAAGCGGTTTGCATGGTTTTTGTATCTTGGCGGCGCAATTGGTGTGCTGACTACTGTGTTTAACAATTTATCATTCGGGCGTATTAGTGTGTCGGCGATACTTGCGCTAGGGCTATTGGGGCAAAGTATTGCAGGGCTTGTTATTGACCAATACGGGCTGTTCAACATGCCCAAACATCTTTTTACAAAACAAAAAATCATCGGGCTAGTCCTCATCCTTATAGGCATCGCGTCGATGATTAATAACTTTGAATGGCTGGCTGTTGTGGTATCTTTTATTGCGGGAATCAATATTGTACTGTCTCGTACAATTAATGCCAAATTAGCTGACGTAACCAGCGTACGCGTGAGTACATTTTACAATTACTTAGTTGGCCTGGCAGTAGCCATCCCTGTATTTTTATTGTTGGGGAGAGGCGAAACACGCATTGCTGCGTTTGTATTTTCTGCAAACTGGTACATTTATTTAGGCGGCGTACTTGGTGTCTGTGTTGTTTTGCTGGGAAACATTGCGGTGATGAAAGTGTCTGCGTTTTATTTAACGCTGTTGATTTTTATAGGGCAAGTATTTTCGGGGATATTGATAGATATCGTTATTTCTCAGGAAATTTCTTTGCGCAATTTAGTTGGCGGTGTGTTTGTCGCATTGGGGCTTAGCATTAATTTGTGGTTGGACAAACGTACTAAAAACTGAGGTTTTTCCCCATTTCAAAGGCTTCCCGCTTTGTTTCATCGTCAATACCTTCGCTTGATCTTGGCAGTCCACCTTTATTAAGGGTGCCGATGTTTTCCCAACCAACAAGCCCACACAACGCCGAAAAATAGCCTGTCAAAACATCGCTGCCTGGCCCACCTGACGTTGATAGCAACACGCTCTTTTTTCCCTGTATTTTTTTGCCATGATACAAATTGTAAAGCCTATCAATAAATATTTTCAACTGTGCCGATACTGTTAAAAAATAAAGTGGCGTAACCAATACAATCACATCTGACGTCTGCACGATTTTATGTAGTGCTTGCGTATCATCTTGTATAATGCATTCCCAATTGCCTGAATTACGACAAGCACTACAGCCCAAACATGGGCTTATTTTTTTCTTTGAAAGTTTAACCCATTCCACGGTGTGACCGCTGTCCTTCACACCATTGGCAAATGCCGTGGCCAATGCGTCTGAATGTGAATTTGCATATGGACTTCCACAAACAATCAATACTTTTTTTGTCATTTAAAACCTCTCCTATCTAATCAATACCTTCAAATTCCTCTGCTGCATACAAACACCTAATAAAACAGCCACAAAATAAGCATAAACGGTGGTTGTAATGGTTGTTTGAATAATACGCGGCAACCAAACCACGGTAAATGGCAGCAACTGCCATGATGTAAGCAGCATTTCCCTTAAAATTACGGTATTGAGCGTGGTAACAGTCCAACTGCCAATTAACATGGCCAGTAAAAGTGGCATGATACTGCTTTGCCAATACGGCGTATCTGTCAGTTTAGCCGATAAAAACATATCAATGATAACCAACAAAATGCCAAACGCCCCAGCACCAATGGGCCCTAATGTGACTGTTGTAATCATTTCAGATAGCATCGCCCCAGGATTTGAAACATCCTGTGTGCGGGTAATCAACCAACGCGCAATAAAAAACATATCCTCGGTACAATAGTCGCATCCGCCTATATAATCATAAAAACCAACCGTTACACCGCTTGCACGCAGCATAAACCAATTGCTTGCACCAAAAACAATCATTGCCGCGGCTAAAATGCCAACGATAAGGCGCATTTTTTCAGCATCACGTTTGCGTAGCAAAAGCCATAGCCCGCCCCGAATGACCCCGCCGCCAATGGCTGTCACGGTCATCAGCGGCAAATACGAACCCGTTGGGCGAATCATAAAACCCAACACATCCATTAAGCCGCCGGTAATACCACCAAAAAATGGCCCAAACAGAATGGAGGGCATCATAGAAAAAATCCCTGCGATGCCCACGCGCATTCCTGTTTCCCCAAATAGCGGGATATAAAATGAAAAGAAAGTTCTTAAAGCCAGTGCAATCGCTAAAAAAACAGCGGAAACTACAAGTCTTCTAAGATGTATGCTTTGAAGCGACAACAAAACCACCCCATGATGTATTTTTTAGAGTAGTATACGCTTACAACGCAATATTTTCAATATGCTTATCCTGTACATAGTGATGCAAAATGGCATTAAGGTGTCGTACATCAATAGGTTTTGAAATAAAATCGTCAAAACCACTCTGTTTAAACATGGCGGCGTTTCCTGTTAGTGCGTTGGCGGTTAGCGCAATAATGATGCCATTATACCCCATGTCGCGCAGCTTAATGACAGTCTCTACACCATCCATATGAGGCATCATGTGATCCATAAAAATGATGTCATAAATATTGCCATCATGTATTTTTGCAATGGCCGCAAATCCATTGCTTGCGGTTTCTACTTCAATTTCATAAAGCTGCAAAAGCCCTTCTGCAACAAATAAATTTGTGTCAACATCATCGACAATCAGCACTTTTCCGTAAGGCATACTGCTGATGTTGATGTCGGTTGAACGCCTGCCGCTAATATATGAAAAATTTCTAAGTCCCTTGGCAATTTCACTACCAATGGGGTTGTATTCTACGCCCTGCTGTTTCACTTTTACAGTAAACTGAACGCCACTGCCATGAAAAATTTCAATACTTCCGTCCATCAAATCGACCAATTGTCTAATCACAGACATGCCAAGCACAGTGTCTTCGGCATTTTCAATACCGTCGCTTGTGTCTTTTACAGAAATAGATAACTCTATATAATCGACCATTTTTCTATGGTCTATTTTTAAAGTCACACTACCTGTGTCGGTATATTTAATAGCACTGGAAATTAAGTTGTTCATAATTTGCTTGAGCCGCAAATCATCGCCAATTAAGTTCATTGGCAGGTCTTCATTAATTTCTAACTTGAAATCCAATGCTTTTGCGGAAACATGCAAGAAGTTTAACTGCATCACATCATGAATAAGGCTGGGCACACCATAATTTATCGGGTTTAATTCCAGCTTGCCGGTTTCAATTTTTGACATATCTAACATATCGCTAATCACGCGAAGCAAATCACTGCCTGAATTGCAAATTTTTCGCAGTGTGTCCGCTACATCATCTGGCAAGTCATTCTTTTGCAACTGAATTTGAGCCAAGCCAATAATCCCGTTCATTGGCGTACGGATTTCGTGCGAAACCTCGGATAAAAAGTTGGTCTTGTTTGCTTCCATGCCAAATCACTCCTTATTACGCTGCGTTAAACAAGCTGAACAAATGCCAAAACGATTAAAACAGCCCCAGCTATCCAAGATATGTTGAAAGGCAAATTTTGTGACACTTTATTTCCAATTTTTCCGCCAAGAAGGATTGCAACACTATTCGCAATTAAAGAAAACAGTAAAAATATCCACACATTAAATCCCATCAGTGCCGCACCAAACCCTACGGCTAAACCGTCCAATGACAGCGACACCGCTAAAACAATGGCTTCATGTGAAGAAATACTTTTTGACACATCGGCATCGGCGGCTTCTGGGTCGGCATACACTTGCAGAATAAATTTAAAATTGAGCATGGACATCCGCAACTCTTTATTAATTTGCGCATATTTACGCACGATGGATTTGGTGATGGAGTCTAACAGCTTTGTAACCCCAATGATAAATAAAATAGTAAAAGATAAACCCACCGCAACCCAGGCAGGAATAAAAGCAGCTAACGCCGTACCTGCAAAAAATGACAGTCCTGCTGTTGCTGTACAAATGAGAGTAATAATCAGTGCAGACAATGGTGGAATCTTTATTTTTTTGCATCCATAAGCAAACGCCGCCGCAAAGGCATCTAGTGACAAGGACAGTGCAAGCACTGCAATTCCTAAAATCATCATTGACAACACTCCAAGATAAAAGAATATTGGTACATAGTATGCGCGACCTTAATAATGTGCTATAGTGCTTGTATAACAGATTAAGGGGAACAACGATTATGAAATTAGACCGCTTATTAGGCATCCTCACCGTATTATTGCAAAAAGACCGTGTAACTGCACCATATTTGGCAGAAAAATTTGAAGTAAACCGCCGTACCATCGGGCGTGACATAGACAGCCTTTGCCAAGCAGGCATTCCTGTAATCACCCATCAGGGTGCAGGTGGCGGTATTTCCATTGCGGAAGGATTTAAGCTAGATAAAAGTATATTAACATCCGACGAACTATCAGGAATCATTGCCGCGCTCAAAGGCATGGGAAGCGTAACCGACCAATCGAAAATGGAACGCACGTTGGATAAACTTGGTGTCAATACAAATGCAATCATATCTCTGCGTGAGCCGGTGGTCATTGACCTAGCATCTCATTACAAAAGCAGTCTGACCTATAAAATTGAACAAATAAAACATGCCATTCTTAAAACAAAATGTATTATTTTCGATTATTATAACAAAAAAGGCGAATCACGCCGCAAAATCGAGCCGTACTTGGTTGTTTTTCAGTGGGGTGATTGGTATGTGTTTGGCTATTGTACCCAGCGCGAAGACTGGAGAATGTTCAAGCTCGGGCGGCTATGGGCATTAAAACCATTGGACGAAAACTACAGCCCAAGGGAAATTCCACCTGAAAAGCGCGATTTTAATGCACACTTTATAGATGGAACAAAATTAGTTGCACTATTCGACCACAGCGAAAAATACAGACTCATTGAATCTTATGGCATGGAGAGTTTTACAGAAAATAAAGACGGATTATTACTGAAAGTGGGCTTTACCAATGATGATTATGTAGTGTCGTGGCTGCTTGGCTTTGGCGATAAGGTCAAAGTGCAAGAGCCACACTATATTGCAGAAGAAATTCAAGCCATTGCAGAAAGAATCGCCGCGCAGTATTCATCTTGCATGGTTAGTGCAAAACCACCAAGCTAAGTGCCATGACTATCATACCAGCAAAGAGTCCTTTCATTATCTGATGATGCTCTCCATACTTGTTGGCGGCAGGCAGTAATTGGTGGAAGGATATAAAAACCATCATTCCGCCCACCGCTGCAAAAACTGTACCAAATATACCTTCGTGGAAGAATTGAGACAGCAAAAAATATGCCGCCAAAGCCCCCAAAGGTTCTGTGATGCCAGACCCGATAGACAATAAAATGGCTTTCTTTTTATTGCCCGTTGCATAGTATAGCGGCGCGGAAATAGCAATGCCTTCGGGGATATTGTGTATGGCAATGGCTATCGCAATAACAATACCCAGCGCGGGGTCGTGCATCGCCGCCATAAAGGTGACGATACCTTCGGGGAAATTGTGTATGGCTATTGCTATGGCTGATGAAATGCCTGTGCGGCGTAGATTTTTATCATCGCTGCCGGGTATATTCTTGTCGGACGGCTCATCATCGTCGTGGGGAATAAATTTATCAATAAGGGCTATGATTGCGATGCCCACAAAGAAAGCGATAACAGCCAATAAAAATCCGTTATCATATTCATATTCAAGGCTTTCTTTCGCTTTATCGAAGATTTCAACAAAGGCGATAAAAATCATTACTCCAGCAGAAAAACTAAGTGCCAGAGATAAAAATTTCAAATTGGTTCTTTTGAAAAATACTACAGATGCCCCGCCGATACCCGTCGCTAACCCAGCAAATAAAGTTAACATAAAAGCGAACAAAACATCATTCATGTGAATCCTCCTTTGTCATTTTGTCAACAAATAAAATCCCATCCAAATGGTCAATTTCATGGCAAAACGTTGCAGCCAGAAATCCTTCGCCTGTGATGGTCATCGGTTCGCCAAAACGGTCAAACCCAGCCACGGTTACTTTGCATGAGCGTTCTACATAACCCCTTGGCGCGCCTTGGGAAATCGAACCTTCCAGTACGCGCTCTTTCTCAGGGCTTTCTTCCAAGATATGAGGGTTTACCACTTCAATGACACCATTTTTATCCACAACAACAAAAGCGCGGCGCAATATACCAACATGCACAGCGGCGCAACCATAGCCATTTACATGATTTAAAGTGTCACGCATATCGTCTAGCAAAGTCCACAGCCGTTGGTCAAATTTAACAACTTCCTTACTTTTTTTGCGAAACAGTGGGTCGTTGAAATGAGTGATATTTCTAATCGCCATGACTCACTGCCCTGAAACGCAGTTTGATAAACCAAACAATTGCGCTAGTTTTTCCAAAATTTCTGGTGTGAGCGGCGACGATTCAATGGAGCGTAAATTATCAGCCAAATGGTCTGCACTGGATGTGCCTGTTAAAGTGACATGAATACCTGCGGCATGGGCGCAAAAACGATAGGCGGCGTCCATTATGCTGGCAGCAACCTGCTTACCATCTATTTTTTCCGTCAGAAAATCAAGTGCATTTTCATTGGCCGCAAGCCCTACCCCACCCTGGTTATTATCAAGAATTTTTTGAATGTCTGCTTTCATTTGCGCAGGGTTTGAAAGTGCCTGACGCACTGCAAACATGCATTGTACACCAACATTTTGCTTGATAGTGCGTGGGAAAATGGTTTCTGCTGCCGATGGGTTCATTATATTGTAACCCACCATGATGACATCAAAAAAATCATCATTTAAAGCAACATCTAACATTTTGTGTGATGTGTCTTCAATAAAGCCTTCGGTTATCCCAGGGAAACGCACTTTTCCGCATTCTTTTGCCTTTATCATTTCGGGTACGAGCAAATCGCTGACATCTTTATAGTCTTCGGGCTGCACTGCATGAAAGTTATATACGTCGATATAATCCGTTTTTAGGGCTTTAAGGCTTGCATCTAAAGTTTTATGAAAACGATTTACACAGTCTTCGCGCCAGTTTTTCCATATTGGAAATTTTGTTGAAATAACGTAATTATCGCGTGGGTAGTCTTGTAAACCCTTACCAACCGCTGGTTCTGTTTCGTATGCAGTGGCGGTGTCAAAAAAACGCACACCTGATTCATAGGCGGTTCTTACTATATTTGCGGCATAAGCTTCTCCGTGTTTTACTAAACCAATTTTCGAAAATCCACCACATCCCAGTCCAGCGGCAGTTGTGGTCAAGTTTGTTCTTCCCAGTGTAATTGTTCTCATGGCTTTACAGTCCTATCTGTGTAAGTATTTTTGAGGAAACTCTACGCGTATTGTCTTTTTAGGGTCAACGACTTGGCATATTTTTACGTCACCAGCCAGAGAGGTTAGCATTACCGCATCCTCTTGGGTGAAACCTGCCTCATTGGTCAGGTACGTGACCATGTTTGCAACCGCCATTTCTACCGCAATGTCTAAATCTTCGTCCGAAGCTAAGGTCATGACGTGACTATCGTTGATAATCATGGGTAACGGTAAATTTTTATTTTTGATGACATCAACCGTTACGGTAATCAGCCCTGCCACTTCTAAGCCGCTGACACCAATTTCTCCGTCTGCCATTACCGCGTGTAAATCGCCCATTGCAAGCAATGCGCCAGGCACATTAACAGGAAGTAATAGTGTTGCGCCTTCTTTCACTTCCTTGCAGTCCATGTTGCCGCCGTGCAAGTCAGGTGCGCCGCATGAAATGGCATCGCCTTTTGGAGCTGTGCCAATGACACCAATCATTTTGTTGATAGGTAAGTAAATATCGTCGTTATAGTGCGCCATACCATTGACGATGGGAATCACTTTTAGGCTGCTACCTTGCAAAACAGCACCCATAACACCCATGCCGCTTCCGCATATGACAACACCTGTTTCCGCAATGTCTATTTTGTCAATTTTTACTGAAAGTATATCGCCAACCTCTGCCCCGTTTATATAAACAGGACCAGTCGCTGGGTTGACGCGACTCCAGTCTAAGCCGCTAAAACCTTCGCTTTCAGATTTAATCTGGCCATGCAATGCATCCCATGTTTCAAATTGAATTTGACTTCCTGGTTCTGCACTAAGAACGGGTTTGTTGTGCGCACTCATTGAATAGATGATTGTGTCTTTGGTTACTTTTTGCATGTGTGCCTCCCTCTATTGATGTCTTAGGAATTTATCCAATAATATGCCATGAGTATATCTTCAATTCGGAAAGTGATACCAAGTCAACCAAAGTGCTAAACTAGAGCAAGGACAAAATCCAAAGAAGATCGGATATGTTCATCAAAAGCAGAATAAATGTGAAGGAATTCAAGGAAGG
>Ga0131853_10004449_pt1 | contig 25142 bp, 22 predicted proteins | sample TergutLab28metaG_FD_92764 | JGI IMG/M metagenome (GOLD analysis project Ga0131853, IMG submission 92764) | Labiotermes labralis P1 segment gut microbial communities from Petit-Saut dam, French Guiana - Lab288 P1 (version 2) (version 2) | ecosystem: Host-associated > Arthropoda: Insects >...
ATTTCGCTGAGTCATTCTGGTTGGGGACCTTGCGGGCACCTTGGCTACAACTTCCAGGTGTTCGCCGGACTGAGCGCGGGTAGCGCGGTAAATTGGCGCACCGGTGCGGCTGGCGTGGTGGGGCAGATGAGTTCCAACACTGGTCATCGCCAGGGTGTACTTGACTCGACGGTCTCGCAGATGGGCTTCGGTTCTACGGCCCGCTTTTTCGCCATCGGTGGCTCTAACCTGAACCGTACTCCTGTCATCGAGACGATCGCTTTCCCGGCAGCTGGGTATTTCCCAATCGAGTTAAGCACTCCGCCTTCTTGGGTGATTCCGGGTTCGAGCGCGTGGCCATTGCCGGCACATGCGGCGTTGACGCTGTGGTCGTTTACGCGAGTTAACCTTGTTTCGGCAGACGCGCAGGTTTCGATTACTCGAAATGGCCAGAACTTCGCCCACGAGATGGTGCCTGCCACGACCGGTCGGGCCAATACCGTCCAGTGGACAATGAACCTGCCAACCCCCACCGGACCGGATGGCGTTGACGTCTACCGGGTGCGTATCAACGGCATCTCCCCGGCAGCCGACTATGAGGTTCGGGTATTTCGGGCGACGGCCATCACCGGCGGTACTGCGACCATCAGCGGCACTCCGCGTTTGGGGCAGACGCTGGCGGCTGCCGCTTCAGGCTTCAACCCGACGCCGGACGGTGTGACTTTCCAGTGGCTTCGCAACGGAGTGGTCGCTTCGGAGGGCGCCACTCGTACGTTGACGGCAGCCGATGTTGGGCAGCAGATTACGGTGCAGGCCACGGCTACCCTCGCTGGATTCACCCAACGTCAGGTTGTGTCCAACGCGGTGACTGTTCAGCCCGGTACCATCACCGGCGGTACCGTCACGATTTCCGGTGAGAACACGGTTGGCTCCCTGCTGACGGTTTCGTTGGCGGGGATGACCCCCATGCCGAGTGGTGGGCAGATTTCTTGGCAGTGGTTGCGTGACGGGACTCCGATTACCGGGGCAACCGGTACGCAATATCGTCTGACGGCGGCAGATGCAGGACGTACCATCACCGCTCGCGCTAGCGTGAATATCCCGGGCTATACCGCAGTGACTCGCACCTCGGCTGGTCTGCTAGTGATGCCAGCGCCGTCCCCGTCTCCGACGCCAGGTGTTCCATCTCCGCAGCCGACGCCGACGCCGCCGGGGTCTGGGTGGGAGTGTCCGGCTACATCGTCGTTTACAGATGTTGTGGCCGGTTCACAGTTCCACTGTTACATCGCGTGGCTGGCTGCTACCGAGATCACTACCGGCTGGCCTGACCACACATTCCGTCCGGGGGCGAATGTAGAGCGGCAGGCGATGGCCGCGTTCCTCTACCGGGGCTTGGCTGATTCGGACGGGTTTACGACGCCTGGTGTGCCGAGGTTTGCAGATAAGCCGATCAGCGGCGCGTTCTTCCGTCAGGTTGAGTGGCTGGCCGGTACCGGCATAACCACGGGTTGGAATATGGGCACGCACCAGGAATTCCGCCCAGGGGCACACGTGGAACGGCAGGCGATGGCCGCATTCTTGTTCCGCGCTGCCGGTTCGCCGAGGTTTACGCCGCCTGCAACGGCGACTTTCCAGGATGTGCCGGTTGGCGCGCCCTTCTTCCGGGAGATTGAGTGGTTGTATTCCACGAATATCACTACTGGCTGGCATATGGGCACTCACCAGGAGTTTCGCCCAAGTGCGAACGTTGAGCGGCAGGCGATGGCCGCGTTCTTGTATCGGGCATTCAATAATGGGCATCTTCCTGACGCCCACCTGAACCGGCCCTGAGCCCACTGCCGCTGGTTGAGTAGGGCGTGGAGCGACCGTCTCGAATCCAAGTCTTGGTTTCGAACACGGCCGTAAGCGGCCTGCTCAACCAGCGGGAACCGTGCCCCTCTTCAAATTGCCAAACGATGACCCGGTGGATTACCGGTATGTTGGCCAGGCGGGGTACCATCAACGTTGCCGTAGAACGGCCGCGGGTTTGTAGTGCCCAGGGGAGGAGCCTCTGGCGCGCCGCGCAACTAGTTTCAAGGAGAGCCATGCCGCTCGCAGCTGATGTAAAGAAGGCGATCATCGCCGAGTACGCCACCACGCCGGGTGACACCGGCTCGCCCGAGGTGCAGATCGCGCTGCTCACCCAGCGCATCAAGGACCTGACCGAACACTTCAAGGAACACAAGCACGACCATCACTCGCGTCGTGGCCTGCTGCTGCTCGTCGGTCAGCGCCGCCGTCTGCTCGACTACCTAGCCAAGATCGACATCGAACGCTACCGCGCGCTGATCGCTCGCCTCGGCATTCGTCGCTAACACCCCGAAGTCCCGAGACTCGCGTCGGACGCGAGATTTTCGGATATTCCTGGTTTCAACACGGGCCTGGTGGCTTCGCTCAACCATTGGAGCGCCCGCCATCGTTAGAAAAGCGACAACAAACACACCAAATCGGCCCGGTCTCCCCAGTGGAGCCGGGCCGCTCTGGTGAGATGTACCCAGGGTCGCCGCGTCGGCCCGCAACACAACAAGAAAACACTTGCGCCGCACCTGGACCACGGTCCTCGGTAGTGGCTTCCCGATGTCGCACAAGCGCTCGGTGGGCCTCGATCGAAGACCGCCAGGATTGGCGCTCCGCAACAGATAAGGAGGGCACCCGTGGAGGGTCCCGAAATCCAGTTCGCCGAAGCCACCATCGACAATGGCCGCTTCGGCACCCGCACCATCCGCTTCGAGACCGGTCGCCTCGCACGTCAGGCCGCCGGCTGCGTTACCGCCTACCTCGACGACGAGACCATGCTGCTTTCCGCCACCACGGCGGGCAAGACGCCCAAGGATCAGTTCGACTTCTTCCCATTGACCGTCGATGTTGAAGAGCGGATGTACGCCGCCGGGCGTATTCCCGGTTCGTTCTTCCGTCGCGAGGGCCGTCCATCCACCGATGCGATCTTGGCCTGTCGCCTGATCGACCGCCCGCTGCGCCCCCTATTCGTCAAGGGTCTGCGCAACGAGGTGCAGGTAGTCGTGACCGTCATGGCCATTCACCCGGATGAGGCTTACGACGTGCTGGCAATCAATGCCGCGTCGCTATCCACGCAGATTTCCGGCCTGCCGTTCTCCGGCCCGGTTTCCGCCGTGCGCGTCGCCCTGATTGACGACCAGTGGGTGGCGTTCCCCAAGTTCTCCGAAAAGGAGCGCGCCGTCTTCGAGATGGTTGTGGCCGGTCGCGTTGTTGGCGACGATGTCGCCATCGCCATGATTGAGGCCGAGGCCACCGACGACTCCTGGAAGCTCATCAAGAACCGCGGCGCCACCGCCCCCACCGAAGAGGTAGTGGCCCAGGGCATCGAGGCGAGCAAGCCCTTCTTGAAGGTACTGTGCGAGGCGCAGGCCGCGCTCGCCGCGCAGGCCGCCAAGGAGGTTCAGGTTTACCCGCTGTTCCCGGACTACCAGGAAGACGCCTATGCCGCCGTCGAGGCCGCCGCTATGGGCGCGGGCGTATCTGAGGCGCTGACCATTGCCGACAAGCAGGATCGCGAAAACCGCCTGGACGAGATCAAGGCCACCGTGATGGACTCGCTCGCCGCCGACTTTGAGGGTCGGGAGAAGGAGCTGAGCGCCGCCTACAAGTCCGTGCAGAAGAAGGTTATGCGCCGCCGCGTGCTGACCGATGGCATTCGCATGGACGGTCGTGGTCTGGCGGACATTCGTACCTTAAGCGCCGAGGTTGAGGTGCTGCCGCGGGTGCACGGCTCAGCCATCTTCGAGCGGGGCGAAACCCAAATCCTGGGGGTGACCACGCTGAACATGCTGCGCATGGAGCAGCAGATCGACTCGCTCGGCCCGGTCGTCAAGAAGCGCTACATGCACAACTACAACTTCCCGCCCTACTCGACCGGCGAGACCGGTCGCGTCGGCAGCCCCAAGCGCCGCGAGATCGGCCACGGCGCGCTCGCCGAGCGGGCGCTCGTACCGGTGCTGCCCGCCCGCGAGGAGTTCCCTTACGCCATCCGTCAGGTCTCTGAGGCCCTGGGTTCCAACGGTTCCACCTCAATGGGTTCGGTCTGTGCCTCCACGTTGGCCATGCTCAACGCCGGTGTGCCGCTGCGCGCCCCAGTGGCCGGTATCGCGATGGGCTTGATTTCGGACGAGGTTGACGGGGAGACCCGCTACGCCGCTCTTACCGACATCTTGGGCGCCGAGGATGCCCTCGGTGACATGGACTTTAAGGTGGCTGGCACCGCCGAGTTCATTACCGCGATCCAGCTCGACACCAAGCTCGACGGTATCCCCTCCGATGTACTTGACGGCGCGCTAAAGCAGGCTCACGACGCTCGTCTGACCATCCTGGAGGTGCTAAACGAGGCCATCGACGCGCCCGACGAGATGAGTCCTTACGCCCCGCGCGTCATCTCCGTCAGGGTGCCGGTGGATAAGATCGGGGAGGTCATCGGCCCCAAGGGCAAGATGATTAACCAGATTCAGGAGGACACCGGCGCTGACATCTCCATTGAGGACGATGGCACCGTGTACATCGGCGCCACCGACGGTCCGTCGGCCGAGGCCGCGCGTGCGGCGATCAACGCGATTGCCAACCCGCATGTGCCTGAGGTGGGCGAACGTTTCGTGGGAACCGTCGTTAAGTGCATGCCGTTCGGCGCTTTCGTCTCGCTCTCGCCGGGCAAGGATGGTCTGCTGCACGTCTCGCAGATTCGCAAGCTCGTAGGCGGCAAGCGCGTCGAGAACGTCGAGGATGTGCTTTCCATCGGTCAAAAGATTCAGGTGGAGATCGGAGAGATCGACCCGCGCGGCAAGATTTCGCTGTCTGCCGTGGTTGAGGAGGAGGCGTCAGCCGAGCCTGCCGAAACCACGCCGGAGGTTGCCGCCGAAACCACCACGGAGGACTGACCCCCATGCCTTGGAGCCTTCCGCTCGTCGCTAGCGGCGAGTCGGGGGCCGAACTGACCGCCGGGCAGGATGGAGCGACCATTCGCCGCTCTGTCCTGCCCGGCGGCGTCCGCGTACTCACCGAACACATGCCGGGCCAGCGCTCGGCAACCGTGGGCGCCTGGGTCGGGGTCGGCTCCCGTGATGAAACTGATGGCCACTTCGGCTCGACACACTTCCTGGAGCATCTGCTGTTTAAGGGCACCGCGCGACGCTCCGCGATGGACATAGCCGAGGCATTCGACGCCGTTGGCGGCGAGGCCAACGCGGGCACCGGCAAGGAACACACCGTGTACTACGCTCGCGTACTCGACACGGACTCGCCGATGGCCATAGACGTGATCTCCGACATGATTACCTCCGCCCGCCTGGATGCGGACGAGTTGGAGACCGAGCGCGGCGTCATCCTCGAAGAACTCGCCATGAACGACGATGACCCCTCTGACGTGGTGCATGAGGAGTTCGCGCAAACCGTGCTGGGTAAGCACCCGCTCGGACGGCCCATCGGCGGCACCCCCGAGGCGATCAAGGCTGTACCGCGCGATGCCGTCTGGGAACATTACCGGTGGCACTACCGCCCCGAGACCCTGGTATTCGCGGCAGCCGGCGGTGTGGATCACGAGACCGTTGTCTCGCAGGTGTTGGCCGGGCTGTCGCAGGGTGGCTGGGACTTAACCGGCGACGTGGCGCCCCGCGAGCGGCGTTCCGTGATGGCCGAGTCGAACGGCGTGCCCACCTCCCCGCAACGCAAGACGGTGCGGCGTGATGTGGAACAGGGCAACATCATCATCGGCTCGACCGGCCTGACAGCCACCGACGACCGACGCTTTGCGTTATCCGTGCTGAACGCGGTACTCGGCGGCGGGATGAGTTCACGACTGTTCCAGGAGATTCGCGAGAAGCGCGGCCTGGCCTACTCGACCTACTCGTACGCCGCCAGTCACGGCGGTCTGGGCACGTTCGGCCTATACGCAGGTTGTGCGCCGGGCAAGGTCACACAAGTCGAGGAACTGCTGCACGGCGAACTCGACCGCCTGGCCGCCGAGGGCATCACCGAGGCCGAGCTGACGCGCTCCATCGGACAGCTGTCCGGCGGGCTGGTGCTGGGCTTAGAGGATTCCGGCTCCCGCATGAGCCGTCTCGGCAAGGGCGAACTGGTCTTCGGCGAAATCCTCTCCCTAGAGGAATCCTTGGAGCGCATCGCCGCCGTCACCCTCGCCGACGTGCAAGAACTAGCCACCGACCTGGCCACCCGCCCCCGCACAGTAGTCCGCGTCGGCCCCTTCGACGACTAACCACCGCACTCCGTCACCCTGCGGCCGACGGAATCGGAGCGCAGGATCTCCCGGCCTAACCACGGAGAGATCCATCCTGCGCCTCCGCTCATTTCTCGCTACACGCAGCGATGACGGGCGCTAGAAAATGGGCGTCGGCTGCCTTTGTGAAGGTGGCTGGCGTCCATTTCGTTTTCCCGTCGGATAGCGGAAGGTCTGCGCCGAACACCGTCTGAAGCAGATACTTGGAAAGCTCCAGCGCGTCATGGACTTTGATCGTGTGCACTCCGTCGCGCACGGCAAGCCCATCGGCAATGATCCTCTTCGCGTCAAAATACATTCTGGCCTGCGGTTCGTATTCGGCATCCGGGTCGTAGCAAACCTCACCTCGCAGGTGAGAGTTGACCACCATCTCGGCTCCACAACCGCCATCAAGGGGCGCGAACATCACATAGTCGAGATAATCGAGCGGTTCGCCCAGCGGCGCAAAACCGATGGCCTCCCGGTGGAGGCCATCGCGTCGCAGCCGCGCGGTGGATTTCACCCAGCCGTCGGCGCGAATCAGCGCGTAGTTGGGTAGCGTTGTGCTGTGTATCAGGTAGACGGGGTCGTTTACGCGCGCGGTTGGCGTTGTGAGCAGCGGCATCACGTCGAAGCCGGGGGAGTGAACTGACACCTGCCGCCCGTGGGCGGATTCGTACCGGATGAAATCCTGCATCTGCGCGGGGGCGCCGCTGGCGAGTGGGTTAACCGTGAGGGCATAGCAACCAGTCGGTGACGGCCCCGCGATGAAGCCCGTGAGCGAAGTGTCCGCCTTCAGCAGCGAGTGTTCGGACGGCGCAGCAAGTGGGGCATCCTCGCGCCAATCAACGGGCAGCAACTTGAACTTCACGCCCGCACTTTACCCGCCTGTCATCCACTCGTCTTGGCACGGGTCGGCAGTTTCACATCGATTCGGCACTTTAAACTGCCGAATCGACGTGAAACTGCCGACCCGTCACCATGCGGCTTAGTAGGGTAGCCAGTATGACGAATCGAATCCGGGTGGCGGTGTTGGGGGCGGCAGGGCGCATGGGCGTCACCACCTGTGCCGCTGTCGAGGCCGCGCCCGATCTAGAGCTGGTGGCCCGCGTCGAGGTGGGCGAGGATGTGGCCGCCGCCTGCCTCGCGGCTGGCGCGCAGGTGGCCGTCGACTTCACGGTGCCCGGCGTAACGGAGGTTAACGTCCATGCGTTGATCGATGCGGGTGTCCATGTCGTCGTCGGGGCGACGGGATGGACGGAGGAGGCGTTGGAACGGGTCGAAAAGCACCTTGCACTCCTGGCGGCTGAGCAGAACCGGGTGATTGAGCCTGTCGAAACCACCCCAACGGGCGCAAGTGGTTTCGACACGGCCGCAAGCGGCCTACTCAACCACCCGAATGTACTCATTGCCCCGAACTTCTCGCTCTCGGCGGTGCTGGCGATGCGGTTCGCGGCGCAGGCGGCTCGGTTTTTCGAGAGCGCCGAGGTGATCGAACTGCATCACCCGAACAAAGTGGATGCCCCCTCAGGCACGGCCCGGCACACGGCGGCGGCCATTGCGGCGGCGCGCGCCAAAGCCGGAATGACGCCAATGCCGGACGCCACCGAGACGGGTTGGGAGGCCCGCGGCGCCGACGTGGACGGCGTGCGCGTTCACGCGGTGCGGCTGCGTGGGCTGGTGGCCCACGAGGAAATCCTGCTCGGCAACCCCGGCGAGCAGCTAACCATCCGCCAGGACTCCTTTGATCGGGAATCTTTTATGCCTGGCGTGCTGCTGGCCATTCGCCAGATCGCCACCCGTCCCGGCCTCACCATCGGCCTAGAACACCTGCTCGATCTTTAGGTAGCGCGCTCCAGGCCGAGATGCTCGACAAAGGGGTCGAAATCCTGGTCAATGTATAGCAGCGGCAGGCCATGTGAGATGCAGTACGACGCGATCAACACGTCGTTCGCCTTACGAATGGTTATGCCCCGCTTACGAAGTAGGCGATACCGACCGGCTGCGATGGCCGCGGACTCAGTGCCGACTAACTCGACGCGGGCCTACCAGGTGACAAATAGGCATTCGTGAGCCTGGATTTCGGCCGGGGTTGCGTCATGGGGGAGGTGATGACCGAAGCGCACGCCGCCCGGCAGTTCATAGACGCCCTGATGGTCTTGGTTGCGCTGCGCCACCAGGTTGCGATAGCCGTGGCATTCGCGGGGGCAGGGACCAGGAAATTCCTCGCCCTCGGCGAGTTCCCAAACACCGACCCAGCAGGGGGAGTTCAGGCCCGCCTCAAGGGTGCGGGGCATTGGGCAACCGCCGGTCAGCGCCGCCCAATAATCCTCATACGTGGAGCCAGGCGGCAGCAGGCCGTGGCGGATTAGACAGGCTTCTACGCTGTCGTTTTCTGGGTTGTGCGCCATCGTCTCATAGAGCCAGGTGATGACGCCGCCTCCATAGCGATCCTCGCAGTCACCAACCAGCGCGATGTACGTCTCCATGTCGCCAACAGCATCTTGTGGCCAGGTGACTGTGCCATCGACGCCTACGGGTCCGCCGATGCTTACAAAGCACTCGCGGGTTTTGGCGGTGGCTTCCTGCACTTCGGCCGGGGTGACTACGCCATCGGCCAGGATTGCTCGGATAAAGTCCGATTCCGTCTCGGCGTACATGAGTTCAAAGGTCAGCGCCCAGGGATGATCCGGGTCGATGTTCGGGCCACCGCTATCAGAGCCGCTGGCAGCGTCGTATCCATTGCTACACCCAGCCACGACCAGCCCAACCGTCAGGGCAGCAAGTAATCGACGGCGCATGAGGAACCTCCAAGAGTTGACCGTAGCTATACCGTAATTATGTCATGGCTTGATCGAGTCGGAGGCGTCTGGGTTCGGGCTTTAGGTTGTGGCGAAAAGGTCTGTTTCCTTGGAGATTTCAGCATCGGTGTCGTGGCGTGGCGGCACCCAGCGAGTGGCGGTTAACGCCAGGCCGGTCACGAGCAGCGCCGCTGTGAGCAGGAACGGGTATGTGCGGTTCATGCCCGAAAGCCAGCCCGCAATCCAGCCGAACGGAGCTGCTGCCAGCATGATCGTTACGCGCTGCAAGGCCATCACCCGGGAGCGTTCGGCCTGATCGACGTGTAGGGCCATCAGCGATTCGGAAAGCATAAACAACATGCCCGTGCCGAAGGAGTCGAGCAGTAAACAGACGCCAAGCAACACGAATGTGTTCGGCGAGATGCCGCCGTAATACTCAGGGACAGCTAGCAGCACTAGTTGGCCCACTAGGTAGACGCTAAAGCCGAGCAGCACCGGGCGTTTTAAGTCAACGGTCGTGGTCAGGCGCGGGATAATGGTGAAGAAGAACGCCATCGACAGCAGCGAGCGAACCATCTGGAAGAACGGCACCACCTCTTCGGGCACGCCCACTCGCTCGGTGACGATGACCGGCCAGAAGAAGGTGTTTACCAAGAACACCGCTGCCACCAGCGCGGCGATGACCAGCGCAAGCACGCGTCCGCGCGATTGAAGTACGCCTCGTAGCGCGCCGCGATAACCGCCAAGCAGCGTGATGAAGGATTCGTTGCGGGTTTCGGCCATGCGGATGCGACCGCGGGCGGTTTCGGTTGACCAGAAGTACAGCCAGATGATTTTGATGGTCATCACCACGGCGGCGTTGACCATCAAGATGCGCCCGGCGTGTTCCATGCCGAGGCGGGAGACCAGCACGGCGGCGATGGGGGCGAATAGGGCCGAGCAGTCGGCGGCAACGCGCACCAGGGAGTAAATGCGGGTGAGCTTGCCGCGCTCGGCATCCTCGACCATCAGGCAGTCCCAAGAGTTTGCGGTAACTTGCGTGGCGCCATTGATGACGGAGGCGGCCAGGAAGAACCAGAAATTCTGCGAGACGGCCCACAGAATTGACGGGATTACCCAGGCGACCACATCGAACACGGCTGTGGTGACGCGGCGACCAAGCTTGTCGGTGATGATGCCGCCAGCCAGGCCGAAGAACACCTGGGCAACCATGTTGATGGTCGCGAGCAGGCCGATCTGCGCGTCCTGCAAGCCGACGGCCAGCATATACAGCGACAGCAGCGGCATAACTAGGGCCATCGACAGGCCCCACAGCGGCTCGGTCCAGACGGCGGCGCGCGGATTGCCTCGCAGGGTTGCTAGGGAGCGCCACAGAGACTCATGAGGCGTGCGCTCAGGAGCTGAAACGTCGGCATCAGACAAGTTCACCGCAGCATTCTTCCAGCATCTTGGTAAATACCAACCATCGTGGCGTCGCTTTGAGCGTTTCCAACGAAACTGCGTCGTCCACAGGCAGCCAAACCCGAGGTTGTCCACAGATGACAGAGCCATCCCCTCCACGGGCGAGCCGTTCGGCCTAGCGTGAAGCACCTCGGCAAACGAGTACACATCAGCACATCAGGAAGGAGTGATACTATGGCTTGGCAGATCAACTCCGATCTGATCGAGGATTGGTTGAGCAGCCTCGATCCGAAGTCGTTCGACCGAGTGAATGCGGCACTGATTGTCCTCAGCGAGATTGGACCTGGCCTGGGCCGTCCGCTTGTGGACTCGGTGAAGTGCTCACGTCACCGCAACATGAAGGAACTGCGGCCAGGTTCTGCCGGAGGCAGCAAGGTGCGCATCCTATTCGCCTTTGATCCAGCTCGGCAGGCGATCCTGTTGGTGGCTGGAGATAAGGCCGGACGTTGGCAACGTTGGTATCAGCAGATGATTCCGCTGGCCGACGACAGGTATGACGAACACCTAGAGACGCTGTAGGAAGGCGGTGCATGATGGCTAGGACGCTGGAAGAGCTTTGGGAGAAGCGCCCGCCGAACTGGGAGGCGGTCGCAAAGGAGAAGGAGCGGCTGCTTGCGCGGCAACAGGCGTACCAACTCAACGAACTGCGTCGCCGCAATGGTCTGACTCAAAAGGCGGTGGCCAAGCTGATGAGGGTGGGCCAGAATCGCGTCTCACAGATCGAGTCAAGCGGCGCTGAACGTACTCGCCTGGACACCCTGCGTCGTTACGCGGAAGCTCTCGGCGGCGAACTCCAGGTCACGATCAACCTTGGCGACGAAAGCATCCGCATCGCCTAACGGCATAGGGCGCCAGATCCGTCAGTTAGCCGGTGTCGCCACCTGGTAGTCGTGGACACCGATGGCTGCAAAGTGTTGCCGGGGCAACTCAGGCGGCGTCGATGAGGTCTCTGATTACCTGGACAATGTCAGAGTGGCGGGCAGCTGCCAATCGATCCAGTTTTGCCTGTCGCGCAGAGTCTAAGCCAATGATCGTCGCCATTGTGGCCTGTCGAAGTTGGGCGAGAAACGCGTGTATGTCTTCGCCGGTCGCGAGTTCAGCATCGCCATACTCTGCTTCGGCAGCCTCAAACATCGCGTCAAGCTCTGCGCCAGAGATCACGCGACCATCACTGGTTACAACATCAGCAGTCATCATTTCAATCCTAACTCGATCAGTACGTTTCTGGTGGCTCTCATCGCATGGAAGATGAACCAAGACTCGACGCCAGGCATGCGGTTGCCTATCCATTGCAGGAGTTGACCTGCTTGATTCAACCCGACCCCAACGTGTTCAAGCGGATCGGTACCAAGGCGAACCCTGATCGTGATTGCCCCAAGCACGGCGGCCTCCACATCTGGTAGGGATAGGTCTGGATGCCGTTCGAAGACTCTCGGGTGAACGATTATGGACATGTATTGCACGGTAGCTTTCGGCCGCAGCATGGTGGTTGCCTGATAGGCAAGCCTGTGGATACAACCAGCTTGTCGTCGCCTGTGGATAGGCAACAACGTTGGTACGGTTGACCCCATGGTCTTAGCGTCCGACTCTGCGCGTCCGTTTGGTTCTGTTGTCACCGCGATGGTGACGCCCATGACCTCCGATGGGATGGTGAATGTTGAGGCAGGCGCCCGGCTCGCCCGCTGGCTGGTTGCCCAGGGTTGCGATGGCATCCTCGTTAATGGCACCACCGGCGAAGCCCCCACCACCCACTCGCCAGAGAAAGCCGAGCTGGTCGCCGCCGTGGTCGAAGCCGTGGGCGACCAGGTAGCCGTCGTGGCCGGGGCCGGCTCAAATGACACTCTGCACGCCGCCCGCATGGCCACTCAGGCCGCCGAGGCGGGCGCCGACGGCATCCTCATCGTCACCCCCTACTACTCGCGACCCTCGCAAGAGGGCCTGGTCACCCACATCGAGGCCGTGGCCGATGCGGGCGGCAAGCCCGTCATGGTCTACGACGTGCCCAGTCGCACCGGCATCCGCATTAAGACCACCGCCTACGAGCGCCTCGCCCAACATCCCCTCATCGTCGCCAACAAGGATGCCACCGGAGACGTAGCCGCCGCCGCCGCGCTCATCGAGAATACGGGTTTGGCCTGGTATTCCGGCGATGATGGCCTGTTGCTGCCCTTCCTTGCTCATGGCGGCGCGGGCATTGTCTCCGTCGTCACTCATGCCGTAGCCCCCCACTTCCGCCGAGCCGTTGACGCCTGGGACGCAGGCGATCATGCCGCTGCCCTGGCCGCCATGCGCCAAGCCATCCCCGCCATTCAAGCTCTCAACGGTGACGGAATGCAGGCCGTCATGGCCAAGGCCGCCGCCGAAGCCCTCGGCGCCATTGAGGGCCGCTGGGTGCGCGGCCCCCTCATCGCCGCCTCCGATGAGGAGGCCGCTGCCGTGCGCGCCGCCCTGGCGGCCTCCGGCTGCGTTGGCGTTAACGGCTTGCTGACTTAACCACCGCGAACTAGACCGTTACCCGAACCGCCGACTGGAGCCTTTGATGACCGACCCCAGCCTTGACATTGCCACCCCGCCCCCGCCGCCGCTGCCTGATGGCACGCTCCGCATCGTGGCCCTCGGTGGTCTTGGTGAGATTGGCCGCAACATGGCCGTACTCGAATACGCCGGACGTCTGCTCATCATCGACTGCGGCGTCCTCTTCCCCGAGGATAACCAGCCGGGCGTAGACCTGATCTTGCCCGATTTCGACTACATCGCTGATCGCCTTGGTGACGTCGAGGCCATCGTGCTTACCCACGGCCATGAAGATCACATTGGCGCCGTGCCTTACCTGCTGCGGCTGCGTGAGGATATTCCGCTGATCGGCTCGCAGCTCACCCTCGCTTTCATCGAGGCGAAACTCAAGGAACATCGCATCACACCCATCACCTACGCGGTTAAGGAGGGGCAGGTAGAGCAGCTCGGCAAATTCGGGTGCGAATTCGTCGCCGTAAACCACTCCATCCCCGATGCGCTGGCCGTCGCCGTCACCACCCCGGCGGGCACGGTGCTGCACACTGGCGACTTCAAGATGGATCAGCTGCCGCTAGACGGGCGCATCACCGATCTGCGGGCATTTGCCCGGCTGGGGGAGCGCGGCGTCGATCTATTCATGGTGGATTCCACCAACGCCGAAGTACCCGGCTTCGTCACTCCCGAGGCCGAGATCGGCCCCGTACTCGACTCGGTATTCGCCCGCGCCGAAAAGCGAATCATCGTCGCCTCCTTCGCTTCCCATGTTCACCGCGTGCAGCAGGTACTCAACTCCGCCCACGCCTACGGCCGCCGCGTCGCCTTTGTGGGCCGGTCGATGGTGCGGAACATGGCCATCGCCGCCGAACTTGGCTACCTGGACGTGCCCGAGGGGGTACTGGTCGAGATGAAGGCCGCCAAGGATTTACCCGACGATGAGGTGGTCTACATGTCTACCGGTTCCCAGGGCGAACCGATGGCCGCCCTCTCCCGGATGGCGAACGGCGACCATTCCGTCAAGGTCGGTCCCGGAGATACCGTCATCCTTGCCTCGTCCCTGATTCCTGGCAACGAGAACTCCGTATTCCGGGTTATCAATGGCCTCACCCGCCTTGGCGCCCGCGTTGTGCACAGCGGCAACGCGAAGGTACACGTCTCCGGCCACGCCTCGGCAGGCGAGCTGCTGTACTGCTACAACGTGCTTCGCCCCAAGAACGTGATGCCCGTGCACGGGGAGGTGCGGCACCTAGTGGCAAACGCGGCGCTCGCGGTGCGCACGGGTGTACCCGCCGAGAACGTGGTACTCGCCGAGGACGGCGTGGTGGTGGACTTAGCCGACGGAGTGGCCCGCGTGGTTGGCGCCGTGCCCTGCGGATACGTGTATGTCGATGGATCATCTGTGGGTGAAATCACCGACGCCGAACTTAAAGATCGTCGCATTCTTGGAGAGGAGGGCTTCATCTCGGTATTCGCCGTGGTGGACGCCGAGACGGGCAAAGTGCTAGCCGGGCCGAAGTTGTTGGCCCGCGGCATGGCCGAGGATGACGCCGTACTCGACCAGATTCAGCCCGAACTTATCACCGCTCTCGAAGAGGCGATCAAGAACGGCACCACCGGTACCCACGACTTGCAACAGGTGATGCGCCGGGTGGTGGGCCAGTGGGCGGGCCGCAAGCTCCGCCGCCGCCCGATGATCGTCCCGGTGATCGCCAAGGCGTAACCGCCTCATCAGCGCTCCGGTCGTGCCAAAGTGCTGGGGCCGTGCCCTGTAGCGCACGACTGCTCCCAAACGGCACGACTGGAAGGGTTAGGCTTCATTCGTGACCGTTAACCCCCGCGTGGCGCTTGTGACCTGCGCCGACCTGCCTGCGCTCAGCCCCGACGACAAGCCGCTCATCGGTGCCCTGGCAGAACGTGGCATCGAGGCGATACCCGCCATCTGGAATGACGCCGAGATCGACTGGGCCGCGTTCGATCTGGCCGTGGTGCGTTCCACCTGGGACTACGCGCAACGGCGGCCTGAGTTTGTTGACTGGGCCAAGTCCGTGCCTCGGCTAGCAAATCCGGCGGAGGTGGTGGAGTGGAACACCGATAAGTCGTACTTGCGGGCCTTGGAGGCGGCGGGTGTGCCGGTGATTCCTACGGTGTGGCTCGATCCGGCTCGGCATTTCTCCAAGCGGGCCGTGCATACCCGGATGCCAGCCCACGGCGACTTCGTGGTCAAGCCCGTTGTCGCATCGAGGGTCAAAGATGCCGGACGGTACCAGCCGGTGGATGTGCAGTCGCGGATCAAGGCGATCCAACATGTGATGAGGCTGCTGGATTCGCAGCGCTGGGTGATGCTTCAGCCTTACGTCTCTTCGGTGGACAAGGCAGGGGAGATATCGCTGGTCTACGTAAATGGTGAATTCCAGCACGCCGCCAGCAAGGGGACGCTGCTGACCGGCCCAGCTCCTACCGTCGGCCTGGGACTGTACCGACCGCTGGAAGAGGTGCGCCCCGTTGAACCTACCTTGGCGCAACGGGAGGTTGCGGGGCGGGCGCTTGATGTTGTAACCGCCGAGCTTGGTCTGACCGAATCGTTGCTGTACGCGCGGGTCGATCTGGTCACCGGCAAGGACGGACCGCTGGTTATTGAGTTGGAGCTAACCGAACCTTCCCTGTGGTTCGCCTACTCCGGCGGCGTTCCAACGCTGGCCAACTTCGCCAACGCCATCGCGACACGGGTAGGTATCCCTGGAAGCAGGTCGTCAAATGCGACATTTCGGTGACATGTGGATGTATACTTCCGGTCAAACCGCACTTCAAGCCGATAAATCCTTGTCAGGCTAGGGCTTGCGGGTGATGGTGCCAGCAAGGCTTCATTTCGAATCAGGAGAAACAATAATGCGTCGGTTGATGCTGCGATCTATTGGTGTGGCGGGGTTGTCTGCGGTCCTGGCCTTCGGTGCAGTTGTCCCTGCCGCTGTGGCTGACCTTGGTAGCACGAGCGAATACACGGCGGAGACCGGCAGTTTCGTAGACGTGCCTGCCGACAGTCAGTTTCGCGCCTATATTACATGGCTAGCGGAACAGGGGATCAGCACTGGTTGGGATGATGGTACCTTCCGGCCAACCGCATCTGTGGAGCGGCAGGCAATGGCCGCCTTCCTGTATCGTGGCATGGCTGAGGTAGGGGCGTTTACGGCCCCCGGTCAGGCTAGGTTCATCGACAAGCCGCTGACATCACCATTCTTCCGCCACGTGGAGTGGCTGGCCATGACTGGCATCACCACCGGTTGGCCTGACAACACGTTCCGTCCAGTCCAAAGTGTCGAGCGGCAGGCGATGGCCGCGTTCTTGTATCGGGCGGCTGGGTCGCCATCATTTACTACGCCGTCGGTGGCTCGTTTCATTGACGTCCCGGTGGGAGCCCCCTTCTTCCACGAAATCGAATGGTTAGCCTCCACCGGTATCACGACGGGCTGGCCTGACCGCACCTTCCGGCCAACCCAGAACGTCGAGCGGCAGGCTATGGCGGCCTTCCTCTGTCGGGCCAACGGCCAGGGGCTATTCGGGCAAACCCAGACCTGTCCGGTTCAGGCGCCCGTCCGGCCGGGGATTCCTGACCCAACGCCGACGGGCGCCCCTGGGCAGCCGACGCCGCCTGGGATCGGTGAATTCTCCGGCGGCTCGGTCTCGATCTCGGGAAGCGCAACCGTTGGCTTAATGTTGGCCGCTACTCACTCGGGCTTCCAGCCGGAGCCGACCGATGTGGCCTGGCAATGGCTTCGCGATGGCGTGGCAATCTCCGGTGCGACCAACAATACCTATCTACTTACGCCAGCTGACAGCGGTCGGCGAGTTTCAGTGCAAGTAACGGCTTCAGGGCAAGGCTTGACACCCACGTCACGCACGTCCGAGGAAAAAGTAGTTCAGGGTCGAATAAGCCTGGACATCAATGTCGTTGGGGATAGGACAGTTGGATCAACATTAACGGCTGTACCCGTTAGGATCTCGCCAACCCCAGATCATATATTCTTCGAATGGAGCCGTGACGACGGTGAAGTGATTGCAACCGGACCAACCCTTTTACTGACGGACGCTGATGCCGGATCTAGTATTTGGCTGATTACGGTTGTTCGGCGAGCCGGATACACGACGGTAATCAGTCGCAGGTCGGTCGGAATAATACCGGCTACCGTTGCGCAGATGCAGGCCGCGGAGCAGGAGATTTATGTTCAGACAAACCAGTTCCGAGGAGAGAATGATCGGACGCAGTTAACCTGGAACGAAGACTTGGCGGTAGCCGCTCGTATTCACGCCAGGGCAATGCATGACCGCAACTGTCTCTGGCATTTCGGGTTCAACGGGCAAGGGGGCGGTAACGGTGCTGGTGGCTTCATGTTGTCCCTCCAACGTAGTCATGACTTCGTGGATGGGTGGGCGAATTCGCCAGGCCATCGGAGCAACATGCTTCGTTCGGAACACATGGTGATAGGTGTCGGCGTGTATAACGGTCCCAGCGGAACCTTCGCGTACCAGATCATGGCTGTAGAAGCTACCCCGCAATCCACATGGCCACACCAGCCGGGTACCCCCGGCCTTGATGCACTCGGACCGCAGCGATGCTGGGGCAGGAGTAACTGACACGGTAGAGAAACCCATACGCGACAGGGGTTTTCATCATCTGGAGTGTATGGAGGCGAGTGACGGTAGCTCATGCTAGGTGGTCGTCACCGCAAACACCCTGGTCTGATAGGAGCAGCTGATGAACGTCCATGATGGAATGAAACGCTTCAACGTGCCGGGCGTTAGCGTGACCTACTTCGCGGGCGACCTGATCCGCTGGAGCAAGCACTATGGCACGCTTGAAGCGGGCGCGAGCAGGCAGGTAGACGATAACTCCATCTTTCACGCCTGCTCAATCAGCAAAATGGTGACCACCCTGTGCGTTCTTCGGCTGGCCCAGGACGGCCTACTGGATCTGCACCGAGACGTAAACGACTATCTCACGTCTTGGCAGATTCCGGATGGCGCGTTCACGAAGACGAAAAAGGTTACTCTCGCCAACCTACTTGCCCATCAGGGAGGATTCCGCGATGGCGAAGGCAGCTTCGGGCCGTTGGCAAATGGCGACAGCGCCCCTGCCCCCATCGACATCCTTATCGGAGCCACGCCCTACCACCCAGAACCGGCGAGAGTCGAATACGAGCCAGAGACGGACTGCGAGTATTCTGACCTCGGTTATTGCGTCATCGCTCAGGTACTTGGCGATGTGCTGGGTGAAACCGTCCCGCAGCTCGCGGCACGATTGGTGTTCAACCCCCTGGGGCTTACCCGCACGTTCTTTTGGGGAGCGAGCGGCGATCCGCACCTAGAGACGCGCATCCTCGACTGCGCCTGCGGACACGACAACGATGGACGCGTAGTCGATGGAATCAGGGCAATCTACCCGAATACCGAGGGGGCATCGCTGTGGACAACAACTCGTGACCTGGCTCAGATCGTGATTGATCTTCTAAAGGCGTATCACGGAGACGACGGAGCGATTCTGGATGCGGCGAGCGCGCGGTTCATGCTCTCGCCATACGGCTGCGACGTTGGGCAGGGGGTGGGAGTGTTCCTTGATCGCGATGAGGCTGGTCGGCCCTTCTTCTTCTCCCAGGGCTGGGGCATCGGTATGCAGTGCAAGCTGCGTGCCTACTACCAGCAGCGAGACGGCGTGGTGGTCATGACCAACTCCGAACCGGGGGTGGCGCAAGACGAATCCCTGGTGGGCGAGATCATCCGTCAGGTGAGTGCGGGACACCGCCTGTAGGCGGATAGGGGCGAGGGGCTGTTCTGCGGCAGTCCGAGGCGGGGGCAAGGGTGGGCAATCGTTGAAAACGCGCCAGTTTCCGTTCGTTGTGCGCCAGTTCATGAAAACGGACATCTAGGTCAGCTACGCTGGAACCGGTTCCACGGAATCGGTTCCACGATTGGGGTGGACTCCGTAGCGCTACTGTTCTTGCAAAAAGGATGACCAGATGACCACCATCAAGATCCGCGACGTCGCAGCGTTGGCTGGCGTCTCGGTGGGTACCGCCTCGCGCGTGCTTTCGGGTCACTCCTCCACCTCGCCGGAATCTCGCCGCAAGGTCACTGAAGCGGCGGCTACGCTCGGTTACCGGCTCAACGCCCAAGGCAGGTCGCTACGCAAGGGGTATGCCGACACGATTGGCGTGCTGGTCTCGGATATACGCAACCCGTTCTTCGCCGAGATCGCCCACAACGCAGAACAGTGTGCGCTGGGCAAAGGATTCGCTACCCTGCTCTGCAACGCCAACGAATCCATCGCGCAGCAGGATCTATACCTTGACCTGCTGTACTCGCAGCGTGTGGCGGGCATCATTGTTGCCCCCCAAGGTGATGGCGGCGGCACGCTGCGCAGCCTGCTAACCCAAGACGTTCCGGTGGTGTTTGTAGACCGGACCATTGACGGTGCAGATGTCCCAAGCGTTACTTCCGACAACCAGGCTGGCATCGCGGAGGCCATCGGACATCTCGCCGAGCTAGGCCATCGGCGGGTGGGGGTCGTCGCCGGGCCGCAAGCCACTTCCACTGGCCGCGAGCGGCTGGTCGCCTGTCGCGAGGCCATCAGCAAGCACGGCCTAGACGCCGACCCGGAACTGATTGTTGTCGGCGACTTTCAGGTTGAAAGCGGGCGCCGCGGCGCCGCGGCGCTGTTGGATTTACCCAAGCCGCCCACCGCGTTGCTCGCTTGTGATTCTCTGATGACCTTCGGAGCCATCGAGGTGCTGCGCGAGCGAGGCATCAAGATGGGCCGCGCTCTGTCGGTTATCGGATACGACGACGTTGAGGCTTACCGCTTGTTGCGGTTGGGCCTGACCGTTGTGGCTCACGACCCGGCGCAAATGGGGTCGTTGGCCGTGGGCATGGTGTTGGACGCAATCGTCGGCCGCGAGGTGTCCTCCATCGTGCTAGAAAGCAAGCTCATAGTACGAGGCTCCACCGCACCAGCGATGGATTCTGGCTAAGAACAGACATCTACATCGCAGTCATGTGTTCAACGTTGGCGCTGAACACTAACCAGTAGTCCCACGCTGTTTTCACCGGCTCTAAAGGGCCAATCCATCATGCGCGCATAATCCAGGTTGGCGAGGCGCGCCCTTTCGCAAAGGAGTGAAATGGTACTCGAATCAATTCTCGCAATAGCTGGCATTATGCTGGCTGGGTGGCTGATTCGCAAAAAAGTTAGCGCCACTATATCGCTATTCGCGGGTGGTCTGCTAATCCTGATGGTTGCACCGCTACTCGGACACACCGATACTGGTACCTTTAGCATCACGGACACCGGAAATGCCTGGCTTAACCAATTCGGGTACATAGGTGCAATCCTGGCCCGAACCACCTCCGGTATCGGTATGGTCATCATGGTTTTGTTCGGCTTCTCCGCCTACATGACTCATATCGGGGCCAATCAGATGGCCACCTCCCTGCTGCTGCGGCCGCTGCTGAGACTTAAGCTGAAGTACCTGCTGATCCCGGTGGTGTTCTGGGTTGGTAACCTGATGTCTCTGGCCGTGCCGTCGGCCTCGGCGCTGGCCGTGCTGCTGGTGGCGACCGTGTTGCCGGCGATGGTTGGGGCCGGGATTAATCCCATCACCGCCGCAGCTGTTATCGCCACGACGGCGACAATCATGCCCACCCCGCTGGGCGCGGACAACGTGGTGGCCTCCGATCTGCTCGGCATTCCGCTGGACGAATACGTGTTCGGAATGCACGCCGTCATCTCAATCCCCACGCTGGTTGTAATGGGTGTTGTGCACTACTTCTGGCAGCGGTTTATGGACAAGCGAACTGCCGCTCGCAAGGGCGAGTTTGGCACCTTGGATATAATCGTCGGCCCGCAAACCGATTTGCCCGGCGAAGGTCTAGGTGTTCCTGCTTGGTACGCAGTTATGCCGATTCTGCCGCTGCTGTTCGTACTCATCCCGTTCCTATTGCGACAGTTCACGCCCCTCGACATCACCGCCGAACTAATTCCGGTAACCTTGATTTCGGTGCTGATTACCGTCGTGGCCGAACTGATTCGCAAGCGTATTCTGCGCGACACGCTTGAAGACATAATGGCGTTCTTCAAAGGCATGGGCACCGGGTTTGGCGTTGTTGTCGCCCTGGTTGTTGCCGCCAACGTGCTGGTCGAGGGCATGATTCAGATCGGTATCGTCTCGTGGATGTCGGAGGCCGTAGCCACTATGGACAACGCCGCGTTGATCCTATTCCTCGGCTTCTCCGGGGCCATGCTGCTGCTCGCGCTGCTCACCGGCGGTCTTGCTCCGTTCTATTCCCTGGTGCAAGCCACCCCTGAAGTGGTCGCACAAACCGGCATCAACGGCGCCTTGTTGACACTTCCCATGCAGTTCATCGGTAACCTGGCCCGCGCCATGTCGCCGGTTGCTGCCGTGGTGCTGATCGTTAGCTCTGCGGTAAAGGTTTCGGTGGGGCAGCTCATCGCCCGTACCGCCATTCCGATGGCCGTCGGCATCGTCATGTCCATGATCCTGACCTGGTTCGTGGTGGGGGCCTGAGATGCAGCACAAACGACTGTGGTTCGATTGTGACACCGGATTCGACGACGCCGTTGCGCTGCTCGTGATATTGCGTGCCGCCAGCGAATACGATCTGGTTGGCATCTCGACGGTATGCGGTAATGCCACCTTGGATAACACCACCACCAACACCCTGCGGGTATCTGAAGCCTTCGGCATAGACATCCCGATCTACCGGGGGGCTGCTAAGCCGTTGGCTCAGGAGTCGCAAACCATCGAGGAGTTGCTCGGCGGTGGGGCGATGGGAACCATCGGCAAACCATTTCCGCCGGCTGCTACCCGACGGGTTGAGGCGGTGGACGCTGTCACTGCCCTGATCCAAGCCCTGGAGACGGGTCCGGTAACCATCTTGGCAACTGGCCCCCTGACCAACATCGCCGTGGCGTTACTGCTGCGCCCAGACCTGGCTACTGCCGTTGAACGCTTCGTGTTTATGGGTGGATCGACCACCACCGGTAACCACACGGCGGCGGCGGAGTTCAACACCTACGCCGATCCAGAATCGCTGGACGTGGTGCTTCGAGCGGGGATGCCGGTGGAGATGTTCGGTCTGAATGCCACCCGGCAGGTGCCCATCGGGGTTGAGGAGGAGGACGCCATACGCGCCGTGGGGACTCCGCTCGCGGAAATCCTGGCCGACCACGTGGGTTACTACCTGCGGATGGTCGACAAGGTCACCCCTAAGCAGATGGCCTTGCACGATCCGACGGCAGCGGCCTACCTGGCTTGGCCCGAGCTGTTTGAGATGCAGGATGCTCGGGTGGATGTCGAACTCACCGGGAGACACACTCGCGGGGAAACCGTCTGCGAGTTTCGTGTTCCCCGCAAAGCGCAGCCGAATGCGCGGGTAGCCGCCACCGTGGCTGGCAATGAGGTGATGCGGCGGGTGTTGGCTGTACTCGTTGAGGCCGTGTCGTAGCGGGCAGCGACGTGACAACTAGCGCAATAGTCGTGGTGGGGTCGGTGAATGCGGATCTTTTGATTCGCACGCCGACCCACCCGGCACCAGGGGAGACGGTGCTAGGCAGATCGTTTTCCGTGCTGGCCGGGGGAAAGGGAGCCAATCAAGCGGTGGCCGCCGCTCGACTGGGGGCAAGAGTCTGCCTGGTCGGGGCGGTGGGCGCCGATGAACTCGCCAGGCCAGCGCTGGCCACCTTGCGCGAATCCGACGTTGACTTAACTGCGGTGGCGGTACTCTCCGAACCAACTGGAGTCGCCATGATTACCGTGGCCGATGGCGGTGAGAATGCCATCGTGGTGGCGCCTGGAGCCAACGCGCTTATTGATGCGCGCCACCTGGATTCGCACCTGCCGCTGATTGGCGGGGCCGAGGTGGTGGTGTTGCCGGGGGAGATTCCCCGCAGCGGTATTGAAGCGGCAATTCGAGCGGCGCGCGGCCGGGTGGTGTTGAATCTCGCGCCAGTGATCGAAGTGGACTTGGACGTGCTGCGGCGAGTCGATCCGCTGGTGGTAAACGAGTACGAGGCTTTCGACACGCTGGAGATGGTGGCCGGGGCGGCAGCCAGACGGGAGGTCGGCAACGACTGCTACGCGGCAGCCCGAGCGCTGCTGGCCGCCGGAATTCCCGCAGTGGTCATCACCCTGGGCGCCCGCGGCGCCCTGGTGGCCCAAGGGGACGAGGTTGCCGCCATTCGCTCGCCTGCGGTCACGGCAGTCGATACCACGGGCGCAGGCGATGCTTTCGTGGGTGCCCTGGCGAGCAGGCTCGCCGCCGGGGACAATCTGATTAACGCGACTCGCCTGGCGGTTCGGGTCGGCGCCTTCTCCGTCACCGGCTACGGCGCACAAAACTCGTACCCGACCCTCAACGACCCGCTACCCGCCTAAACCCCTCCAAATCCTGTAGGCGCATCGCTTATCGGGCAATGAAAAACCCGCTGTTGCCAGCGGGTTTAGTGGGGTGAGTGACGGGACTTGAACCCGCGACCACCTGGACCACAACCAGGTGCTCTACCAGCTGAGCTACACCCACCATGACACACGGCGAACCGCACGACATCGGCGACAAGCATACCCGAACTCGCCGGAGTAGACGAGCGGAGGGTTACTTGGCGGCGTCTTACTCCGCGGCAATCCTGGCCGCGAGCGCCCGCGCGGTGGCCGAATCTGGCCCCGGCTGTGGCACAAACAATGCCTCGCGGTAGTACCGCAACTCGGCGATGGACTCCAAAATGTCGGCCAGCGCCCGGTGCCCGCCAGACTTCTCGGGGGCGGCGTAGTAGACGCGGGGGTACCAGCGGCGGGCTAGCTCTTTGAGGGTGGAGACGTCGATCATCCGGTAGTGCAGATGCCCAATGAGGGTGGGCATGTCGCGTCCCAAAAACGCCTTATCCGTGCCGATGGTGTTACCGCCCAGCGGCGCCTTGCTCGCCACAGGAACCCACTTGCGCACGTACCTCAGCACGATCTCTTCGGCCTCGGTCAGCGTAACCCCACCAGCTAGGTCGTCAATCAGGCCAGATTCGGTGTGCATCTGCCGGACGAAATCGCTCATCCGATCCAGCGCGCCAGGCGGCGGCTTAATCAGCACGTCTACGCCCTCCCCAAGCACATTCAGCTCGGCATCGGTTACCACGGCGGCCACCTCGATCAGTGCGTCGGCGGTCTTGTCGAGGCCGGTCATCTCGCAGTCTATCCAGACGATGCGGTCGGCTGGGGGAGTCGTGTTCACGAGGGACAAGGGTACGCGACCGGCCTCGCTTCGCGGTTGTCTAAAGCGTTTGGCGGTCATAACCGATACCCTGGCTGAGTGATTGACTTGCACACGCACTCGACGGCATCCGATGGGCGGGATTCGCCCGCCGCCGTGATGCAGGCCGCCGCTGAAGCTGGGCTGACCGTTGTTGCGCTCACCGACCACGACACCACCGCTGGTTGGGATGAAGCCGCCGCCGCCGCGATGCGCTCGGGGATGGCGCTGGTGCGCGGCACCGAAATCTCCATCTGTATCGACGGGGTGAGTGTGCATTTACTCTCCTACCTGCACGATCCGACCCATCCCGAATTGGTTGAGCTGCTGGAGCGCACCAGGGATTCGCGGGTGGGGCGGGCGCAACGCATGGCCGCGCTGCTGGCCGAGGATTACCCGATTACCTGGGAGGATGTGCAGGCGCAGGCCCAGCCCGATTCGACGCTTGGGCGGCCCCACCTGGCCGATGCGTTGATTGCCGCCGGGGTGGTGGCATCGCGAGATGAGGCGTTCGCCACGATGCTGCGGCCCGGCAGCCGGTATTACGTTTTCTACGGTGCGCCGACCACGATGGAGGCCGTGGGCATCGTGCTAGCCGCCGGCGGGGTACCCGTGCTGGCGCATCCCGGGGCGGTGCAGCGGGGTCGAACCATCGACGAGGCACGGATCGAGGAGTTAGCTGCGGCGGGCGTCGCTGGGCTGGAGATCGACCACCGGGATCACTGCCCTAAGACAAGGGAGCAGCTGCGGGCGCTCGCCACCCGGCTCGGGCTGCTGGTGACCGGCTCTAGCGACTATCACGGTGCGGG
>Ga0131853_10004450_pt1 | contig 25137 bp, 22 predicted proteins | sample TergutLab28metaG_FD_92764 | JGI IMG/M metagenome (GOLD analysis project Ga0131853, IMG submission 92764) | Labiotermes labralis P1 segment gut microbial communities from Petit-Saut dam, French Guiana - Lab288 P1 (version 2) (version 2) | ecosystem: Host-associated > Arthropoda: Insects >...
CGCCGCTGGTCCAGAAGGTCACTCAGCACGCCGAACGGTGCGGGCGCTGCCTCTCCCGCCGCCAGGGCGAGCTGCGCCCGGCGCTGCGGCTCAGCCTGACCCCGGCCGCCCTGCTCGGAGCCGGGGTATCGGCGGAGGCCCTGCGCCCCGCGGCCGCTTCCGTGGCCGAACTCCGCGACCAGGTGCTGGCCCTGGCCTGCGATCCGTCGGCCGAGGGCGGTGAGGCCCGGCGCCGGGCCTGCGGGCTGGCCGGGCCGTTCGGCCTGGCGCTGCCGCCGGACGCCGGGCAGCCCGCTTCCCGGGCCGGGAGCTTCTCTCAGTGGACCGGGTTCCCGGTGCCGCTGCCGGCGGAGCCGGGCCGCGGCCTGCCCCGCAGCCGCCTGACCGTGGCGCTGACCGGGACGGCCGTCGCGGCGCTGACCGTCGTCGCCGCGTTCGCCGCGGCCGGGCCCCGGGTACACGACTCGCGGTCCGCGGTCGCGTCGGCCAGCCTGTCGCCGGCGATCGGCGTGCCGACGGCCGTCACCCTCCGGTGGAACGCCGGCCAGCGCGCGCGGGAGGGCGTCCTGACGGTGACCGTGAAGGGCGGCGGCCCGCTCGCCTGGTCCGTCTCGGACCAGGACCAGGGACTGCGCCTGTCCCAGGTCTCCGGCACGTCGTCCGCGGTGGTGTCGATCATCGACCCCGGCCGGGGCGATCTCCGGCCGCTGCTGGTCACCTCGGGCAACGCCGCCTACACCGTGACCCTGAGGCCAGCCGGGTAACCGTCCGCCGCGGCGGTCCCGGACGAGAACTCAGTCGCGGCTGGGGATCAGGCGGCCGTTGCGCAGGGCCTCGGCCGACAGGACGCCGAACAGGTAGAAGTACGCGGCCTCTTCCTCCTCGAAGAACCGCACCTCGTGCCGGGCGTCTTCGCCGCAGCTGAAGACCTCGTAGCCGCCGTCGGTCTTGAACAGGCACATCGCGCCGGTGACTTCCTCGTCCACCGCGTAGGACGAGCGGGAGATGTCCGCCATGTCGACCAGGTCGGCGAAGATATCCGACATCGCGATCCGGTTCTTCCGCTGGGAGCGCCTGCCGCGCCGTCCGCCGGCGGGCCGGAACAGCGCGGCGGCCGCCGTGTGACGGGGCCGGGGAGCCGCCGGGACGGCCGGGGCGAACTGCCTCGCGGCCCCGGCCAGCGTCTCCTTGTCCGCCGCGGCGGAAGCGGGCGCCGCCACGGTGCCCGCGGCCTGGCCCTCCGGGGAGTCCGTGTCCTGAGCGTCGGCGTTGTCCGCCGCGGCCTCGGCCCGCGTCGCTCCGGACGGAGCCTCGGCCTGCTGCTCCTTCTCCGGGGCCTGGCCATCGTCCTTCTCCGCCTCCGGGGATTCGGCGGGGGAGCCGGAGGCCTCGGCCGGGGCCGGGGCCGGGGCGCTGCTCGCGCCCGCGGCGGCCGGGACGCTCTGGGCCTGGCCGGCCGCGGCGGCTTCGGCGGCCGGAGCGGCGGATGCCTGCGGCGCGTTCTGGGCCTGGGCGGCCTCGGCCGGTGCCTCGGCCGGTGTCTCGGCCTGCGCGGCGGCCGCCGCCTCGGCGGGTGACGCCGGCTGAGGCAGGCGATGGGGCAGGGCGACGGGCTGGGTCGCCGTCGGCTCCGGCGTCTGTGCCTGTGCCTGTGCCTGTGCCGCCGCGGCTGGCGCCGCCGCCGGGGTCTGTGCCTGTGCCTGCGCCTGGGCGGGCTGGGAAGCCTGCGGCTGTGCCGCCGCGGCTGGCGATTGCTGCTGGGCCGTCGCCGCCTGATTCTCCGGCTGCGGCTGGGTTCCGGGCTGCTGGCCCGCCTGCTCGGAGGGCTGGCCCGGCGGCTGAGCCGCGGGGGCCTGCGGCTGCGGCTGCTGTCCCGCCGCGGGCTCCTGGCCGGGAGCCGGGGCCGGAGTGGGCGCCGATGCCGGGCCGGGGGACGGCTGCGGCTGGGCCAGAGGCGACGCGGGCGCGGCGACCGGGGCGCCCGCGGGGACCGCGAGGGAGGCCGGGGCGGACTGGCCCTGGGGGCCCGTCGCGTATCCGGGCGTGCCCGGCACGGCGCTCGGCGCCGCGGGCAGCGCGTTGGCGATATGGCCCGGGTACGGGGGCTGCTGTCCCTGGCCGCCGTTCGGCTGGCCGCCGCCCTGCTGCGGCGCGGCCCCGGGCTGGGGCGCTCCGGGCTGGGGCTGGGGCGCCCCTGGGTGGGGCGCTCCGAACGGCGGAGCGCCGACGGGGTACCCGCCGGCCGAGCCGTTCGCGCTGGCGGGTCCGCCGTTTCCGCCGGGGCCCGGGACCGGGCCCGGGACCTGGGACTGGCCGGGGGACTGCGACTGGAAGCCCCCGTACCAGGGGTTGCCGTCGCCGGGGGCGCCGCGCCAGGCCGCGGGCGGCTGCTGCGGCCCGGTCGGCGGGTGCTGGCTTCCCGGCTGCGGGCCTCCCGGCGGCTGGACTCCGTTCGGCTGCTGTCCGGGCGGCTGCTGTCCGGGCTGGGGCTGTCCCGGCTGAGGCTGCTGCGGCCCCGGCTGCTGTCCGGGCTGAGGCTGTTGCTGCGGCCCCGGTTGCTGCGGCCCCGGTTGCTGGGGTCCCGGCTGCTGCGCACCGGGCTGCTGTCCTGGTGCCTGCTGTCCTGGTGCCTGCTGGTTCGGCGCCTGCTGCCCGGGCCGGGCCGGGTGCTGCTGCTGGGCCGGGGCCGACGGGGCCGCGGGCAGCCCGAGCGGCTGCCTGCCCATCCTCGGCGGCACGTTCGCGCCAGGGTTGCCCGGGCCGCCCTGGGCTCCGGGGCCGCCCGGCGCGTTCGGCGGGGCGCCCATCATGCCGGGCGCACCAGGAGCGGACGCGCCCGGCATCCCGCTCCCGGGAGCGGGGCCGCCGGTGGCGCCGAGGGCGCTCAGGGCACCCGGTCCGGCGGGCCCTCCGGGACCCATGGGGCCTCCGGGCCCGGTCATGCTCCCCGGCCGGGGCATGCCTCCGGGACCGGGCATTCCGCCCGGGCCCGCGGGTCCGCCCGGCCCGCCCGGGCCAGGGGCGCCGACTCCGGGCGGGGCTCCGTGCGGCATTCCGCCCGGTCCGACGCCGCCCGCGCCGTTTCCGCCGGGACCGAACGCCCCGGCCGGCCCCATCCCGGGACCGCCCGGGCCCGCCGGGCCGGGACCCCCGGTCAGGACGGCCATCAGTGACGCGATCGGGAACTCGCGCCGGTCTTCCTGCAGGTTCTGGACCTCGTGCCGGGCGACGACGACCTCGAACACGCCCCGGTCAACCTGCCAGTAGCCAAGCTGCTTGGCCCGCCGCTCGTCGTTGCCCAGGTGGACGATGTGCAGCCGGTCGCCCATGTCATCGAGAATGAGGCACCGCTCGCCCCGGTAGTTGCCGACCGGCCGGGATTCCCACAACGCGTCGATGTCAGTGAGCTGCACCTGCTTGCGCCAGATGCCCCCGGGAGCAGGGGAGAAACCGTGTTCCTCGGGGGGCGGCGGGGCGGCGAACAGCGTGATATCTCGGTCGGAGGGCCCCACGGCAGCCTGGTATGAGGCGCCGAGGTGAGACGCCATCAGCCGGAACCGCACTGCCTTATCCCTCCCTGCCGGTGCGTCGCCAGGCCAGCCCGTCATAGCGGGCCACCGGCTCTTCACCGCCGTTCGTGAACCTGCAAATCATGGTGCCGACCGGTATCTGGATCGGCTCCAGGTAGAACTCGGCCCGGCCGCCCGCGTCGCGGGGCGGCACCGGAGCGTATCCGTCGATCTCCCGCGCGTGCCAGCACAGAAAGTACAGTTCGCCCGAGTCCGGGGCGAATTCTGATCCTTCGTAGCCTAGGCCGAGCGCGCGGTACGCGTCGGCCGTGCTGCGAAACTGGACGTCCTGGACCCGGTGCACGTAGCCAGCGATCACGTTGCGCTGGCCGTTCATGTACGGGCCGACCATGCGCGGCGGCACGACCTTCCGCATTGGCGTGCCGGCCGCTATCCGCGCGTTCTGCGCCGGCTCGCGTGCTGCGGAACCCAACGGTCAGTCTCCTTACTCGTTCATCCTGAGAGCTCTCATGAGGCACATCTAAGGGCAAGGGCCCCGCGGTGTTGCGGGTCCCGAGGTTCCCATATCCGTCATGTGCGCTCAACTGATTCTGCCTGCTCGACGCGGGTTACCGGGGGTAAAGGGCCTATTCTCGCCAAATTCTTACTATTCGTAGCGGGTGCCTGGCTCGCAGGCGACGGAATCCGTGGGTATCGTGCCTGCGTGGGTATCACCAGCAGGAACGTCACCGGCAGCCGGGGAGACACCGGCGAGGCCGACCCCGCCGTGACGGCGGCGCTGGAGGCCTGGGGGCGCGGCACCGCCGGCGAACCCGAGGTCCTGACGGCCCTGTCCGGCACCCGCCTGATCGTCCCCGTGGTGACAATGCTCACCGAGCGCGGCGACGACGGCGGCGAGAAGGAAACCGAGATGGCGCTGCCGACGCTGGTCGGCCAGGACGGGCGCGCGGCGGTGATCGCCTTCACGGGTACCGAGACGCTCTCCCGCTGGAACCCCGAGGCCCGCCCGGTGCCGTTCGGCGCCAGCCAGGTCTGGGAGTACGCGCAGGCCGAGGGAAACGCCGTGGTCATCGACGTGGCGGGCCCGGTCTCGCTGGCCGTGGAGGGCGCGCGCCTGGCCGCGCTCGCGGCGGGAGCGGAGCCGCCCCGGCCGCACGAGGACCCGGACGTGCGGGCCGAGATCGCGACGATCGCCCGGGACTTCACGGTGGAGCCCGGCCCGGACGGCAGCGACTTCCTGGTCACCCTGCGCGGCCTGGGCGAGGCCGGCGCGCGCCAGGCGGCCGGGGAGATCGCCGCGCGCGTGCGGGCCGGGGGCCGGTTCCGCCGGGGCGTCGCCTTCCGCCTGTCCTGAAGCTCTCCTGCCGAACGGCTCTTCGTTCCACCTCAGCGTCACGGGCGGTTGTCTCGCCCGGTCACGGTAAGGTTTAACCCATGTTTCGGTGGCTGACCGCGGGAGAATCGCACGGGCGTGCGCTGACGGCGATCTGTGACGGAGTGCCGGCGGGCGTCCACGTGACCAGCGGTGACGTGGCGGCGGCGCTGGCGCGGCGGCGCGCGGGTTACGGACGAGGCGCGCGGATGAAGTTCGAGCAGGACGAGGTGGAGCTCACCGGCGGCGTGCGGCACGGCGTGACGCTGGGCGGGCCGGTCGCGATCCGCGTGGGCAACACCGAGTGGCCGAAGTGGGAGACGGTCATGTCCCCGGACCCCGTGGACGCCGATGTCCTCGAGGCCCAGGCCCGCAACGCGCCGCTGGCGCGGCCCCGGCCCGGCCACGCCGACCTGGCCGGCATGCAGAAGTACGGCTTCACCGATGCCCGCCCGATCCTGGAGCGGGCCAGCGCGCGCGAGACCGCGGCGCGGGTGGCGCTGGGCGAGGTGGCGCGCCGGCTCGTGGACCAGGTCCTCGGGGTGCGGATCGTCTCGCACGTCGTGGCCCTCGGCTCCGTGTCGGTCCCCGACGACGCCGAGCCGCCGGCTCCCGGCGACGCCGAGCGGATCGACGCCAGCCCGGTGCGGTGCCTCGACCCGTCGGTGTCCGATGCGATGGTGGCCGAGGTCGACGCGGCCCGCAAGGACGGCGACACGCTGGGCGGGGTCGTCGAGGTAGTGGCCTACGGGCTGCCGCCGGGCCTGGGCAGCCACACCCAGTGGGACCGGAAGCTGGACGCGCGGCTGGCCGCGGCCCTGATGTCGGTCCAGGCGTTCAAGGGCGTGGCCCTGGGCGACGGCTTCACCACCGCCGGGCGGCGGGGATCGGCCGCGCACGACGAGATCGAGCATGGGCCCGGCGGGCTGCGGCGGCGCACCAACCGGGCCGGCGGCGTGGAAGGCGGCATGACCAGCGGCGAGCCGCTGCGCGTGCGCGCCGCCATGAAGCCGATCTCCACGGTGCCCCGGGCCCTGGACACGGTGGACGTGACGACCGGAGAGCCGGCCAAGGCGATCAACCAGCGCAGCGACGTGACCGCGGTTCCCGCGGCCGGCGTCGTGGCGGAGGCGATGGTGGCCCTGGTGCTGGCCGAGGCGGTGACCGAGAAGTTCGGCGGGGACTCGGCGGAGGAGATCCGCCGCAACGCCGAGAACTACCTCAAGTCCCTGGTGATCTCTTGAGCGACGACGGCGGAAAACCGCTGACCGTGATCCTGGTCGGGGCGCCCGGGGCGGGCAAGTCCTCGGTCGGGCGGCTGCTGGCGTCCCGGCTCGGCGTGCCGTTCACCGATACCGACGACCTGGTCGCGAAGGACGCGGGCAAGCCGGTCGGGGACATCTTCGTCGAGGACGGCGAGCAGGTGTTCCGCGAACTGGAGCGGGCGGCGGTGGCCCGCGGCCTGGAGGCGGCCGGCCCCGACGGCGGGGTGGTCGCCCTCGGCAGCGGCGCCGTGCTGGACATCGAGATCCGGCAGCTGATCAGCCGGTCCACGGTGGTCTACCTGGAGGCCGCGTTCGCCACGGTCGCCAAGCGCAGCGGCATGGACAAGCCCCGGGTGGTGCTGCCCGGGAACCCTCGCGGGATGCTGCGGGCCATGCTGGACGAGCGCCGCCCGATCTACGCCGACGTGGCCGGGCTCACCGTCGCCACCGACGGGATGGCCCCCGAGGAAGTGGCCGACGACCTGGCCCGCCAGCTGTCATAGTGATGTAGAGCCCACCCTCAGCGGCACCAACGGGACCATCGGGGGCGCCATGGCGACACCGTCGGTCCCGTTGCGGGCCCGGGTGGGGCGCGAGAGTAAACGGAGATAAGAGCAAATGTCGGTTACCCGGATCCCGGTTGGCGGCGAGCAGCCCTACGAGGTCGTCGTCGGCAGCGGGGTGCTCGGCGAACTCCCGTCGCTGATCGGCAAGAAGGCCGAGACGGTCGCGGTGATCCACGCGGCCGGGCTGGCCGGCCTGGCGGAGCAGGCCCGCGACGCGCTGACGGCCGCCGGGTTCAGCGTCTGCGTCACCGATATCCCCGACGGGGAAGCGTCGAAGACCGTCGACGTAGCGGCCGGGCTGTGGTCGTGGCTGGCGGAGAAGCGGATCACCCGTTCGGATTACGTGGTCGGGATCGGCGGGGGAGCGGCGACCGACCTGGCCGGGTTCGTGGCCGCGAGCTGGCTGCGCGGAGTGTCCGTCGTCCTGGTCCCGACGACGGTGCTCGCCATGGTGGACGCGGCGGTCGGCGGCAAGACCGCCATCGACATCCCCGAGGGCAAGAACCTGGTGGGCGCGTTCCACCCGCCGGCCGGGGTGCTGTGCGACATGACGGTCCTGGAGACGCTGCCCCGGGCCGACTACGCGGCCGGGCTGGCCGAGGTGATCAAGGGCGGGTTCATCGCCGACCCGAGGATCCTGGACCTCATCCGGGCCGACCCCGGCGGTGCCGTGTCCCCGACGGGGGCCCACGCAAGGGAGCTGATCGAGCGGAAGATCAGCGTCAAGGCGAAGGTGGTCTCGGCCGACCTGAAGGAGTCCGGCCTGCGGGAGATCCTCAACTACGGGCACACCCTGGCCCACGCGATCGAGCGGGTCGAGAAGTACCAGTTCCGGCACGGCGACGCGGTGGCCATCGGCACCGTCTTCGCGGCGGAAGTGGCCCGGCTGTCCGGCCGCCTGACCCAGAGCGACGTGGACGCGCACCGGGAGATCCTGACGTCGGTGGGACTGCCGGTCCGTTACCGCCCGGCGGATGCCTGGCCGGAGCTGCGCGAGGCGATGAGCCTGGACAAGAAGTCGCGCGGGTCGCGGCTGCGGATGGTAGTCCTAGAGGGCATGGGGAACCCTGTCATCTTCGACGCTCCGCCGGAAGACCTGCTGGCGGAGGCGTACCGGGCGGTGGCCGCCTCGTGAGCACGCGGGTGCTGGTGCTGAACGGGCCGAACCTCGGGCGCCTGGGCAAGCGCGAGCCCGGGCTGTACGGCACGGCGACCTACGCCGACCTGGTGGCGCTGTGCGAGTCGTCGGGGAAGGAACTCGGCTTCGACGTCGAGGTCCGGCAGAGCGAGTACGAGGGCGAGCTGGTCACGTGGGTCCACGGGGCCTGCGACGATTCCGTGCCGATCGTGCTGAACGCCGGAGCGCTCACCCACTACTCCTACGCGCTGATGGACGCCCTGAAGATGCGCACCGCGCCGCTGGTGGAGGTTCACATCTCCAACATCGGGGCCCGCGAAGGGTTCCGGCACGAGTCAGTGATCACCCCGGTAGCGGACGGGATCATCGCGGGCTTCGGCTTCGACGGGTACGTGCTCGGGCTGCGGGCGGTGGCCGGGCTCCTGTCGTCCCCGGGGGCGGAACGGTGATCGTTCTCGTCGGCTTCATGGGGGCCGGCAAGACCACCGTGGGCCAGCTGGTCGCGGACAAGCTGGGCGTTCGGTTCCTCGACAGCGATCACGTGATCGAGGAACGGACCGGGCGCCGCATCCCGGACATCTTCACGGCGGCCGGGGAGCCCGGGTTCCGCGAGCTGGAGCACCAGGTGGTCGCGGGGCTGCTGGCCGGCTCCCCGGCGGTACTCGCACTGGGCGGCGGCGCGGCCGCGTACCCGGCGACCCGCTCGCTGCTGGCATCCGCGGGCACCGACGTCGTGTTCCTGCGGGTCGGTTTTTCCTCGGCTCTCGACCGGGTGGGCGGTGACACCGGGCGCCCGATGCTGGCCCGTCCCGACATCGCCGACGTGTTCGCCGCCCGCCAGGAGATCTACTCGTCGGTGGCCACGCTGACGGTTGACACCGACGGCCGCTCCCCGGAAGAGGCCGCCGCGGACATCCTGGCGCTTACTCGCCAGTAACTTTGTGAGGTGCCGCACATCGGGCGAACAGGCGCGTGCGGTACTGTCACCCGTGACTCGAACGGCGCGGTTGGAGTCGGCGGCGCCGAGGTATAGGGAGGCACGATCACATGCGCGTGGGCATGGTAATCAACTACGCGGGCGAATTCAGCCAGGTCGTAGAGGAACTCGGCGACTTCGAGAGGGCCGGGCTGGACATCGTGTTCGTGCCCGAGGCGTACACGTTCGACGCGGTCAGCCAGATGGGGTACATCGCGGCGAAGACCGAGCGGCTGCAGATCGCCTCCGGCATCCTCCCCATCTACTCGCGGACCCCGACGCTGACCGCGATGACCGCGGCCGGCCTGGACTTCGTGTCCAACGGCCGGTTCAACCTCGGCCTGGGAACCTCCGGCCCGCAGGTGATCGAGGGCTGGCACGGCGTCCGGTACGACGCGCCGATCGGCCGGACCCGCGAGGTCATCGAGATCTGCCGGAAGGTGTGGCGGCGCGAGCGGCTGGAGCACCAGGGCAAGAACTACACGCTGCCCTACGAGGGCGGCACGGGCCTGGGCAAGCCGCTCAAGCTGATCAACCACCCGGTCCGGGAGCGGATCCCGATCTTCATCGCCTCCATCGGCCCCAAGAACGTGGCCATGACCGCTGAGGTAGCCGACGGCTGGCAGCCGATCTTCTACTACCCGGAGGAGATGGGCAAGGTCTGGGCGGAGCCGCTGGCCGCGGGGAAGGCGAAGCGCGACCCGTCCCTGGGCGAGCTGGACATTATCGCCCAGGCGCCGCTGGCGATCGGCGAGGACGTGACCGGACTCCGTGATCTCATGCGCGGGATGTTCGCGCTGTACATCGGCGGCATGGGCGCGCGGGGCAAGAACTTCTACAACGACCTGGCCTGCCGCTACGGCTACGAGGAAGAGGCGAAGAAGATCCAGGACGCCTACCTGGACGGTCGCAAGGACGAGGCCGCGAGCCTGGTCCCGGCCGAACTGCTGGAGAAGACCTCCCTGATCGGCCCCGAGTCCTACGTGGCCGAGCGGCTCGCGGCGCTGCGCGAGTCCGGGGTCACGACGCTGAACGTCACGCCGCTCGCCGCCACGCACGCCGAGCGGATCGCCGCCATCGAGAAGATCCGCTCCCTGGCCGGCTGAGCCGCGCGTTTCTGTCTCCTTAAGCGTCCGGCCAGCAGGTAGAATGACCGACCGGGTTCGCTGTCACTACAGCGCCTGGCGCGCGGCCGCCGGCCAGGGAACCCGTTCGAAGACTTTCGCGTACGAGAACTTGCTCGTCTTGGCTATTGGAGACCACGCGTGGCTACCACGAACGAACTGAAGAACGGCATGACGCTGAACCTGGAGGGCCAGCTCTGGAACGTCGTTGAGTTCCAGCACGTCAAGCCGGGCAAGGGCCCCGCCTTCGTGCGGACCAAGCTCAAGAACGTGATGTCGGGCAAGGTCGTCGACAAGACCTTCAACGCCGGCGTCAAGGTCGACGTGGCCAACGTGGACCGGCGGGACATGCAGTACCTCTACCGCGAGGGCGAGGATTTCGTGTTCATGGACATGACGGACTACGACCAGCCGCACATCCCCGGCACCGTCGTCGGCGGGGCCGCCGACTACCTGCTCGAGGAGCAGATGGCGACGATCGCCTTCAACGACGGCACCCCGCTGTACGTGGAGCTGCCGGCCGCGGTCGAGCTGGTGATCTCGCAGACCGACCCGGGGCTGCAGGGCGACCGTTCCACCGGCGGGACCAAGCCGGCCACGCTGGAGACCGGCGCGACGATCCAGGTCCCGCTGTTCATCTCGCAGGGCGAGAAGATCAAGGTCGACACCCGCAGCGGCGCCTACCTCGGCCGCGCCTGATGCTGGCTCTCAGGGAGCACCGGCTGCCCGGTAGGCCTTGTGGATCGGGCAGCTATGGCTGCGCGTAGCAAGGCCCGCAAGCGAGCGCTTGACATCCTCTTCGAGGCCGAGCTGCGCGGGCTGGGCCCGCTGGAGCTCCTCGCCGAGCGCCAGTCGCTGGGCGAGCAGCCGGTGCAGGAGTACGCGGCCGAGCTCGTCCGGGGCGCGGCCACGCACTCCGAGGAGATCGACGGGCTGATCGCCAGCAACTCGGTGGACTGGACCCTGGAGCGGATGCCCGCGGTGGACCGCAACATCCTGCGGCTCGGCATCTACGAGCTGCTGTGGGCCGACGACGTGCCGGACCCGGTCGCCATCAGCGAGGCCGTGTCCCTGGCACAGGATCTTTCCACGGACTCGTCCCCGGCATTCGTCAACGGGCTGCTGAGCCGGATCAAGGGACTCAAGCCCTTGGCCCCTCGCGATTCCTGACCTGTCACCTTAAAGCTGGCTCTGAATGTCTTAAGAAAATTGAAAGGCCGGCTGGAGAGGAATATTCCTCTCCAGCCGGCCTTTTCTGTGCCAGCGGGACTTCTTTAGGTAACAGCGGTAAAAGCGGTCAGGCGGCGGTGAAGTGCAGGCGCAGGCCGAGACGGCGGAGAGCCGCGAAGAACCAGACCGCGCACACGGCGGCACCCGCGGCTGTCAGGCCGATCGTCACCATCGTGGACAGCAGCATGAACAGCTTGAACGGCTCGGTCACCATCATGAAGGCCAGGGCCAGGGTCAGCAGGAGGAACAGGCCGGCCCAGAACCAGGTGGCACCCTGGAAGAAGCGGTGCAGGCCGGGGTGGTCGTTCTCCTTGAGGGCGACGACCTCCGCGGCCAGCTGCGTGACCAGCGGCTTCTGGGTAGGGGCGGTCCGGGCGAACACCACGCACATGGCGAGGTTGGCCAACGGGAACTGCAACTCGAACATCCACAGGTAGCCGGTACTAATCGCGATCGCGGTCTGGACCGTCAAGATGAGCGCCGAGATCATCAGCAGGACCGAGGACGCCCCGGTAATGAGCTTGCGCAGCGCTATGAGAACCCAGACGACGGCGGTCCCGGCCAGCAGGCCGGCGTCCGGGGTAACCAGATCCGTAATAACGACGTAAGTACCGAACGGAAGTCCAAGTGATTCCACCATGCTCCAAGCGGCCTGCCACACAAGGCGTTTGGGATGGGGAAGTTCTAGACGTTCGGTCGGGGAGGGCATGCGGATGAGCATATGTGCCGTCGGTTCTTTCTGGGGTGATATTCGCAAACGGAGGGGCATGGCAATTTGGCCGTCATGATTATCACCCGCGCGGGTGGTCATGTCCCTGAGAACGATCCGCGGGCTCGCTGAGTTCGATCGCCTAATATTAACAAACGGTAACAGTTTTGTCGCTCTCGGTGCCGGGTGGGGCGGGCCGGTCATCCCGGGCGGGGCCGGCCCGCTCGGGGCCGTCCAGTAGAGCGGGAGACGGGGCGTGGCAATACAGTTGGAAGCAACTGGACCAGGCATCTGTCGATGAGAGGCGGAGCAGTGACCGCAGAGGTTCCCGCGTCGGCCGTGCCCACGCTGCACGGGCCGGACGCCGAGCGCCCGCGTGACGGACGGGGGCAGACCCTGGTCTGGGACGCGCTGCGCCAGATACTCGCCGAGCGCGTGGCCGATACCGGCCGGACCGCGCTGGACATCGTCGACGCCGGGGGCGGGACCGGGGGCTTCGCCGTCCCGTTCGCGGTCCTCGGCCACAATGTCACCGTGGTCGACCCGAGCCCGGACGCGCTCGCGGGCGCCCGCAGGCGCGCCGCCGAGCGGAACGTGCGGCTCACCGCCGTGCAGGGCGACGCCGACAGCCTGGACGCCGTCGCCGGGCGCGATGGCGCGGACCTGGTGATCTGCCATAGCGTGCTGGAGTACGTGGACTCGCCCGCCGCGGCGATGGCCGCGATCGCCCGGGTCCTGAGGCCCGGGGGGTGCGTCAGCGTCCTCGCCGCCAACGCGGTCGCCGCCGTGCTGCAGCGGGCCCTGGCCGGGCGGTACGCCGAGGCGTCCGAACTGCTGGAAGCGGCCAGCGGCACCTGCGGCGCCGGAGGCATCACCCGTCCCGGCGAGCCGCGGCGGTTCACCCTCTCCGGGCTGAGCGCCCTCATCGCCGGCGCGGGGCTGCGGGCCGGGGACGCGCACGGCATCCGCGTCTTCTCCGGGCTGCTGTCGGAGGCCGAAGCCGACCCGGACGCCGCCGAGGCGCTGCTGCTGCTCGAGGACGCGGCCGCCGCGCATCCGGCCCTGCGCGACATCGCGGCCCAGCTCCACGTCGTCGGAGTACGGCAGTAGCCGGGACATGCCGGACAGGACGCCAGGCGCGGCATCTCCCGGTTCGGCGTCCCCCGACGACACGGGATGCCGCATCCTGCACGTGGACATGGACGCGTTCTACGCGAGCGTGGAAATCCGTGACCGGCCCGGGCTGAAGGGCCGCCCGGCGATAGTCGGCGGGCTCGGAGCCCGCAGCGTGGTGCTCTCGGCCACGTACGAGGCCCGGAAGTTCGGGGTCCGGTCGGCGATGCCGATGACCCGGGCCCGGCGGCTGTGCCCGGAGGCGGTGATCATCCCGCCCCGGCACGGGCTGTACGGCGAGGTGTCGAAGGAAGTCATGGCGGTCTTCCGGGACGTGACCCCCGAAGTGGAGCCGCTCTCGCTGGACGAGGCGTTCCTCGACGTCGCCGGGGCGGTCCGCCGGCTCGGCAGCCCCGCCGAGATCGGCCTGCGGATCCGGGCCTCTATCGCCGGGCAGCAGGGCATCACGTGCTCGGTCGGGGTGGCGCCGGTGAAATTCGTGGCCAAGATCGCGTCCGCGCACTGCAAGCCCGACGGGCTGCTCGTGGTTCCGGCCGACCGCGTCCTGAGCTTCCTTCACCCGCTTCCGGCCGGCGCCCTGTGGGGCGTCGGGGAGAAAGCGGAGCAGGCCCTGGCCCGGCTCGGCGTGCGCACGATTGGTGATATCGCTCACATCCCGGTCGAGACGCTGCGGCGCGAACTCGGCGCCGCCGCGGGCACGCACCTGCACGAACTGGCCTGGGGAACCGACGACCGTGCGGTGACTCCCCAGCGGGAAGAGAAGAGCGTCGGGGCCGAGGAAACCTTCGAGGCCGACGTCGACGACCCGGACGCGATCCGGCGGGAACTGCTCCGGCTGTCCGGCCGCACCGCCCGGGCGCTGCGGGACGCCGGCTGCGTCGCCCGGACCGTGACGGTGAAACTGCGGCTGGCCAGCTTCAAGACCATCACCCGGTCGAAGACGCTGCCCGAGGCCACGGATGTGGCCCGGCAGATCTACGCCGTCGCCGTCGCGCTGTACGAAGGCTCGGGGCTGGGAGAACAGGCCCGGCTCCGGCTGGTCGGCGTCCGCGCCACCGGACTGCGCTCGGCCGAGGGACACGCGACCCAGATGGCCTTCGGGGAGCGGGCCGCGGGCTGGCGGGAGGCCGAGCGGGCTATGGACAAGATCACCAGGAAGTTCGGCGACGGCGCGGTCCGCCCGGCCACACTGGTCCCGCCTGATTCCGGGGACGTCCCGCCGGACGGCGGGGACGGAAGCCGCCCAGCGAACTAAACCGCCCCTTCCACGCGGTGTGGGAAGACTCGTATCCTGGGAGATGAACCAGGTATGTAAGTGAGGTGAAAGTCATCTCAGGCCCCGGGTTCATGGGAGGCGTCTCGTGCCGCTCTCTGAGCATGAGCAGCGTCAGCTCGAGCAGATTGAGCAGGCGCTCTACAGGGAGGATCGGAGGCTAGCTCGTCTAGTACGCTCCAGCGATCCCCGCGTGCATTACCGGCGCCGGGTCGCGTACGCGGCCTTCGGTCTCGCTGTCGGCGCCGGCTTGGTCGCGGCTGGATTGATCCTGTCGCATGTCATGTACTACCTCGCCATCGCGGGATTCGTCGTCATCCTGCTGTCCGGTATCTGGGCGCTGGCCAGCTGGCGGCACGCCTCCGGGACTTCGGCCTCCGGGACCCAGCCCGCCGGGGCGGGCCGTGGCGTCCAGGGCGGGAAGAAGCGCCGCCGCGGAAACCGCCGGGCCGCGATCATGGAGACGTTCGAGGAACGGTGGCGGCGACGGCAGGAGAGGGGCTTCTAAGGCCGGACGGCCGACGGCCCCCGACGGTCCCGCTTCGGGACACCACGCGACAGGCGCACGCGACAAAGCGGAAGCCTGTCCTTTTTTCGCCAGGCCCGGGCGGAAACCGCCGCCGTCACCGATGAGGGGAACAGCCGGGCCCGCCAGCGCCTCCGGCGCGGCACGGCCGCGGCGATCGCGCGGCGGACCGTCTCGCAGTCGCGCCGCAGAGCGGTCCCCTCGGCTGGGCGGGCCGAGTACCGGGCGCGCTCGGCGGCTTCCGTCACCCGCCGCAGGGCCGATGCCGCGCCGCCGGGCAGGCCCAGCTCCGCGGTCACCCGCCGGGCCAGGGATCGCGGTGACTCGCTGGCCCGGCCGGAGGCCCGGTAGTTCGTCAGGTCGTCGCGCAGCTCCCGCCAGGCCGCCTCGGCCAGCGCCGTATCCGAGGCCGCCCGCCGCCAGCGCCGCCGGCGGATCGCGGCCCGGGCCAGGGCCGGCAGCGCGGCCGCCACGATGAGCAGGCCCGCCGCGCTGAGCCCGGCCAGCGGCCAGGGGCTCGCGCCGGCGGGAGGACGGGCGGGGCGGGCCGCGGCTCCGGGACTGCCCGGCCCGGGCGGGCGGCGGACACCGGGCAGTGTTCCCTGGCCACCGGGGTTCGCGCCGGAGCCGGGCCCGGCGAGACTGGACGGGGAGGGGCCCGTCGTTCGCTGGGAGAGCGACGCGGGCCCGGGCTGGGCGGCGGCATAGGCGGGCGCGACGGCGGTGCCCTGCCCGTCGGAGCCCCCCGGCGTCGGCTCGAACCGGAGCCAGCCGTACCCGGCGAAGTACAGTTCCGGCCAGGCGTGCGCGTCGTGCGTCGTGACCAGCCAGCTGCCGTCGCGCTGCCTGGTCCCCTGCGTGAACCCGTACACCACCCGGGACGGGATGCCGTCCAGGCGGGCCAGGAACGCCATCGCGTACGCGAACTGCTGGCAGTAGCCCGTGCGGGTGTTCTCCAGGAAATTCTCCAGGCTCGCGGTGTCCGTCACGGCGGACGCGGTCAGCGAGTAGGCGAAGTTCCCGCCGGTGAACCAGCGCTGCAGAGAGACGGCCCGGCCGTACGGCGTCGTCGCGGTTCGCGTGATGCGCCGGGCCAGCGGGCGCAGGGCTCCCGCGGACGGGGGGAGGCCGAGGTAGCCGGCGGCGACGCTTTTCGGCGGGCCCGGCGCGGCCGCCAGCGCCGCCGGAGCGGGCGAGACGTCCAGGCTGGTCACCGAGTAGCGCAGCCCCGGGAGCGGGACGCCGCGGTCGAACAGCATCAGGGTGCCGCGGTCGGCCCTCACCGTTCCGGGCGCGGTTACCCGGACCGGCGGGTACGGCGCGGGAAGCGCCCCCAGCGCGTCCGGGCCGGTCTGCCGGCTGACCGAGATCCGGGTCGTCACCGCGGGCGCGGCGGCGGACGCCAGGCCTGGTGCCCGGAGGGCGACGCCGTTCCCGGCGGCCTCCGGATCCGGGCGGCCGATCTGCCAGCCCAGGCCCGTCAGGCCGCCCAGCACGTAGACCCGCAGGTAGTCCGGATCATCGGCGGTGGTCGTGTAGGTCAGCACCGGGACGGCGCGCTGGCTCCGCAGCTCCCCGCTGATCTGGGTTCGCGGATCGGGGAACCCGGGCGAGGCGCCGCTGTCTCCGCCGGCCCCGGGACGCCCGCCCCCGAACAGCCGCGTGAGGTGCAGGCCGGGTATGAACAGCGGCACGCACAGCGCCGCCGCCACCGACACGACGCCGGCCCGCCGCCCGGCCGCCGTCAGCGCGCGCGTGTCGGGCGGCCTGATCCGGTAAAGAACGCCTGCCCGGCCGCGGGCCGGTGCCAGGCCGGTCCCGGAGACATCGATCCGCCGGAGGCCGCCTTCGGGGCCCTGGCCGGGCAGCGGCGACTCCCAGGCCCGGATCCGCTCGCCGCCCTCGGTGGCCAGCAGCGTCAGGTAGCCGGCCGTGGCCAGGCAGAACACGGCGGCGGTGCCCACCGGGCCGCGGCTGATGCTGAGGGTGAACGGCTCGGCGAACAGCAGCAGGAGCGGCAGCCCGGCCAGCGCCGCGCGGCCCAGCCGGACCGCGATCAGGTCCGCCAGCAGAGCGGTCAGCCCGATCCCGCCCGCCGCCAGCAGCATCAGCCCGGCCTGTTCCGGGGCGGGCGGCGCGTACCGGCCGGCCTCGCTGACCCCCTGGGAGGCCAGGCGGGCCAGGAAGCCGAGGGAGGACGGGGTCGGGATCACGGCCGCCAGCGACCGGCCGCCGGCGAAGACCAGGTTCAGGTACAGCAGCAGCGCGGCCAGCCCGCCGAGCAGGCAGACCGCGGCCGGCAGCCGGCGACGGCGGGTCAGGAGTCCCGCCGCGGCGACGCTGGCCGTCGCGCCGGCGCCCGCGAACCACCAGGCGCTGCCCGCGTACACCGGGTACAGCGAGAAGGAGGTCGCCGCGGTCGCGGCGGCCGCCGTGACCGTGCGGCGGAGGCTAGCCACCGACCAGATCCCGGTCCGGCCCGTCCCCGCGCGCCCCGGCGCGCAGGTCCCGCCACGCCGACGGGAGCGCCTCCTCACCGGCGGCCGCGGCCACCCGCCAGCCCGCCCTGGCGAGAATCCCGGAGGCCGGGCCGCCGAACCCGCCGAGCACCAGCGCCAGGGCCGGGGCGCTGCCGTGCCGCACGGCCGCGAGCCGGCGGGCGTCCGGTTCGCTCAGTGCCCCGAGGATCGCGATGACCTGGCCCCCGGACGCGCTGAGCGCTTCGATGCCCGGGCCGAGCTCGCGGGAGTGACAGGGCCGGATCACCGCGAGCGCCTCCAGCAGGGTGTCGCGGAACGACACCTGGCGGGGGATCTCCCCGCCGTCGGTGACCAGGCGGGGGTCGGCGCCCGGCCCGTCCAGGCGCACGCCGACCGACGCGGCGGCCGTGACCGCCAGCTCGAACACGGGACCTGACCCGAACGCCGAGCGGCGGGTGTCCAGGAACAGGGAGGTCGTGTCGCGCCAGTGCTGTTCCTCCCGGCGGACCATCAGCTGGCCGTGGCGGGCCGTGGAACGCCAGTGCACCCGGCGCAGGCCGTCACCGGTCTGGTACTGGCGCGGGACGACGTCGTCCTCGCCGCCGGCGGCCAGGCCGGGCCGCCCGGTCTCGCGGTCGCCCAGCCAGTTCCCGCCCGGGGGCGGTCCCGGCAGCGGGACGATGCGGGGCGTGACGGTCAGCGCGGACACCGACGCGAACGACCGGGTGATCGCGACCAGCCCGAAGGCGTCCGCTACCTGTATCCGCAGCGGCCCGGCCGAGTACTTCCCGCGGACGGGGGCCCGCACCCGGTACCGGATCGTCCGCGTGCCCCCGGCGCGCAGTCCGTCGAGCACGAACCGCGGCGGGTCCCCGAACACCCGCGGCAGCGTGTCCTGGGCGAGCAGGAGCCCGGTCCGCAGCCGGGCCGGGTTCGCCAGCGTCAGCGTCAGCGAGGCCTCCTGGCCGGCCTGGACCCGGGGCGGCGCGGCCCGGCGGGAGCAGCTCAGCCGGAAGCGGGCCCGGCTCGCGCCGAACGCCGACACCCCCGGCAGGAGCAGCAGCAGCGCGCCCAGCCGGAGCAGGTCGGGCTCGGGAACCAGCAGCCCGGCCAGCGCGAGAACGGCGCCGGCGGCCGCGAACCACCGGCCCCGGGTGGTGAGCGACTCCAGCAGCCGCCGCATCGCGCGCACCTGAACCGCCGGGTAACCGGGGGAGCGGGGTGTCGGCGACGATCCGGGACACGACCTGTCCGGGGAGCGTGCGCTCCACCGCCGCCTGGGCCGTGGGCAGGAGCCGGTGCGCGAGCACCGGTCCCGCGAGTGCCTGGACGTCGTCGGGGATCACGTAGTCCCGGCCGTCGAGGGCGGCCCGGGCCCGGCTGGCCCGCAGCAACTGCAGGGACGCCCGGGGCGAGGCCCCGAGCCGCAGTTCCGGCGCGATCCGGGTGGCCGTCACCAGCGCGATGATGTACTCCTGCACCGGCGGGGTGACCAGGACACGGCGCACCGCGGTGATCAGGTCCCGGACGTCGAGGGCCGTGGCGACCGGTTTCAGCTGGTCCAGCGGCGATGCCGAGCCGTGCGTGGCGAGCATCTCCAGCTCGGCGGCCGGGGTCGGGTACCCGATGGAGATGCGGGCGGTGAACCGGTCGCGCTGAGCCTCGGGCAGGGGATATGTGCCCTCCATCTCGACCGGGTTCTGCGTGGCGAGCACCATGAACGGGGATTCCAGCCGGTAGGTCGTGCCGTCCACCGTGACGTGCCGCTCCTCCATGCATTCCAGCAGGGCGGACTGGGTTTTCGGCGAGGCCCGGTTGATCTCGTCCCCGACGACGAGGTTGGCGAAGACGGGGCCGGGCTTGAATTCGAAGTCGCGGCTTTCCTGGTTGTAGGCACTGACCCCCGTGACGTCGCTGGGCAGCAGATCGGGCGTGAACTGGATCCGGCGCACCGAGCAGTCGATCGCCTTGGCCAGGGCCTTGGCCAGCATCGTCTTCCCCACGCCCGGCACGTCCTCGATGAGCAGGTGCCCCTCGGCGAGCAGAACGGTGAGGGCCAGCCGGATGACGTCCGCCTTGCCGTCGATGACGGACTCGACGGCGGTGCCGATGCGCTGGGCCCGCGCGACGAGGTCGCCGGCGTCCCGCGTCCGTCCTGTCTCCACAACCAACAGGTCCTCCTCGGCTCCCGTAGTTGCGACACTGCAGTTGCGACACTGCGCTATTTACCGAACATTATGCCCCCGGGTTTAGTTCCGGTACGAAAACTCCGGGCACCTCCGGCCTGCCCCGGGGCCGCTCAGACGGCGGCGGCGCCGGGCGCTCCACCGTCCCCCACCGCGTCCCCCACTCTGACCCACCCTTCTGACCAGGTCTTTTGTGGCGCGAATTGCGCTCGGGGAGGGGCTTACTCTGTTGACGGTGGAGGATTGTGGGGTAGAGTGGGGCGCGGTGGAGTGAGATGACGTCGAACTCCGGCCTACCGGGGGGTGGGAGGTGAGAACCGGTGTTCCTTGGTACTCACGCGCCCAAGCTGGATGAGAAGGGACGTCTGTTCTTGCCGGCGAAGTACCGTGACGAACTCAGCGACGGAGTCGTCATCACGAAGGGGCAGGAGCGCTGCCTCTACGTCTTCCCGCATGACGAGTTCGGCCGCATCACCGAGGCGCTGCGCACCGCGCCGGTGACCGCTAAGTCGGTCCGCGACTACAGCCGTGTCTTCTTCGCCAGCGCCTCCGACGAGGTCCCCGACAAGCAGGGGCGGATCACCGTCCCGTCCGCGCTGCGCGGCTACGCCGGCCTGCAGCGCGACTGCGTCGTGATCGGGGCCAACACGCGACTTGAAATCTGGGACGCCCAGGCATGGGAGACCTACCTGGCCGAGCAGGAGGACTCGTTCTCCGAGGCCGAGGAGGAGGTGCTGCCAGGGATCTTGTGAGCACGGCTGTCCGGCGAGTCTCCACCGCGTCCGGGCCGCCTGGCTGGCGCCACTTCCCCGGCGCCAGGCGGGGCCCGCGACGGACGCGGCCGGAGACCCGGCCGGGCGGATGCAGGCGGGCGCTAGGGGGACTCACGAGACGTGACGACGGCGCTCGCAGGGCAAGGTGGCAAATCGGAGCGGGAGGGGTCTCCATGGGCGAGAACGCTTATCAGCATGTGCCGGTCATGGCGGGCCGGGTGACTGATCTCCTGCTGCCCGTCCTGAGCGACACCGCCCCCGGAGGCCGGCCGCCGGTCCTGGTAGACGCCACGCTCGGCCGCGCGGGCCATTCGCGCGTCCTGCTCGAGGCCTGCCCGGAGATGGTGCTGGTCGGGATCGACGCCGACACCGCCGCGATCGCCCACGGGCGCGCCCTGGCCGAGGAGTACCCGGGCCGGGTGACGCTCGCTCATGCCTTTTACGACCAGATCGCGGACGCGGTCGCGGACGCCGGGTACCGGCGGATCCACGGGGTCCTGTTCGACCTCGGCGTGTCCTCCCCGCAGCTCGACGACAGTTCCCGGGGATTCTCCTACTCCCGCGACGCGCCGCTGGACATGCGCATGAACACCTCGGAGGGCCAGACCGCCGAAGACGTGGTCAACACCTACCCCGCGGCCCGGCTGGCGCGGGTGCTGTCGGAGTACGGCGAGGAGCGGTTCGCCCGCCGGATCGCCGACGCCGTGGTGCGGGAGCGCGCCCGGGAGCCGATCACCTCGACGCTGCGGCTGAGCGGCATCGTGAAGGACGCGATTCCCGCGCCCGCGCGCCGTACCGGAGGGAACCCCGCGAAGCGGACCTTCCAGGCCCTGCGCATCGAGGTCAATGACGAGCTGGGCGTGCTGCGCCGGGCGCTGCCCGCGGCCATGGACCTGCTCGTCCCGGGCGGGCGCCTGGTCTCGCTCGCCTACCACTCACTTGAGGACCGGCTGGTCAAGCGCGCCCTGACCGCGCGAACCGCCGATCCTGTCCCGCCCGGGATACCGGTGCGGGCTTCAGACGTACTGGCGGGGACCGGCCCGGCGGGGCCGGAATTCCGCCTGCTGACCAGGGGCGCGGAGCGTCCGGACAGCGATGAGGTGACAGGCAATCCGCGGGCGGCTTCCGCCCGGCTGCGGGCGGCGATGAGGATCCGGGAGGCATCATGAGTGACACGACAGCGCGCGGCGACGGCGTCATCGTTGACCGGGGGACGGCCGGTACCGGGACGCTGCCCCGGCCGGCGTCCCCGGCCCGCAAGGAGTCTCCCGGCCGCCGGGGAGGCGTGCCCCGGCAGGGGGAGGCCCGCCCGCGCGCTCCCCGGCCGGCCCGCGCGGCGGAGACCCGGGCCGGCGAGACCCGCACGGCCGGGTCCCGGACGGCACCGTCCCCGGCCCGGCAGGCCCAGGCCGAGCCCCGGCGGGCGCCGGGCCCGAGGCGGCCCCAGGGCGCGGCGCCGGCCGCGCCGAGGCCGAAGCGGCCGCAGGCGCAGCCGAGGCCCAAGCGGATTCGCACCGCGGCCCCCGGGACGGCGGTACCCAGGTCCGCGGCCCAGGCGCCGGCTACCCAGCCCGCGACCAACCGGATGCCGTTCATCGTGCTGCTGTGCGGCCTGCTCGGCGGCGCGCTGGCGTCCGCGCTGGTGATCAGCACCACGCTGGCCGAGGGGTCGTTCGAGATTTCCAAGCTGCAGCAGTCCGACAGTTCCCTGGCCCGGCAGCGCCAGCAGCTTCAGGACCAGGTCTCGCAGGCCCAGTCGGCCCCGGTGCTCCAGCAGCGCGCCTACGAGCTCGGCATGCGCCCGGCGGGTCAGCTGCAGTTCCTGAACCTCAAGACCGGCAAGCTCGAGAACGGGAGCGGCTCCGCCGTGAACACGCCCGCGGCCCACGAGACCGGACCAGGCTCGGCGGTGCAAAACCCGTGACGCAGCGCCGCGACCCGGGCCGCCCCGGCGGCCCGGGAAGGCCCGCATCCGGCCCGGGCCAGGGCCCGCGCCCGGCCTCGGGCTCGCGGCCGGGCGGCTCAGGCCCGAAGAACCAGCGTTCGGCGGGAACCGGATCCAGGAGCCAGCGCTCCGGCCCGGCCGGAGCGAAGTCCCGTCAGGCCCCGGCCGGGCAGCGTCCGGGGCACGGCCCGCACCAGTCCCGCCCCGGGCGGTCCCGGGGGGACGCCGACCGCCGGCAGCCGTCCCGCCGGGAGCCGCCGCGGCGCCCGCCCCGCGGGCCCCGGCCGCCGGGCTGGCTGCACATCAGCCGCGGCGACCCGGCCCGCCGCCTGGGCTTCACCCTGCTGGCCATCACGTTCGTGCTGACCCTGTTCGCCGGCCGCCTGATCCAGGTCCAGGGAATGGAGTCGGGCGTCTACAAGAACCTGTCCGAACGGGAACGGCTGGACACCATCCCGCTCCCGGCGGTGCGCGGCACGGTCACCGGGGCTAACGGGCAGGTCCTGGCGATGACCATCGAGAAGTACACCGTCACCGCCGATCCGCCCATGGTCAAGGACAAGCCCGCGACGGCCCGGAAGCTGGCCGGCCCGCTCGGCGTGCCGGAGGCGAAGGTCCTGAAGCTGCTCACCCATCCCAGCTCGCCGGACTACGTGCAGCTCGCGAAGGGCGTGACCGAGGCCAGCGAGGCCAAGATCAGCCACGTCGCCGGCATCTACGGCAGTCCCTCCTACGCCCGGGTGTACCCCGACGGGAACGCGACCGCCAACGTGGTCGGCTTCACCAGCACCGGCTCCAACGGCGTGCTCGCCGGGCAGCAGGGCATAGAGGAAGCCGACAACCGCCAGATGGCCGGCACGGCGGGGAGCGAGGAAACCGAGATCGGCGAGTCGGGCCAGCAGATCCCGGGCACCCAGCTCAAAGAGAAGCCCGCGGTCAACGGCAGCGGTGTCCGGCTGACCATCAACCCCGACCTCCAGTTCCAGGCGCAGCAGGCCTGCCAGCAGCGCGTAGCGGCGATGCACGCCCGGAACTGCACGGTGGTGATCATGCAGCCGAAGACCGGGAACATCCTGGCCATGGCCCAGTGGCCCACCTACAGCCAGGCGGACGTGAGCGACATCGGCCAGACCACGGACCTGCCGGTCGCCAACACGTTCATGCCCGGGTCCACGGCCAAGGTGATCACGGCGGCCGCCGCGTTCGAGCACGGCGGCCAGACGCCGCTGAGCCCGTACAAGATTCCGTACTCGATCGTGGAGGGCGGGCAGGCGATCCACGACGCCGAGTGGTCGCCCGGCGAGCGCTTCACTATCGCCGGGATCATCGCGCATTCCTCCAACATCGGCATGGCACAGGTCGCCAACCACGTCACCCCGCAGACGCAGTACGCCTACCTGCGGAACTTCGGCCTCGACCAGCCGACCGGCCTGAACCTGCCCGGAGAGTCCCAGGGGCTGCTCGCCCCGCCGTCGAAGTGGTGGCCGGACGAGCGTTACACCCTCGCCTACGGGCAGGGCATCTCGGTCAACGCGGTCCAGATGGCCAGCGTGTACGCGACGATCGCCAACGGCGGGGTCCGGGTGCAGCCGCGGCTGGTCGCGGGCACGACCAGTCCGGCCGGCAAGTTCACGCCGGCGGCGCCGTCCCCGGCCCGGAAGGTCGTCCAGCCGGCGACGGCGAAGAATCTTCTCTCGATCCTGCAGCAGGTCCCCGGGCTTGACGCCGCCTCCGACGGCGGCGCCGGGGTTCTCCCCGGGTACGCGGTCGCGGCCAAGACCGGCACCTCGAACGAGACCGGACCGGACTGCAAGCCCGCGGGCTCGCTGTGCGAGTACGGCTCCAGCTTCATCGGCATGGCCCCGGGCAATAACCCGCAGGCCGTGGTGGCGGTGAACGTGCAGGACCCGCAGAAGAAGTACGGGTATTTCGGCGACACGGTGGCGGGGCCCGTCTTCTCGACCGTGATGAAGGACACCCTGGCCGCGCTGAAGATCCCGCCGCAGCCAGGTCTCAACCCAGCGAATGTACGACTCAATGCACCCTGAGATTAGGTACCCTTCGGGCGTGATCAGACCTGCCCGTACCCTGGCGCGCCCGCTGTCCGGGCTCGGGGAGCTGCTCGGAGTCGGCCGGGGCGTCCAGGACGGGCCCAGCCGGCTGTCGGGCGTGACCCTCGACTCCCGCGCGGTCTGCGAAGGAGACCTGTACGCGGCCCTGCCGGGTACCCGTACCCACGGCGCCGCCTATTCCAAACAAGCGGTGGCGAACGGGGCGGTCGCCATCCTGACCGACGCCGACGGCAAGGACCGTGCCGCGGACTGCGACGTGCCGGTGTTCGTGGTGAACTCGCCCCGGGACCGGCTCGGCGACGTGTCCTGCTGGATCTACGGCGACCCCAGCACGAAGATGCGGCTGATCGGGGTAACCGGAACGGCCGGCAAGTCCACCACCACCTACCTGGCCGAGGCCGGGCTGCGCGCCGCGGGCCACCAGACCGGGCTGATCGGCGGCGTCGAGATCCGGATCGGGACCGAGACGGTCAAGAGCGCGCTCACCACGCCGGAGGCGCCGGACCTGCAGGCCCTGCTGGCCGTCATGCTCGAGCGCGAGGTGAGCGCCGCGGCGATGGAGGTGTCCAGCCATTCCCTGGCCCTGGGCCGGGTCGCGGGCACCCGCTACGACGTCGCGCTGTTCACCAACCTGTCCCAGGACCACCTGGACTTCCACCCCACCATCGAGGACTACTTCGCCACGAAGGCGAAGCTGTTCACCCCGGCGTACTCGGGCATCGGCGTGGTGAACGTCGCCGACCGGTACGGCCGCCGGCTGGTGGCCGAGGCCTCGATCCCGATTACCACGTTCTGCGCCGACGCCACCTCCGGCGCCTATGCCAACGCCGACTGGCGC
>Ga0131853_10004452_pt1 | contig 25135 bp, 9 predicted proteins | sample TergutLab28metaG_FD_92764 | JGI IMG/M metagenome (GOLD analysis project Ga0131853, IMG submission 92764) | Labiotermes labralis P1 segment gut microbial communities from Petit-Saut dam, French Guiana - Lab288 P1 (version 2) (version 2) | ecosystem: Host-associated > Arthropoda: Insects >...
ACCCCCCCCCCCCCCCCCCGGAGATCCGAGTGGTGGAGTAGTTTACCTCCGGATTGTTTTGTCTCCAGAGCAAGCATCCCGCATGTGAATGTTTCTTAACATACGTTTTTTACAGTGAGGGATTGTTAGTACCTCGCCCAACCCCTAAGCTGAAGGACCACCCTTCGTCGTCTGTCCGCGACTGCTTATTCAATTTATTCGCAGCTACCCTCCTTGCCGCTACCTACACAACACACAAACCACAAGAAATGAACAACCATGCCCTAAGCGGGATTCGAAACTGCGGATTCCAGCAATTTCTACGCCTTAGACGGCATGACCACCCGATTAGGCGCAAAATGCGTTAGTACCCTGCCCAAGCTCCCAAGCTACATAGCACTCAAACCTAAGACCCTACGTGCTAATAATATCATATTGCCTAACTTGGTGACTGAAAATGTATTTATGTCACGTGGCATGTGAACGTACAGTGCTGTGTCCAGTGATGGATTTCTGTGTTCTGAACTGCTTACCTAACTTCCAGTTTAGAAACAGCCGTTATTATTCCTTGATTTCCAAGTGGTCCCTTCCTTTCAGATTTTCTTGCTTAATATTGTTGAAGCATTTCTCATTTCCTCTATGAATTCTATTACTCCGTAACCCATGACATATCGAATGTCAGAAGATGGCCAAGCTTACGTTACTTGGAATTACGACGTCGTTTAATCTGGTAGATATGAATCTATCAGAATACACGATGTCAAATGCCAGAAGACTCGAATCTGAACACACACACACACACACACACACACACACACACACACACACCTAGATAACATACCGTCTACAACAGGGTAGGGGCTACAGAAAAAGAAAATATTTCTACCTTCCAGCACACTGGTGCTAATTCTGTGAAAAGCAAATTACTTGACGTTTCAAATAGAAAAAAACTTCAATCACATTTAACAATGACAGAGTCGTCTTCCTTCTATTGTACGTTTACCTCGTACGTTTGGGTTATTTTGTTCACAAAGGTGTTGTCGTGAATTTCATTAATTAAAAACAAGATTCGTCGTGTTCGTGATGGAAAAAATACAATGCCAAGAACAAATCTCTGGCAGCTGTGTAATTAAAGTCTTGGGACAATGCAACAGTTGAAGGTTAGGAAGGGAGTAGTTGGAGCCATGTACAGTATATATTTAGGACAGTATCAATGACGACAATGTATGTTCAAGGCAGAGAAGCCGGAGACACGGAAAGAGTGACAATAATGTGAATAAGCAGCAAATCTTCATGAACACCCACCTACGAAGGTAGAAAGGAAAGTAGATGAAGAGGTACTGAGAAGGAGAGATGAGAATAAATAGAGCGGGCGTGCGGTAAGTTTACAGCCGGAGACAAAGAACTTGCCGAGCCCGAGGAAGTCGGACACAAGCGATGCTCGGGGACACGTCTGAATGCTTGACCTTGACTTTAAGCAGGGAAGTTAACGAAAAGAACCGGGCGCTGCGTGCAGGCGACTGGCACTCAGATGGCATACGTAAAATTTCCATCGAGCGGAGATATTTTTCCAACTTCAATTTGCCGCAAGTAATCGGCTAATTCTGTTCAACTCCATAGTAAAACCAGCCAGATGCGCCAATGTATCAAATTATTTTATTTTTGGAATGGCATCCTACATGTCTCGGACGGTCTTTCCGTCCATCATCAGATTCTGCTGTCTGCTTGTTTGACATATGCCTGTTGCTGTATGTACAGTCTTGAACTCCTGATGACGGATGGAAAGACCGTCCGAAACATGTAGAGTGTCATTCCAAAAATAAAATTTTATACATTGATGCATCTGGTTGGTTTTACTATAGAAATATATTACGCAGCACGGCTCTATGAACGTCAAACCTGTCCAACTCATAGATTTACGATGTTAACACATCTAATTGTCGACGCATTCCATCTAAAATGTTATAACAAATTTATAATTAATAACAATAAACCCTAAAATGATAAATCTAAAGTTTCTTGACAAAGGTGAATTATTAAACTACGGCGTACGTTGGATGTTTTCTCAGGTTTGGGTTTTGAGAGCTGATACAAAACTGAACATTTCTTCTTGGACTGTTGACTCTTGAAGATTGGGCCGATAGGTTGTCCCGAAACGTCGGTATCTTAACTACCAATCGAAGACGTGTAACATCCCAAAAGAGCAAAGATCTCGTTTACTCCGCGGCGGAAGTCTGACATCACGAACATTGCAGATGTTATACTGTTACCCAGTTCACGGACTGTAATAAGGCGTTCTTTGCTTTCAGTGCCATACGGTTACACAGTACAGGTACAAATGTACTTTTGCAGATGAGAAAATTGCGACCTTTTGTGTAGCGAGTTTCACGTAACTCACAAATGCCCAACAGCATTATGTGCAGATGTCTTGAGTCGAATTTTACACAAGTCGGGCAATAAATGTAGAATTTACGGGAAGCTCCGTTTACGTTCCTAAGTAAAACACGGCTTCCTCTGCGTTGATATTCAAAGAACTGACAATCACTTTCTTTGTTTGACAATTCCTGCCCCGTATTTTATCCGAATCGGACCAAAAGTTTAGAAATTACCGGGGTGCTGATAAGTCCTTAGCCCGACCAGGAACGAAACAAAAGTGTGATGGGCAGAGGAATGGATTGATTTGGCTAAGGTAGGGACAGGTGGTAGACTCTTGCGAATGTGGTAATGAACTTCTGAGTTTCAAAAAATGCGGGGAATGTAGCTTGTTTCCTTCCTGGTCGGGCTAAGGACTTATCAGCACCCTGTACAGGCGTCATTTCATTTGTGATCTACTAACTCAATCCAGAAGAACGCTTACTATGCATGATAAAAACAAGTCAAATTTCTAGATAATCTGCTTCTAAATTTTTTTCTGATTGTCTGGCTAGATAAGTTAATTTGAATTTTCTTTATGAATAGGCAATGAAGAAATACATCGAATGAATTCACAAGCAGATTACCTTGTTTTGCTTTATATAATACGTACAAACATGACCAAAACAGATTATATCTTTCACGAACGTAACTCAAGTCGGAACGAGAACTTACGTAATAATGCAATGATGATATCAGACGAGGCCAAAATACGTAACAAGTGACAACACGGATTACTGGTGCAACGTAATATGCCTTTTTGTGTCTGGTCTGGAGAGGCAATGGACATAAGTAACGCAAGTCTTGCTCAGCAACTGCGACAGAATTCCCTGAAGTTTGCAGACGGTAAAGTGACAACGACCAGACTTGTCATTCGAACACATTACCACTAGCATACGAACTTTAAACACAAATACTTCAAGAAAAGAGTTTCTTCCGCAACCTAATTTGCACTGTACACAGGCACAGACTTCTAGTTTGCTGTCCCTTGACTTCTGACTGTATTGCGGGACTAAATTTCAGGCCAGTGTATGTGGGAATTTTTGGTGGAAAAAAGTGGCACTGGGAGACACGTAATTCCATTAGAATTCCAGTTTGCCCTTCGGTATAATTCGATTAATGTTCCGTAAGCATACTTCGTTTGTCGAACCTCGACGCTGTATAGATGGATCCATTGATAGTATAGTAACATAAACACTTCCCTTTCTCTCTCTCTCTGTCTTTACGTATAAATTATAATGGGGCAATTGCATTACATAAGCGTCAAAATTGTTGACTAGCCTTAAGAGAACAGCATATGAAAATATTTGGGAACAAAGTTTGAAACACAATTGGATCTATGAGGTAGGGGATTAACCGGAAGACGGAGAAAATTCCACGTTGAGGATTTTCATAAATTCGTTTGCTTTGGTGGATACTATTAGGGTAGTGAAGTAAAATGGCATCATATGGACTGGACAGCCATTTCCAGTGGCCGCGCGGACGAAGGCGTTAGTCTGCGGCCGCTCCCTTGCTGGGTTTGCGGGTTCGAATCCCGCCGGGGGCATTGATGTCTGTCTGTTGTGACTGTTGTGTGTTGTCAGGAAGAGGTCTCTGCGTCGGGTTGATCACTCGCCCAGAGGGCGAGAGTGGTGTGTCTGAGTGCGATCGTGAAGCCACGATAATGAGGAGGCCCACGCCCACAATGGGTTCTTGCGCCATGAGAAAACAGACGGACATACAGAGGAAACAGAATAAATTAAAAATTCATACTGTAAAATATTTTAATGGAAGGGCCAGAAGAACTGAGACCATTTTCGAGACCAAGACGAACATGCAGGATATAATTTTAATCAGGTCATTGATGGGGGAATAACATTTCGGTTAACCAAGGCGAAAAGGCTACTATTTGAGAAGTTTTATCTGCGCAGAAACTTCAGACACTCGCCATGTTGCTTGATGTGTGTCTCCTACAGTGTAGGCATATACAATGTGTGGGACAAATGTTTGCTGCTGAGCAAAGTGGTCTTTTGTAATATTTCCGCACAGCACACGTGTGGCATGAAAAGAAGTTCCCCGAAAGTTTTTCTTAATATGTAGCGTCAACAATGCCGTGTACAACAATAATACACAGCACAGCAGTGACAGACACGCAATAATAAGGACGCAGTCCGTCGACACGCAACTTTTATTATAGCAAATCCAATATAAGCTACATGTTTCGGCTGCACAAAGCATCCACCGTCAGGATGTATGTATCATAAAATGTAAATAGAAAGTTATACAGCTGTAGCCAAACACATAATTATAAAATCTATGGCTCAGATTATGGAATGTAAATTTGTGGTGTGTGATCCATGTGCTTCGGCTTGGGGAAACCAATGTTTGGTTTCGTTTCAACACAGTCAAGGGAAAGAGATTTTTCTTCTCATCACAGCGTTCAGCCGAAATCTCGGGCCCTACCGCCCTCTTATTCAATGGTTACTAGATTCATTGACACTGGGGTACAGTGACAGAAATATGCAACTTAACACTAAACTCCGTACAGTGACAGAAGTGTGCAACTGAACACTAAACTCCGTACAGTGACAGAAGTGTGCAACTGAACACTAAACTCCTTACAGTGACAGAAGTGTGCAACTGAACAATAAACTCCGCCTAGTGTCCAGATTAAGGATAAGAGTAGCTATGCCTCGACTCCCTCAGGAGTTTTCACGGTGTCGTGCTTAATCAATCAGGCACAGGGACAAGGTTACCCTTATAGTCTTACACCTATACATATATATATATATATATATATGTCTCGTATAACAACAAACATCATTTATATAGCGGTATTTCTGTGTGGTTTGTATTAATGCTATCATCAATAAGACGAGAGATGCTCGGTGTGTAAAAAAATTCCGCGTATTTTATGGAATTATGTGAAGGTTCACCCTCGTATTCGATAGAGTAAGCCACTTCGAAGCACATAAATCAAGTCTACGTTCATAAACACGTGCTTTTAATAATATACTCAATTGTGGTTTTCTTCTTAGGTTTTCCGACTAGTATTTGCTATTAATTTCCTACCTACACGCACGTGTTACATGCCCCGCCCATCTCGTCCTCCTTAATATGAATACCATAAAATATTGAGCAAAGCATACATATTACAAAACCCCTCATTACTGAACTTTCCCCAGCCCCCCCCCTCTCCCCAGTGAGCCATGTATACTCCTCATTATTTCATTGCCAAAAAACCTTAAGAAAATGGTCAACCCTGATACGGGTTATATTTTTCACCATGGACATTACGTAGGAATAAAGTATGCCTAGCAACTGGATGCCACAAGAAAACTTTTTTACAAAGAATTACGCATACGTGCATGACTTGCTTCTTTTTATGTCTGCAGATCACCCAAGACTGTGTGTTCGTACACAGAAATAAGCATCGCTTTCTTCGTGGATATTTATTGCCTTGACTATTGTAAGAAAAATGAAATACGACTGGATCTGTCAGATATAGCAACAACTCCACGTTTGGATCACGTTCTGCTCATGCGCATGGGGAATAAATATACTTACTGATAAACTAAACAGATAGTTAAAGAATAACAATGTTCGTAAGCAGAATTGTCTGTCTGTATCAATTTATTGGTAACAGAAATGCACGGCTACCAGTTTATATAATACTTATATACAACAGTATTTGAATCTCGCATCAAGAAGCTTATAACTGCATGTACAAGAGCAGCAACCGTTCTTCGTCAGAGATACGAATAGCGTAGTAGAGACTGGACAAAACACATACCTGCAGCTTGAATGAGGAACGTGATATAAATTATGAAATTCAAAATTAGTCGTGCGGTTTAAGAGAAAAACTTTGACAATAACTCGAAAATGCATTCAAAACTCAACCGCAGTTCAGGACAGTATCGATTATCCGACTCCCGATAGTTTGAGATTCCTCTTCATTATGCAATATAAACCAACCAAATGCACATTTTTCTAAAATAATATTGTAATTTTTAATTTTTGATGTCTTCTACATGTTTCGAACCCGAGGGTTCATCTTCGGGACGACGGTTGTATATGAAACTGCGGTAAGGTACTCAATTAATACACAACTAATGCACTTATATAAAAGTTACACATTGAAACACTAAAACTGTTCCCACATGTTTCGGTCCTAAGACCATCATCAGGGAGCTATATTTTCCTTGCTAAAGTCACATTAAAAATAGTCACTGATTAACTTCGTTGTACTAATAAGGTGTTGTGGCAGCATTAGTTGGTGTATTAATTGAGTAACTCGACAACATGCACGGTGTAACAATGAAAAACGGTAAGGTACATTTTACCTGCATCGGTATAAGCTAATCCATAGGTAGAGGAGTATGTTCTAACACACCCTTCGAAACATGAAGGAGACATCGAAATTAAAAATTGAAATATTAATTTATAAAATGTACATTTTTTTTGTTTTTGTTGCGTAATTATATTAAAATGCACCGTGCAAAAACATAGAATTCCTCTTCCAGATTGCCATTACGCTGCAGTCGACGTAATTTCTATGCTTGGTACAGAATTCAGCTTAAGTTGGTGGTACATATGGTAACCATTTTAATTTCAAAGGTTGAAAAAATACTTTATTAGCATATTTCAAGCTGATATTAAAATATACTAAGAAACTGAGCAGAACTGCTATGAACATAATGCTCCAGATGTATTTATGTCATAGCAATCTTCAGCTAAGCCGATCCCAGTGGCCGCGTGGTCTAATGCATAGGTTTGCGGCCGCTTGCTTGCTGAGATCGTGGGTTCGAATCCCACCGGGGGCATGGATGTCTGTTGTGAGTGTTGTGTGTTGTCAGGTTGAAGTCTCTGCGACGAGTTGATTCTTCATCCAGAGGAGTACTACCGACTATGGTGCATAGTTGTGTGTGACCTACAAACCTCGTGAATGAGGAGGTCCTGGCGTGGGGCTGTTGCGCCAAAAGAAAGAAGGAAGAAAAAATGTTAAACTAATAATATAACTGAAAATTTATTTTCTGCCGAGGAGAAGATGGCGAAATTTTTCCATCCACTTTTAAATTGATTAAGCGAAACAATGAATTAGTACAAATGTTTACCATTACAACCAATAATACAACTACAAAATCCTTACGGTATCGACGAATTATAAATATCAGAATTCATTAATAAAGTGAATTCTTTGCAAACATAGAATAATATAACATTCACAACCTAATTTACAATTAGACCTGTCCACATACGAAAGAATAATTCTGTTATAGACCCAAAATTTTAAATCCCTGTTTTCCTAAACTTTGCTCGCTATAATGAATTAGATGTCTTTATATTCTCAGAATGCACTCTAAATACCGCTGACGGTAACACGACGTGGCCGGTAGGTCAGTGTTGCCGAACTGATTACATGTACCGTAATTGATAGAAATTTAAATACGATGTAATGTGACAAGGACTGGGGACTGTGTAGTGTACTTGGTGCGTCGGACCACAGCATTAAAATCTGAACACACTAATGTACATTGCGCACGGCGGAGAAACATAAATTTGTTCACTATTTACGTATTCTGTGAGGTTTCATTACATACACGTATCCTCTGTGGGCAGTCAGATAACGTGCAGAGTGTGTGTGCGCGCGCGCGCGTGTTTGTGTGCGTGTGTATGCGTGGGCGCGCGCGCGCGCGTGGTGTTTGTGTGTGCGTGTGTGTTTATGTGTGTGTGTGCGTGTGTGTGTGTGTTTGAGTGTAACAATTTTCTGTTCTTTCGGTAGACATTTACTCATATATTTTCTTCTTATTCTCCTACGTGAAATATCCGTAAAACCTCTGATTTCTCTGTTCTTTTAAGCATTACGTGACATTTGAGGTTCTCATAGCGGTGCTGAGGAAGAAGAACTTCTTCTGGAATGTTACACTCTGTCGGCTGGTAAACAGTTACCGACGTTTCGAAGGAACGTATTTCATTACTCTTCAGAGACAAGAAATTCCAGGAGAGCTTGCGCAGTACGTTCTTCTGAAAGGTCGTGAAGTATGTATAGCCTACAAAGCGTAATATCACAGAAGACTTGATTATTTCTACTTTCAGATTCTTTATAAGCTGTTTACTTGGAATATTAGGAAAAAATTAAGATATATAAATTTTGCTTTCAAGAAGTTAAGAATAGATTATGTTCCGGCAATGTTTGCTACTATTCGGTCCAGAATATTTTATTTATAGGCTCCTTCAAAAGGTAACAATGAAATGACGATTAATTGAGCTATAATTCTCTAACAGATTTATCCAGCGTAACTAAGGAACTTAAGAAACCCATTTCGGACTTGTATAACTTATATGTATATTAATGTATATATAGTAGATAATAGAATTCACTGTTAAGTTTGTTACCCGGTTCGTCACTCACTGAACCCAAAGGTGTCATTTAGCCCTCGAAATACCTAGATAACCGCGAAACCTCCGACTTGGCTATCGCTACCATTTATTCCCTGACCCCGTGGGAATTCCAGGATAGGCCTCACAACGGCCACAGTAGGCTCGCCCAAACTTACCGCTCGGCTTGGGCACTAAATAAACTCACCCGTTTTGACTGGGTTATGCATGCTGTCGTTTTGAGTATCAATATTATGCAGTTGTTGCTTGTTGAATGAAGCAATAGCAGGAAAGTTTTTTTATGCGTTCGCAGTGAGTATTAATCATTTGATATTCTTCTGAGTCGTGATACCGCGAGCTGCGTGCATTTCTAGGATAAAGACGTATGACGAGGGTTTCTATCAATAGAGAATATACAGACTTTCTCCGACTTACCCAGTAGGACTGTACCAAGTAGAATTTTGCCCAAGTCGAAACTGAGTACACATACAGTCCAATATGTATGTATATAAAAGGGAGCCCAGTTGAAATCCAAACTCCAAAACGGCAGATCCTTATCGGCCGAAGCACGACCGTCATGCCGCCTGTGTTATCGCCCAGCAGTATTCTTCCACCACTTTCGTTTTATAGCGCCTTTATTCCCGCAAGGAAAAATTCGGCACATTTTTAAAAAAAATGTTACTATATCCGTTTCTTTACTTTTTCCAAACTGCATAGCTCTAAAATTATTTAATTCGAGGAGTATCTGTAGAACAACTCGTCCCAAGATATGATAAATGCATCAGTTCTTGCGGTAACTACATGGAAAAGTAGCGAGATAGCAGTGAAATTGAGTTTGAGCTATCCTTATTATAAATGTAAATAAATAAATAACCAGATATATGCAATGTAGATTTATTTTTGTCAGATTCACGTAATTCAACGTGGATTTGCATTGCCACTACAAAATAACAAGTTAAGAGATTAAGACGTCCAGGTGACCGTACATCGTGATAAATTCTTATAATAAAACCAACTAGATGCAATAATTTCTCTAATTTATTTATTATGAGAGTTTAAGAGTTACTTTTTAGCTCATATCGCCTCTCAGAAAAACGTCTCTGTGCGTAGTATTGTAGTACGTTCCAGCTATATAATGTATCGTCTGTCATTCTTGCACGGTGTCCAGATAATGATACCCAGCGTACATCGTCGCAGTCCAAGACCGGATACATTTTCGCACTTCAGGAGTTTACACTGTGTCTATGTAAAAGATTTTATTCTTTTAGGATGCGCCATGTTTTATGCATGCATGCCAAACTGAGGTTTATCGGAATTCGCCCACTTTTCTGTCTATTCAGGGAGATGAACTGCTTCTCTGTTTTGCTGTGAGTGATAATTGTCTCGATGGACTATTATTACATCAAGGTTGAATATAAATCCTTGCACTGGGGAACAAGTAAAAGCAGAGTGGATAATAAAGCAGTTTTGTTACATATATAATTCAAATTATTTCTTAGAATCACAAACAGCCCGAGTCGTAGTCAACTTGCTAACAAAGCAGATGGTAAACTGTACACCCCCCGGTAGGGACACGAGACGTTTCTCTCCTCCACATGTTCAGGACAAATGTGTCAATCCAGCCTCTTATTCAAAGGTTATCGATGTTGATTCCTGAGGATAAAGGGACCGATGTGTGAAGTTAACCACTGAACTTCATCTAGAACCGAGGTTAATCACAAGAAGACCTATAATTCTTCTCCTCCTAGATGCCTTCTGGCGTGAACAGGGAAGACTTTTGCTTTATTGGCTTCGTGCTCTCTTGTCGTAGTTTCACAAACCTGCTCCATACGATAAACATAAAACAAAAAATGATATATTTTATTTTTAATGCTCTAATAGTCATTGAGAATTCAAAGGTAAAATGAGACAATTTGCATATCTAGCTATTGTTGCCACAGACAACACCAGTATTGACGTATTATTCGACATTAGGCCCCGTAATCAATGAAGGGCACATTGTAGTGACTGGTTATGAACACTATAGAAATTTACAGCTAAGGCAGAATTTGCAATGAGGAATGAAACACACTCACATATTTCTGCCAACCGCATATCCTGTTCTTAGCTGTTACCGATGAAACAAATTCCTCCATTATATATATATATATATATATATATATATATTCCGTTCTCCTCCTTAGCCTGAAACCGAGTGTCATTTTTTGCTCACTGCTCCTCCAACCCCAAACCCCTGTTCCAACAAATAGGGAATTATACTCCAGCCGATCTGACTAATATGCACAAGAAACATAAACGTAACCGACCGAAACATATTCTGTTGTAATTAGCTCACCGACAGTCACAGTGTTTCTTTATTAGCATTTTTAACCGCTGCTATTTATGCTTATATTCACTCTCATTTCACTTATGTCATTGTACACATATCTATTCAAATTGGTTTGGGGAACAATTATGTAACTTGTCCTCGAAAATGCTGTACATAATTTCTTTGCAATAAATCATTAAAAAACCGAGTTACTAAATGTGACATATTTTTATAGTAAGTCATATGAGAAGGGATAGCTTAGACGGGCTGGACGGTCCTGGGTCGAATGTTGGCATAGGCCAAGGGATTTTTCTCTTATCCACGAAATTCGGACCGGCTCCGGGGCCCACCCAGCCTCCTATTCAGTGGATACCTTTTATTCCCATGGGGTAAACTGGGCGAGACGTGTTGTTGCCACTCACCTCCATGTACCACGGAGGTTGAGAATAAGTGGAGCTATAATCCAAGTTCCCACCTTGCAGTAATGCTATGTACAGAAACAACGTTCTTTACCTAATGATGTGCAACAGGTAATAACATAACATCACAATTGAAACCGATAATATCAAAACGTGACTTCAGACAATACTCCGAAAACAGTTTTCCTAATTTCCGAAAAAAGTGATGCTCGTTTATTTTATAGAATATATATACTTTCATTTATCTCATAAAGCTTGGCTTACTTTAAAAATTACTGTATTCTGCTATGTAATTTGCATGAACGTTTCGAAGTAACGTGCTGCCGTCGTCTTCAGGTTTACTGTGTCATATATGAACATGCAGTAGGAAGAAAGAGGTTACGATAATACAGTGGCATTTTACGGGCGTAATATTTAAAAAACTGGAAGAAGGAAAGTAAAATATAATTTAATGCGGTGAATGGGCGGTAACTTATCAGTCTTTGATTGAAGAGGTCAATATTTTGTCAATTCGTACTCATAATAAAGATCTGTCTTAATTCACCGTCTGTACCGTTCCGAAATTTCAAAGTTCATGGATGTCTGGCCAACAGATATTGAGGACACATTTGCGCTGAAAATAGCACAGCAGTTCTATTGAGAATCTTGCATGGTAAGATCTGTACACGTGAAATTAAATGAAGTGCTTTTGAACGTATGTGAAATGAGGAAATTCTGTTTTTTCGATATTGATACTTGTTTGTTTTGGCGCGACAGCCTTCCCAGTGGTCCAAAGCCGCCTCATCTGCGAGGTTCCTAGATCACACATTACGACGTACCACAGTCGGTAGAACTCCTCTGGATGAGTGATCAGATCGTCACAGACACCTCTACCTGACAACACACAACGGTCCCAAAAGACAGACATCCATAAACCCGGTGGGATTCAAACCCACAATCTCAGCAGGCGAGCGGCCGCAGAGCTACGCTTTAGACCGCGCAGCCAATTGGACCGGCGTATTGATATTTCGAGGGGGGAAAAAACACCAGGATTTTATTTATAAATAATTTCGAAATTTAAACCCAACGAAGACATTTACAATTTTGATTTAGTTTCATATAAGCAGACTGTTAGTGGAAAAATTACCTACCTTATCGTATAATACCATCTTCGAACCAATCTTGATAGTATAAAGCTGATAAGCGTTTTTTGCTTTTCCGTAAGGGACTACAATTCTAAACCTAACACTTTATCCCTTTCAATTTCCAAAGTCAGTGAGGGTTAAAAATGAGATTCCTGGATATGTGCCGTGAAAATTGCTGTTGGGTTTATCACTCTCGCTTGTAGCTTATCGCTGCCATTCACACAGAAATATATCCGACACTTATTTACAGAAATTAGCTACGGTTTTAGATTCGTAGCACTAGACAAATGAGCATGTAGCGAAATCTATTGACGGTTGGGTAGTTAGCATTACTGTTTTATATTCAGGATTTCCTTGGTTCGAAAATCATCTCCGACAAAGACTGAGTGAATTTTTTGCCAAATGTCCGCTGTTTGCCATCATTTGCTTGCACCGACAAGGAAATACATTTTCCCTCAATGTGTACTACAATTTTGTCTCATCCCTTTCTCCTTACTCTTGTAATACTACCAATTTTGTATTTAGTAAAGCGCACCAATTATTTCTCGTCCTATTATGTCATTTCCTGTATCCTCCTGTTTCTTCTTCTCCCTGAATTTCCAAGAATGACATCGGCTCTGAAACGTAATCTCACCTCCAAGACTTCACACACGCGATAAGCACCACTTACCGCCTTCCAAAAGTATCGCAGTAAGCAACAATGAAGATTGACAGACATAAGACCTCGTACATTTCCGCTGGCCAACAGATTCCCATCTATACTCTTTACGTAAAAACTCATTTCGGTTCTTTGTTTATGTACGCGCTGACTCGTGGGGCTAGTGGACAAGGGACTGCTCCGGTACACAGATACAAGTGGACAACAACAGCGACACAAGGAGCACAGCCAGGAAAGACGAAAATAATTAAGCGTTACGGTTATCTTAATTAAGCATAGAGGCAAAATGAAATAAAGGAGGAAGGGAATATATGTGCACGATTATGCTGAGTATATGTGAACCATGAAAAAGATACTTTGTACACAATTCAGTACCATATCAATATCAAGTACGATTTATGGAAAACAGTCTGTTCTCGAAGTATATCAGTAATAATAATTGCAAAGTTAATGATCATTATAATGATAATGATTCTTGGCCACATTTTTGACTAGAGATCAAGGATAATCCTGATCGCAGTAGCGAGTGAAATGGTGAAATAATGTTGTTGATATTGATTATGATGATGATGATGATAATAATAATAATAATAACGCAACATTTTAACTTAGAGAATAGTAAAATTATAAAGTCCTCCGCATTGCGTTATCACACTTTACTTACTTAATTATTAAGCAAAATCGATATTTCGCCAAATGAATCGATGTTTCTACAGATCGCACTAGCGGCTGAAGTGAAACTTTTGCGTAACTGCAAATGCGGCAATAACGAATAGGCAAGAGTTTCCGGTGGATTCGTTCAGAGCTATTGACGTCGGCAGGAATACTTGAATCGCGCAAGTTACAATAGAGTTTCAGGAGGCGGGCCAGAGGGGACAAGCGACACGTTGCAGCCTGAATTAAACCAAAGGGCCTAATTGCCTGTGTTACTGTATGATAAACGTAATGGTAAAAATGGCCGGTCCCTGTAGCCGCGCGGTGTAAGGCGTAGGTCTGCGGCCTCTCGCCTGCTGAGATTGTGGGTTCGAATCTCACCGCGGACATGTCTGTCTGTCTGTTGTGGGTGTTGTGTGTGTTGTCAGGTAGAAGTCTCTGCGACGAACTGATCACTCGTCAAGAGTAGTCCTACCGACTGTGATGCGTCGTTGAGTGTGATCTAGGAACCTCGTGAATGAGGAGGCCCTGGCCAACTGGGGGCAGTTGCGCCCCCAAAAAATGGCGATAAATGAGTTCTGGTCTCAGTAAGTTATCTCAGGTATTTGGTGGGGTCGGTGCTTACAGTACGACATAGGTCGCAGACTGCGTTCGACAGCATTCGCCGTCGCCACGGCTGTCAAAGCTGTATGCTAGAAGAATCCCAATAACTCGAGGTGAACGGGGCCGAGATTTCCTCGAATTACCAAAACACTCGGAATGTACGGATTACGATAATTTATAACGTACTTGAAGTCAGTTTAGAGGTATCCACCCTGCTGTGTTCAACCAGCTGTATAAATACACCCTGCTTCGCCAAACACAATTCTTTTAATCTCGTTCTCACGCTACATGTTCCAATCGATACCGGTCATTATGCGAATATATGTATTCTTAAATTGGGCCGGGTAGCTCAGTCGGTATAGAGACTGACTAGGGACTGGATGATCCGGGATCGAATCTCGGTGGGGACGAGATTTTCCGCCCGTCCAGACCGGCCCTGGGGCCCACCCAGCCTCCTGTAAAATGGGTACGGGGTCCTTTCCGGGGGGTAAAGTGCGGCCGGGGCGTGTTGTTCACCTCTCACCCCCTCTAGTGCCACGGTCATGGAAGAGTAAAGCTATACCTCTACCCACCCTCTGGGCAACACCGGCCCTGTAACGGTATCACTTTACCTTTAGCTTTTTTATGTATTCTTAGATCAAAATATGCAGTGTCAGAACGAGATTAAAAACTGTTGTGTTGAGTAGCTTCTATTTACATGAGGTTGTGTATAATTTGAAATTCATTGTCAAGATACGTTAAAATAATACGTCACATAGAATTACACACGAATACACAAATAATATTGCTAAAAGAAAATACAGTTATGCCTGAAAGTCTCGTGTGCACACAGAGATGTGTATTTAAACATTAAACATTTTGTTTTCCCTCAGACTGTATTTCTGAGCTACCTAAAATTCTCACAACAAATAAGGATTATTTCCCTCAACAGCATTAACCACTCGGTCACTGCAATGAAGACGCAGCATTTTCTGTGAGGTATAACTGAATATTCAAACATTAATTAGACACACTGCAAGCTTCAAACGGTTGTCCAGATCTCTCAACTTTCTAAACGTTTCCAGCTGTTAATCCCGAATGAATCCTTCTGGTAGATTCAACAAAAAACTTGAAATACAAAATTTCCGATACAGTCTTTGACGATAAGTTATTTCGACACACAGAAATTAAAAGGCTTCCGCTTGAAAACCCTCTATGAAGAGAAAATTTTGCATAACTTTTATTCTTAGTATAATATTGAAAAAATGGTTTATAAGTATTAAGAACACAACAAATCACACAAAATCTACCAAATATGAGATCTCCTTTTTTTCGCACCTAGGATTTGGTCCAATTGGACCACTAGCTCTTGAGGTTAGGCCACTACACCGCCTCGAAATGATGGGCAAAGAACGCCCACTGACGGAGCGCAGAATCCCAGAAGAGAGGTGACCACAACTTCACCGTTTTGAAAGCTTGAAAGCTAGCATTCCAGGAAATATATCCTCCCGTTGTGTTACACAGTAAGGCAAGACGATGACCGTGAACATTCTTAATCTAAATGCTTGCATGTGCATGCCGTAAACCTCACTATACGTGGGTCGTTTTTAAACCCTGGTATATAACTGTTACTAAGTGGAACCAGTTCTTATTCAGTACACATTCATGGTAGGTAATAATGTAAAAGCAATCGTCAAGGTTCGCGTTTTTCATCGTTACTTGCAGCCTAGAGGTAAAACAGACGTCCATTTTGTGACTCAGTAATTCTTCGCGACATGTGAAGTGCACATTACAGAGCTTGTCTTAAGTTAACGTCAGTGTTAAGGAACACGGAACAGTAAGGTGCTTGTGGAATTATGTTCCTCCTTGTAATCGACAGGTGGTGTACGTACGAGATACATTCCAGAATACCCTCTGCCTTGTGTGTCCGGCAGGCCAGATGTTACAAAGTATCCGTATTTTGATAAAACCACAGCCAAGCAAATGCCCAAATAGATAGTTCTCACTAGGGGACCGCGATGGCACAGTGGTTAAGGCGCTGAACTTCAAATCGGAAAGTCGCTGGTTCGATTCCAGATGATGTCATTGGAATTTTTCACTGATATAATCCTTCCGATCGCACTATGGCCCTGGGGTCGACTCAGCCTCTAACAGAAATAAGTGCCAGGAGCATTTCCTGGGGGTAAAGGCGGCCGGTGCGTAAGGTTGACAAACTTACCACCATCCTTTGCCGCTGTCATGTAATCTGGGAACCTTAACTTCCTGGAAACATGTGGACCACTCCAGGCCTGTAACGGGACTGCTTTACCTTTTACCTTTTAGATAGTTATCATTGAAGCTACAGTCAAAACACCTGCTCTTCTTTTTGGATTTTCTTTACACCCTAAAGCCTAGTGGTAAATACATGTACATCCAGGCTTAACACTGAAATATCTGCGTGTGGTACACATATTGCACGTATTGTATGAGTCTCCTACGATTCATACAATAAGCATCCATTATTTCCCTATACATCATTCACCGACATGTCTTTCTAACAGTAGTAACAGTGTTCTCTCCGAGGTAAGAAACGAGTGTTTATATACAATGTAGGTCAATTCTAGTCTTCAAAGGAGTAAGGCAGAATTCTGACGTATGACTGGGAAGGCCGCACTAGAGGCCATGTTTTCAGCACGGAATTTGATACCAACTCAGCATTTGCTCAGCAAATTCTGAATTCTACTCATACTTTGATTTGATTAGTTCAGTACTCATCTCACAACAAACACCTGCTAATTCTTCATGCATTGTTAACATACTGGTAATTATAACGGAAGGAAACTGTACTACGCTTTAGAACAAATTCTTTACATACAGAGTACGCCTACAAATTTGATGTATGTTTGTCCGTGCATCGTTGTGTATGCGTAGAGAAGAAAACCAACTAGATGCTACTGAATGATTTATTGCACTTGTAATCTGCTCAACATAATTCGGGCACTTATATGCCCATCACCAGGAGCTCGAGACTCTACTTGTTTTGTTACTGCATAGGGTGTGTAATGCCTTGTTTGCTGGTGGTCGGCGGTCAGGTGCAGGGCAGCGGGCTATGCGTCTGGGTTGAGGGAAGCTGCTCGACCACCAGCAAACAAGGCATTACACACCCTATGCAGTAACAAGACACGTAGAGTCTCGAGCTCCTGGTGATGGGCATATAAGTGCCCGAATTATGTTGAGCAGTTTACAAGTGCAATAAATCATTCAGTAGCATCTAGTTGGTTTTCTTCTCTACGCATATACCTACAAATGTTTAGAAAAATTCAGAAATGCGATCTCCGCACCTAAACAAAAAAAAGTTCATATTAATATACGTGCACAAACACTTGGTTTTCTAGGAATAGCCCAACAACTTGTTGGCCTTAAGCCTTTAGATTTTTATCTGGGAGGACACTTAAATCTCCCAGAGTATTCACCTCCATTTGAAGATGAAGAGTCTCTGCACCAACGCATTTTTACGCCTGTCAAACAATTCGTAGCCGCTCCAGGAACTTAAAAACAGCGCGTGATTGCATGTTCTGACGTGCTCATGCGAGTATTGTTTCAAGAAGATAATATTTTGGACATCTGTTTGACATTGTGACTTTGTAATGAATAATAACTCAACATTTATTAAACTGGGAACGTGTAACGTGAATGTATTATATCAGCTGTAAGTAACAATAGTCAGTCGTTAAGGTATTTATTGTTGACTGTAATATTTCAATGGATCTAATATACGCTTGCATGTTTATATGAACTTTATTTATGTGAACAAATCACTCTCAATATTTGTCCAGGAATTTTGGGTAAAAATTTGTATAATGTATTATATACCATCAATACACAACAATATATACAGTCAGGTCACATTACGGCAACATGTTTCGATCGTGAACGGTCATCTTCAGGCCAATAGAGAATATCTTTAAGGTACAATAAAGTGAGCACTCAATGGGTTCCCATTTCGTTTAGGGTAAAAGTTAAAATAACGTATTATGAATTTCATCATGCGTTATCTTAACTTTTACTGTAAACGAAATGGGAACCCACTGAGTGCTCACTTTATTGTACCTTTAAAACATTCTCTATTGGCCTGAAGATGAACGTTTACGGTCGAAACAGTTGCCGTAATGTGACCTGACTCTATATATTATATCACTGTACTGATATATTGGGGGACCGCGGTAGCACAGTGGTTAAGGTGCTGTGCTACAAATCGGAAGGTCGCTGGCTCGATCCCAGCTGGTGTCAGTGAATTCTTCATTGACATAAAATCCTTCTGATCGCACTATGGCCCTGGGGTCGACCCAGCCTCTAACCGAAATGAGTACCAGGAGTATTTCCTGGGGGTAAAAGCGGCCGGTGCGTAAGGCTGACAACCTACCACCATCCTGTGCCGTTGTCACGAAAACTGGGAAAATTAACTTCCTGGAACCCTCTAGGCCTGTAACGGGACTGCGTTACCTTTTTCTGATATATTGTTGTGTAATGACGGTACATAATACATTATACAAATTTTTTACAGCACAACTGGATAACCTCTGTCAAATTTTGGGTACAGCCTATATAGGGTATAATAATTTCAAGCTATGACGTAATAAAATAAATTATAGTAAAATAATTAAATTCGTTTCGTCCTCTGTGACGATTTTAATGAACTTCATCGATCCTCAAGTTGGGTTAAGAGATAACGCCTCTGATTTGTGTTCGGGAGGTGTACGGTTCGAACCTCAGGCGTCACACGTAATATCCTGAGATTTTCCTTGGCTTTCCTCTGCCCCTTCTGAAAAGTGTCGCGATAATAACTTACATTATACCCAAATGGCTTCCTTCTATGTCTCTTCTGATTTTTTTCATCTTCCTTCAGTCATTTAGTCATCTAGAGTCTGCAGCTCCAGCGGTTTTCAGGAAAGTACAAACAATTCAGCCAACAAAATATTAAGTTCTTACCTAATCTTATAATCCCAGTACATGTAGACTAACTTTCTATTTCGAATGAAAATCTTAAGCAATATAAACAACACGAGACCACTTTAACTTCGTAATTGACATAACAGAGTTAATGCACTAAGAGAGCGAACCACTTAATTAGTATAGTGAAAAATTCAGGTTTTGAAAAAAGGAATCTTGTGTGTTGTCTGTGACGTGTTACATCTCTTTGCTATTTACTGCCCTCGCACTGCATCGCAATAAGCCATGTACATACCAAGTAGGCCTGCGCCGATTTCTTTGCTGCAGCCTTTCCAGGAGAGCAAAACCAGACACAAATCTAGTACCTCCAGATCGACTAATGCACGTTTATTGTTAGCAAATATTTAATTTTGCCAAGACTAGTTTGTAAGAATGCCAATCCGTATGGAATTCCTTATCCATTTGTAATTTTCTTTATGTTACGTGATTTTTAAATCGTTCGACTTCATACTTAGGTTCAATTACTTATCATGGTGCAACAGCCCATTTGAGATCTAGCCCGCCTCCTTGCTGAGGTTTCTAGATCACACATAATTAGATACGCACACACACACATACAAACCAGACAAGACTCCTCTGAAAGAGTGATGAGCTCGTCCCTGAGGCCAATACCTACACAACACACAATAAACAAAAGAGACGAACATCTATGCTCTCAGCGGGATTCGAACCCGCGATCCCATCAATCATGCGGCTACAGACCAACGTCTTGACCGCACGGCCACCGGAATCGGCTACATTCAGTTTTTAGTACTGTAACTTTAATTTATTTATATTAGCGTTTACCGAAGTTACATTTAAAGTGAAGGAAAACAATGTGTTCATTAATGACAATATTTAAACTATTCGAATATTGTAATTTAACCATACGTGTGGTACGACTGTTGTTCATAATTTTATGATACATTTGTCGTAACTACTTACACATTTCTTTCTTCAAAATAATAAACTTTCTCTTTTTCCAAATTCCCTGCAATGTTTGGGATTTCGGTCTCCAGAAACACAGTCTTTGCTCTGCTCTAGTTTTTGGCGACAATAAATTTCAAATTATTAAGACGACAATAACATAAACAGCCAACTAGATGCAACAATAATAATTTTATAAATAATTTCATTCGGCTCAACATGTTTCGGGCGAAATCATCGCCCGAAACATGTTGAGCTGATTGAAATTTTTTAATAAAATTATTATTGTTATATCTACTTGGCTGTTTATATTATTGTATCAATGACGCATGGTCACACAAACATCAGATTTATTAAGACAACATAGCGCACCAGTGCGTTAAACATTATTACAGAATATTTAACAATATAACGCAAAAATATACAAGAAAAAATACTACGTAAAACCATGTATATTTTCGTTTTACTTTAGCATCCAAAACGGAATGCCTTTTAACAAATCTGTCGTTGTATGGGTTCTCAAAGGGCATCTTTGTGGGTTTCAGTTTAGAAAAACTTATTACATAATATTCGTTTCGATAAACAATTCTCATTTCCACTTTACCTATTCACCAATAGCTCACAAGATTCTAAAGCCGGAGATGTCAGTGTGTTAAGCACAAGAAAACTGATTAAGATTCCGATGCATTGACAAACATTTGACATTTACTCAGAGTCACTGAGTTCATATTAAGTTCCGAGAGTTGTGATCCCGCCCTTCCAATTCTAGTTAGCATTTGACGCAATTCTGCTACCTACTGGTAGGTGGATTCCAAGTGAGGGCTTCTCAAATTTGCAAAGAAAAATTTGGTTTATGTTTGGGTCTCTGAGCTAACAGATGAAACAGTCCATGTGTACAGGTTGATGCATCATGTCCCCTTCCCCCCTCCCCTTCCTATTGCGCGACAGCCCCTAGTGGGCGGGTCACCTCATTGTTGAGGATTCATGATCACACTCAGACACACCACACTCGGTAGGACTCCTCTGGACGGGTGATCAGACCGACACAGAGACCTCTACCTGACAACACACAACAGTTACAAGAAACAGACATCCACGCCCAGGCGATATTCGAACCCGCAGTCCCAGGAAGCGAGCAGCCGCACACTAACGCCTTAGACCGTATCATGTCCTATAAGCCACTTAAGTTCGAATTTTATGAACACACTCAGATCCAAAGTATAACGTGTGGCGATCCACATGACTAGTGGGATGACAACTCAAGTGACGAAATTCTGGTCCGGATTCCCACCAAATATGGGCTAGGCGGTAAGAACGCAATAATAAAACATACATGCACACTATAATTGCAAAACTCAGAACTATTAATGTTCGTATTTTAAACATTCTTTCTTCTCCTTTTCTTCTACAACCAGTTACGCCTTTCTGTGGCATAAGGCTTCTTGTGTTCAGATCTCGTACAAAATCTGCTTTTCCATCAAATTCACGTAGGACCTCAATTTGCTTTGCTCATACTTGTAGTACAAACTTTATTTATGGACCTACGCCTTTTCCCATTTCTTGAACGATATATCGCACTTTCCTATAGTTTTGTACCTGTAATCTGTCCCTTGTATATGCATTGCTTTGGTGGTGCAATTCTACAAACTGCAGTAGTTCAACTGGGCTACTTCTAAACGTTCACGGTCTGTCGTTTCCAAGCTTCTATATTCCAGTGCTGATGACACACAATCTAACTGACACACCTCTTTTGGCTTCTCCTACCCTAACGCCAACCTCAGTTTCAGCAGGTGTTCGCTGTTCCCACAATTGCGGCGCTGGTTACGGTGTCAACACGGTATAACCGTTCTGGCAGCATACGAGGGAATAACTTTGGAACTGGAGGAGACCTTGGGCAGCAAATCTACTGCCAGATTGAGGATCAATGGCCTGATATGGCATTACGTTAAAAAAGTTCTTTTTCCGAATGTATTTCAATAAAAATAATCATGCCCTCTTAATTGGATTAAACTAAAAATTTTTAACATGTTCTGATAGATTAAATACTGTCGAAGTATGAAGAAAAGACAGAATATAACACGATAAAATAAAAAGGAAAAAAGAGAAAGATTTAAAATAACAGAATTGACATTATGTGAACAATCAATGCAAATGGAAGTGGTTAGATTTTTGAAAGCTATACATGTGATTGGAAATCACTGAGCAATACAAAGAGAGTATCGCCAAGCAACAGTGGTAAGGATGATTCTTCCAAGAGTGGATAGTAAGTGAACTATGACCTGGTGATGAGGTGAGTGGGTGGCTGGGTAAGGGGGAACAGGGGTACAACTGTATGTAGCTGTCGAATGAATGAACAAATGAGTGAATAAGTACATAAATAAATAAATAAATAATGGACTCGATTCTTCCTCGGTCCTGATGCGCTTAGGCCACTTTTAATAGGTCTTTAACCCCTGAATCCAGATTCTAAGTCACGGAAACCCTGTCCTATTAATAGAAAAATGAACCCACGTAGTTATGTCTAAGAGTGACCAGAGATTCACACTTACGCAAAACACAAGCTGAGGCTTCTTGCTGTGCTACGCACTTCCTACCTGCCATACTAAGTAGAGATAGTGTACCTTCTCAGGGGCTCACGTCCTGTAAGGCCTGTAATCTCGCTAGATTGCATTCTGTTCAAGGACAGTAACCTAGTCCTAGCAGCGAGGTTAGGGCCTGAGATCAATTCTCGAGCCTGCCTTCACAGTACTGGTAAGTTCTTACTACAGATTCACGTACTGATTCAATAACACACCCTTGACCCTGTCTAGTGTTCTGCCTCGATATCTCCAGGTTTGTCTCTCGTCCAACAAACTGTTGGAACAAAACCTTCCTTTGCAAGCTCAGAAATGTCTGATACAATAATAGGAAACTGAATACAATGAATGGTCTGAAAGAAACATCGTACTAAATTTCGTATTTTATATCACATCATTTCTGCAGGTAGAATAAAATCAATTTCATTTTGGCGAAAAAATTGCGTACAATTGCCTCATTTAATCACATATGATTTACATACGAAGCTGTTATTTTCTAAAAGTATATTTAGCGTCGATGTAAGGATGTCTGGTAAAAGATGAATTTAAAGTATTAGAAGGAATCTGTGTTAGCCAAATAGCTGTACAGCTATTTGGCTACCTTGGAATTTGTCTGGAGTTATTAAGCAAAAACACAATAAATTTAGGAAGACAATTGCTCCAGTTAAGACTCAATTCGGGGAGTCTCCAAGTAATAATCAGGAGCCTTTCCGCTTGAGTCAAGCTGCCCTATTCGATACATATTTCAAACCATCATTAAGAATCAGATGTCTGCTTAAATTACTGTCTTAGTGTACCTGAACACACTAGTTTACCCTGCTGTATGTTACTATGTCGTCGTCACAAAAACCACCGCATTCTATAAGCGACGGACCAGACATATTAAGTGTAGTGTACCACAAAGTCTGTGTTTGGAAATGAGGACAGCCACAGGAACCTCCTACCGGAAGGCATTGAAATTTGAAGCAGCATCGTGCCGAGGGGTTTATCAGACCCCGCTGTGGGGGCACACAGTTCACTGCCGCAAGGCCGCGCTCTATGGTTTGCGTGAACAGAACGAAAAGAGGAAAGGTGGTCTAGCTTGAGACTGTCAATGCAGTAACGGCATCAGAGGTGTATCTCGCTTTTGTTAAAGCTGGTGCCTATTACAACCATTTATTCAGTCGTTAGCCTAATAAAACAAAAGAATGGCTGACCCAAGAGGTATTTTTTGATAATGTTAATAGGTCTTCAGGTCGAAGCCGATGGCCATGCGGTCTTAGATGCTGGTCTGAAGTCGTTTAGTTTCTGGGATCGCGGGTTTGAATACCGCTGAGTATGAAGATGTTTATCTCTTGAGTTTGTTTTGTGCTGTGTAGGTAGCGACCTCTGTAATGAGCTGATCACTCGTTCAGGGGAGTCCTACCGGTTGTGTGTGGGTTTCTAATTTTGTGTGATCTAGAAACTTCAACAATGAGGCACTCCAGACCCGAAATGGGAAGTTGCGCTACAGGAAAACCGACCTTCAGTTGCTGTAGAAGTTTCCTGGTCTTAGGAATACACAAGACGAAAGCCATGATCTTAATTACATACAACATACGATAGAGCTAGCACTACCTCTTTACCTCCTGCAGCTTGAAAGTCACCTAATTTCAAACTTCACACAGAACTATGTTTCATTCACAAAGAACAATCATTTATCAATCTTTAAGCTTACTTCTGAAATTGCTCATATACAGCCTGCACAAACATAAACGGTAATCAATCAGACACCATCTCTTTTCACTATATTAATGCAGTTCTCTAATTTACAGAAAATTAGCCAGCTGTTTATTGTGACGGACAAAAAGTAAACCCTTGAGTACGATCCGTTTATTAAAGATGGCAGTTTCTGATATTTGTTATATGCTGTAATCAGCAGCCTTTGTGGCTCTGTCGGTACTGAGACTTGTCTACAGGTAAGGTGGCCTGGCAATCGTCGTTTGATTCCCGATAGGTGTAAAAGATTCTTTTCTTCCAAACGTCCAGACCCCAGACCGGATCTGAGGCCCAACAGGAATAGGCATAACCTGGGGGGGGGGGGGGGGGGGAAAGAGGAGCCAAAAAACCAACACCTTTTTTTCTCTTCAGAAAAATTTTTTTTGTTTTTACGGATAAGAGGGGAGGCTGAAAGATTGGGAGGGGGAGGGTAG
>Ga0131853_10004455_pt1 | contig 25131 bp, 22 predicted proteins | sample TergutLab28metaG_FD_92764 | JGI IMG/M metagenome (GOLD analysis project Ga0131853, IMG submission 92764) | Labiotermes labralis P1 segment gut microbial communities from Petit-Saut dam, French Guiana - Lab288 P1 (version 2) (version 2) | ecosystem: Host-associated > Arthropoda: Insects >...
TCACCAGAATCTTAACCCTTTAGTCAATTCACCACATCTGCAACATACTACACCATACGCCCCAAATAGCAAGTATGACAGTGACGTCGACCTCTACACTGACACCAGCGACGCGGAAAACGGCAAAAAGAATACCGATGAAGGAAAAGGAACACAAAAAGAATATAGACACGGGTGGCAACACGTGAAAAACAGAGAGAGAATACACCAAAGCACAGAATAAAGTACTCGAATTAGCTCTGAAATTAATACCCAAAACCGTTATACCGTGCTCCTCAACAGACAAGAGAATGAAGACAGTCCACAAACCAGTACCCATAGAGATACATCAAATATCCCGCGACCACCTCCCATATTTGTATATGAGGTCAAAAACTTTAAAGCCATGTTGGATGACCTTGCAGACGTGGCCGAACCAGACACTTATCGCACAGCAGCCCTGGCAAAGACACTGTTAAAATAAGTGCGAACACAATAGATACATATAGGAGCTTAGTAAAACACATGAAAGAAGAAAATATCGTCCACCACACCTATCAGATCAAAGCCGAACTAGCTTACAGAATCGTTATTCGACACCTTCATCACTCTGTACCTCTAGAAGATATCAAAGAAGAGCTACATGAAGAATGTCATACGGTCCGAAATATAATGAATATAAAGCACAAACAAACAAAGGACCCCTTATAACTTTTCTTCGTTGATTTGGAACCACAATCCAACAACAAAGCGATTTTCAATCTCAAATTCCTAGGCAACACAAAAATAATTCTAGAAGCACCTCATAAAACCGAAACATAGTCCAGTGCCAGAGATGCCAAGCTTATGGACATTCCAAAACTTACTGTACAAAGCCCCACCAGTGTGTGCAATGTGGTGGCCAACACGATTCAAAGACTGTATGAAACCAAGGCACAATCCAGCGAAATGTGCCCTATGTGGCGAAGATCACCCCGCGAATTACAAGGGGTGCATTGTTTACAAAAATCTGGTAGCGACGAGAAGCAACCCAACTAGGGTCAACAACCCTTACCACCAACACCAAGCTATTTATCCTAACCAACAACGCCCAATTACCACCCCCCAACGAGCAACACACAACCCCTCCACTTCAACCCCTTTAATACAAACATTCCTGTCCAAAACTGTCACTACACATATGCACAGACAACAAAAAACAATCAGACCTCTCTATTAGATCAATCCACACTAGCTGAAGAACTAACAACATTCTTAAACGAATTTAAGGCCATGTTCTCTCAAATAATATGTCGAAACAGCATGATCCTCAACCTCCTTACAACTGTCATCAGCAAACTTAATCCATAGCATTCCCTATCCTACGAATAGCGAACTGGAACGACAACGGCTTGCTTAATCATAAGCACGAAGAAATAACTTTAACAAATATCAACAAAATAGATATTTTACTTATTTCCGAATCGCATTTCACTAACGTAACTGTCTTTAAAATACCGCAATACAATGTTAAAAATGCCCCCCCCCCCCCATGGAGGCACAACATTAATCATTCGCAAAACTATCTCCCACTACGAACTACACTCATACCAAACGAATAAAACACAGGCAACTGTTGTTGAAGTAAAAGCCATGTCTTGGCACTTCACAGTTGCCGCTATCTACAGTCCGCCGAGACATGCCATATCAACTGATGAATATAAAAGCTTTCTCCAGACCCTTGGAAACAGATTCACAGTCGGGGGCGACTGGAACGCCAAACACACACAATGGGGCTCAAGACTGGCTACAACGAAAGGGCGCAATTTATGGTGCGCTATGAGTGACAGCAACTACGATTACATCAGTAATGGTGCACCTAAATACTGGGGGACCGACCCGCGAAAGCTTCCTGATCTTCTAGACTTCTTCGTATCACATGGACTACCTAGAAATAATTACCAAATACATTCCAACTACGATCTCTCGTCTGATCATACTCCAGATATAGTCAGCCTAAGCACTGCAGCAATCGACAAAACCCTCCCTCCAAAATTAACTACAAGAAACACCAACTGGAATAGATTTCAGCATTATTTAGAAGAAAATACAAACCTCAATATAAGTCTGAAATCTCCAAACGACCTTGACCAAGCAGCCCATTATTTCACCACGTTGGTTTAAAAAGCAACCTGGTCCTGTACTGCTGCACAACAGCAACAAGCTCCTTTTATCCCCAGTACGCCGCTGCATATTCGGCAAATCGTCGCCGCGAAAAGGAGGGCTAGAAGATTCTGGCAAAGATCGCGTCATGCAAACGACTAACACCAGTATAACAGACTGTCCAGACACCTAAAAACTTAACTACAAGAATTGCAGACAACTGGGTATCAAGTTCAGGCAATTGCATTGGCTTCTCGGTCGTAAATCCAAGTTATCTCTGAACAACAAACTACTCTTGTACAAAGTGTTCTTCAAACCCATCTGGTCGTATGGAGTCCAATTATGGGGATGCGCCAAACCAACTAGACAAAAAATAATCCAACGATTTCAATCGAAATTCCTCAGAAACATAGTAAATGCACCCCGGTACGTTAACAACCAACTGCTTCATACTGATCTAGACATACCCAGTATTACGGACGAAATTCAGCGGATAGCCACCACATAAAAAAACAAGTGGCATAACCACGCCAACGACCTAATTGAACACTTGTACAATAATGGACCGATAGATAGAAGACTTCGTCGAACCTGGCCTGAAGACCTAGTACAACATTGAAACAATGTTCCACAAGAGGAAACCGTGATGAAGGTTTCCCCTGCAAATCCCCTTCCCACTTGCACCTCTCTTACTTAATGGACCGATAGCTCGAGGACTTCGATGAACCTTGCCTGACGACCTCGTACAACACTTAAACAATGTTCCATAAGGAGAAACCTTGATGGAGGTTTCCCTTGCAAACACCCCCCCCCCCCACTTGCAACACATTTACTTAAAAGTCCTAGTGAAGATGATTGTAAATTACTTAGTGGTCAATAAAAAAAAAAGAAAAAGCAGCACATTTGTTTTATTCTTTATTCTTCAGTGAGTGACTCTTTTTTAAGTTTTTATTAATTGCCTGAAGATGATCCCTTGAAATTCGATACATGTAGCAGTGTACAGTGCCATTTGTTGAAATGAGTTTGACTGATGTGTTTGTTTCCATATTTTGCCTTGATATGACAGTTAGCCATAAAACAAAATGTGAATTATTGATACGTTAGACACAGAACGTAACGGTTTCTTTCCGAATATGCTCTTAATGGTGCAGAACTTTATATATTGTGCTAAAGGGAAAACTTAAATCTTGTTTCTCCTTCAGAAATGATCTCTAACAGAAGAATAATTCTATAACAGCCAGCTTATCTTACTTGGGACAGCTACACGTACGTTTATTATATGCATATTTACGGAGGCAAGGTCTCGGGGATTGTGGGCTCCTGTTTGTTAAAATGTACGTAATTTGATATTTAAAATTTGTGGCGAAATAATTATTTTACTAACAACCAATGATATGTCTGTAATTAAGCTGGTGTTGGATATTAGTATAAAATGTATTTGTTTACAAGTTAACCTGACATTTGTTTAACTACTGATAATTTGAATTTATCTCCACATTTTTTAAAGGAATCTGAATGTGGCTCTTAAATCTGAATATATTGAACTGAAGTGTTTGACTGAAGTGCTTGTACTATTGTTTAATTCACTATGTTTAGTCTATAACATGGCTAAATTTCAAGAAGCATCCTACGTAACGTCATGTGCTTTGCCACAAAACCGGCATGTTGTGGGGTTGAGAAATTTAGCCTTATATAGCGAGAAAATTACAGAGTTTTTACACTAAGTCTATCAAAACATGATACTTACTCTTCGGAAATATGTCATTAATTTTGAAATCATTGACAGGTGATAAATTTGGCAAAAAAATTCTAAGCCGTTTGTAGGGCGCAATAATAGTTCTTAAATATCTCTAAACTATGGAGTGCTCAAGTGATCTACCATGCTGCAAGCCGATATGTTCACAAGCCTTGATAATATATTAAATTATTCAAAGTGACCTGAGTTGTTCGTGGGGGAAATATTTCAATTTATATAATTTGCAAATTTTGGCATCTTCATGTAATTGCCAAGTGTTTATATATCAGGACATTCATGCCTGAGTTTTTGATAAAATCTATGCAGACATTTTTTAGTTTTTAGACACATACAGCGAATAGATTACAGTGAAATACAGCAGTAATCAGAGATAATTACCTCTTTAATACAAGTGATGTTTTCTTTAATGTTAAGCCTGCAGTGACTTCTTAAGCCTTACTTATTTCAAAAAGTTAACATGAAGTTATGTAGAGCCAGAAGAGATTAGAATATCCGGTACCCGAACTGACCGCTACGGAAAAACCTCAACTTCCTGTATAATAGGGGATCAGATCTCTTTGCCGGGGTAAATCGGGCAGGTCGTTGTGTTAATCACCCGAAATTATCATTTCAGAGGTGAAAGAAAATTTAGAGCTATAATTTTACTCCACTGCTAATACTTCATGGCCACTTATGGGGTGAAGTTTGGTTATATAATTTTGCAGTGCTTTATTGAACTATGAACGTAATAATTCTTTTGCTTAATTTTGTAAATATTCTGATTACGTAAATTTTTAACCTTATTGCTGTAAGCCTATTGGCTGCTTAGAAAATTAATCTCAGTGCTGTACGAATTGAATCTGAAGACTAACCCAATTAAAGTCCGAAAAATACGTGTACAGGCGACCAGAATTAATGAAGAACACAAGAAACTTCAAAAGACAAAACATTTTTTAAATTTTTAGTGACAAATCATAGTTTTACTAAATAATACTTGGGAAGTGAATGATTCCATTTCACCCTGAACTCTGCAAGGGACATGAACTGGTGTCATTCAGTAAACAGCATGGTTAAACTGGATGACGCTGCATGGTTTTATCAATAAACATAGTCAAAATTCTAATAAGACTTTCAGTGTGAAACTCAGAGCCTCAAGACTTGTATATGAGGATAAATTCCACAAATCGTCCGTCTTTAAGTACAGGTAAATTCAGTATATCTAAAACTAAGCTATAATAAGTGGGTGTAGATCAGTTTCTACTGAGAGATAGAGACGCCACTATGCAGTATTCGTTATCTTAGGAAGCAACTTCTTATCAAGTAAATGAGGTAGGAATGACGGAATGTTTGTGAGACTCGCACTGAAGTTTGTTATTTGTAATGACGGGGACTTTGTGAATATAATCTTAATATACACTGTCCTTATTGATCCATGTGGTTTCTACAGCGGTGTGTGCAAAGCCTGCGGCAATTGGAATGAGACGCCGTGTAATTTGGTAGAAGGTGATCGGTATCTGCCCTCATATGGGAAGAAGGGAAATTCTCTTAAATATATAAGACTTTTAAATATATTTTTATTTATGCATTATACCTCAGGAGATAATTTTCTCCAAATATAAATAAATTTACGAATGTCTAATTCGTGTGATTCCCTTGCTATTTATGTGACCAAATAAAAGGGGGAAAGTGTAAAAGAACGTACTAATTACCTGTCAATATCACATTGCTTAACAGCGTACCTCTGAACAGCAACAACGTCATTTGTGCATTTATACTGCACCGTGTTGCGTGTTAAGTGAAGGCCACTAAACTGTCATGTGACTGTCATTGGGTAGGGCCACTGTGACACAGTTCCTTCTGCCGGACATTTACTTTTCACCACAAAAGAGTCCTAAGCAGATATTTCGTAGCGCATGCAAAAACGTAGTTCATACCAGCAAGTGTTTCACCTTAACATTTAAACAGAACTAATAATTGAACACAATTTAAATATGTTTCAATTGCTGTCTGCACCCAAAAAAAATGTTTGAAATATTTATAACAAAAGGGTAACTTTTACTTGTAAACAGGTTGTGTATGTTGTTGTTAGAAATAATTAGTTGGATAACAAATGTTTTATGTATGAAAGATGCAATAAAATTGCTTTTTCTAACACGGTGAAGACAAGGAAAGACGAGAGAGCACTTTGACGTAAAAAGTTCAAAATTCAGGAAAAAAGTTACATTTATTTAGAAACCATTTATGAGTTTAATTTTGTCATTATTCGTGTATTTGTGATATTTCTGAACATGTATATACTTAGGTTATTTGAACGTAAAACGGAACAGAGGACAGTGCGTAATTAGCGGAAACCGTTAATTGTGATCTTTAGAAAACACCATTGCCGATCCCAATGGCCCCTCGGTCTAAGGCGTGGGTCTGCGGGCATTCGATTAATGGGATTGTGGGTTCGAATACCGTCAGTAGAGTGGATGTATTTCTGTTGTGAGTGTTGTGAGTTATCAGTTAGCTGTCTCTACATTGAACTCATCACTTGTCCAGAGGAGTCCTACGGAATGTGGTGGATCTGAATATAAAAATGAATCCTCGGTAATGAGGAGCAGATTGACCTTGGGGGATCTTGCGTCATATTAAAGAAAACAAACATAATTATGGAGACGAAACATTCTGGGAAGGAGATATGAATACAGAGCTGTCGAATTAATAGCGTAAATAAAATTATTGTACTTATGTTTCAGTTAAAATTTTGTATTTAATTTGAAGCAATAGGTGTGTCGTTCCCTGGATATTATGAATCGTGAAATAATAAATAAATGTGACAGTGTTTTTGAGTCACGTTGTAGCAAAGAAGCGCGCAAATACTTATAGAATATAAAGGAAAGCCGTTATATGTGAAAACACCCGTAAATATCTTCCTTTCATCCCTTTTAAAAGACTCATTCATTTCACCCAAAATTTTTACCCTCGCGGTGGCGAACGTAGTTCAGTTTTGCGTGACCAAGTGTCTCATTCAAATGGCACCGCACACTGTTGACACCTGGTACATACCTCCTAAATAAAGTAACAAATTTGCCATCTGTTGATCATATCCATATTACTCGAAACAGCTCTTTGAAACATAAAAAAGATATGATTTATTCTAAGAAATACTGAGGGACATGAAGGAAAGAGTCTCATACATATAACAATTTTACATAATAAGTTCATAAAAAAGAAAAGATATAATTTATGTACAAGTTTCGAAGCATGAAGCACGAAAATTCTACAAATTCAAATTGCCATTTATTTTAAACATTACTTTGCAGGATTCCTTGCAAGTCACTGATATCGACGTAGTGCCGCACATCACTGTGATATGTCAATAGAGCGCAGAGCCACTTGCGCTGCATACCGACCTCACTGTTTCACAGTCGTTACCACCACATTAACAATTATTAGAGTGACCGAACACATCCACATTGTTAGTACCTACTGTGGTTAATTCTCAGTTCTAATATAGCCTGCAAAATTTCGTATAATATTTATCAGGAAACGTCGAATAATCTTAATTTATAGAGCGGTGAATGCATAATAAACGGCAGATAATTTGCAGAATTCTATGAAGATTTCAGACAGCAAAAGACGTGCCAGTCATTTGCTGAGAGCAGCTCAACGGAAAATATGGCATCAAAAAACTGTCTGAAAAGTGGCTTAATTGGTAGTTCATCCACGCTCCTTTCTCTGAAGTCGAGGTATCCATATTTGTTTTATTCCCTGGAGTGCAAACAATCCTCAGACACAGAATATTTTAAAGCGTAAAATGCCTTAACATGAGAGTAAGGATACTTTTCACTACACAAAACATGTTTTTTTTGTATAAATACTGGAAGCCACAGAAACCTTATTAATTTGACTGATGAAATTGAAGATAATGCCCCTGTGACAACTCGAGGAATATTAGTGTCTTTTCGCAAGCAACATATTTGTCTACTTGTGTCTCTCTAATGGCGTTTCCAAATTATTTGTCTATGTATGTGTATGACTAATTGTGTCTGCCCATTTTCGTGTTTCTAATTTTAGTGATTATAAGTGTGTGTGTGTGTGTGTCCATTTTTGTGTCTATTTGAATAAACATATTTTTGTGTCTAATTGTAGGTGAATATTTTTTTGTTGTGTGTCTGACTTTTGTGTGCCTAAATATATGTGACTATATATGTGGAGCTTACTGTGTTTCTAATTGTTTATATAGAATATTGTATATAATTGAGTTTATTTAATTTTGTGTGTGTGTGTGTGTGTGTACAATTTTGAGTGTATAACTGTTTGGTACAGAAATTCAGCAATTAAATTTGCGTATGCCGGTGTTAGGCTGACGAGCTACAGGATAAAACAGATAAATTTTCTAATTTTCTAAAAATTTAACTTTTCATACGCAACGACATTAATTATTCAATAATTTCATTAACTCTTTTCCCCTAGTTCATTTTGAGATCCCTCTAATATAACATAATGTTATAATGCCATGAAATTACCAAAATTATTTCTATCTGTAGTGTATATATATATTTATAATATCATTTCTGGGTACTAGAAAATATACACGAGTGAAGAACATGTGACATCATGTGATGCTTGCCAGATACTCAACTTTCAGAAATCAATTTTTACAGAGTAAAAATTGTTGTGTAATTAATCAATAATGTCACTATAAGCCATAGTTTCCCTTTATGTTGCTACACTTCTATTCATTTCTGTTCAGCATATTGTTTAGCGGTATTTTGGGAACTGGTGTATTGAGGACTGCTGACTTTTTAGGTTCTGAGTTTTCAGGTACTTACTTTGAAGAATGTTACGTATTTGGAGACTTGTAGGTTGTGACGTAGCTCACATACTTAGGCAGGGCAGACCAGCGTTCAGTATGATAATGCTGTCTTAATTTAAGGTTGCAGTAATAACTTGGATTTGAATTTCGACCACAAAATATCTGAAATAATTCAGATAAGAACGAAACGATTGATTCTGCTGTGAAATAAAATTTTATTTAGTGTAAAACTGTGATATATTTTTACAAACCTACATCATTCTTTCCTATGTGGTACATGTCATGAAAAAAATTTCTAAGAATCCATAAATAAGTGAAATGCACATCAATCCCATTGAAAGTGTGTTTTATTAAGGATATTTTTCACATTTGTAACGTGTAGAAGTCATAAATTATGTAATTTTATTTTAATGCATTACATAATATATATATAATAAAAAATTTAATAAAAATTAACTAATTTTTAATAATATTAGGACGACATTCGTAACTACATACGCGCGCCCCTTCTTATTTTAAAGTTGTTAAGAATTTTAAAAGTCATAATTTAGGTCCAAGCATGTTGCTCAATCAGACAAATTGATTCTATAATCTCTTACAAATGCAACTTTTTTCCAGAATGATATTAATTTCATTCATTGATATCACTGACACACTGTGGAATGTAACACACAAAGATCGGGTAAGCTCTCACAAGAAATAGAGAGTTCGTCTGTCCATTGCTGACATTGGAATTACGATCCACACTTCAGTTACATTTACAAAATTTTACACGATTTTTGTCAGGATTTATACGAAGTATACGTGAAAATGGAACGGAACCTGTTTCTAACAATTAGCCCCAAGTTAAAATTTTAGAACCACATTTATTTTGATAAACTAACTTGTTTGAAAATCAGAGCTTCTTTTTATAAACTTCTGTTGTCAATCTCTCAACCCAATAGTGCGTGCAACTGAAATTCACGTACAGGTTGTACACTGAGTGCATAAATTTGTGGAATGTCGGTGAGAATTTCAGTAACACAAAGATACCAACAATCTACCTGATACATGAACAACTATCAATAACACAGTAATTAACTTGTTTAAATTCTGTCATAATTAATCACACAAACATACACTTTTGTAGCTATATTCGTACAGAAATATTTCAAACACAATTTCAGAGGATGATTTTGTATATAAGACTGCTAAAGAAATTATTAGACAACTAATATCCCTCCCAATTTTCACTTTGGAATAGTCATTTTTTTGTATATGTCACAATGTATCATTTACCACTTGCATAACTGTTTATTGAGTTTGAGAGGCTTTAATGGGCTGCATGTTTAAACAGCTGGGTAATTATCGATAGCGAAATGAATATTATAAAATTTAATTGTATAATTGTTATGGCCTGACGATGACCAATTAGTAGCCGAAATACATAGCAGAGTGTTTCATAAAATACTAAATAATTTATCGTGCTAATGAGAAAGTTCTACTTTGACTATCCTCGTTGCCAAATAAGATATTTCTATAACCAGTAGTAAGATCACGTGACATAATTCACTTAAATTCTCCTATCATTTTCGATTCTGACGTCATCATTGGCAGCGTAAAGGACACATTCAGGGATCCATTAGGACAAAAGTTTCAAAACGTTATTTATCTGGACTAATACAATAAGTTATTTTGCAGTACATCAAATGAAAACACCACATTCCTTCTGCTGTTCAGTCATTTGTCGGGTCAAGTCATGAATTTCTTCATTGGACAGTGGCTGGGAGTGACATTCTAAAACTTCAGTGATGCCCAAGGGATAAAATTTGTCAAGACCAGCTGCTTCTGCTATTTCGCTTATCACTTCGTTCAGCATGTCCACATGGTCACAATTTGTACCAATTCTCGTTGTTAGGCTTAATTAGCACTTTTCCCTCCAGATTCAATTTTTCTGATCACTAACACTTTCGTCTTTAAAGTTCGAGTCTAACGTTTTTCACTCCTTTTTGCAAAAGAGGACAATCTGTATTTTTGATGGACGTCATGGGTAGAAAAATCATAATCAACTTAAAAGAACTGAACTAAAATAGTAAAAGAAGAAACACATGCACAATTGAAAAGAGCGAGAAGTGCACTAAGTAGACAAAAGACGTTTGAGTTGCGACAGTGATTCATCACAAGCCAAGAGTTTTCGGTTCGAATCCACAAAGGTCGTAAAATTGAATCATCTAAATGGAACCATCGTAAAGCTGACCCTAATGTACTTTTTCCCAGTCTGTCCAAAAAAATTACTTCAATATTTTAATTGTGGTCTGATTTCTTTATTTTAATGTTCTAAACAAAAACACACACATATCACCAGGCGTTGTGTAAGCTACAGAAATTATGAAATACAATTCATTGTAGAGCCAGAAACACAAAATAGAAAATCAATTTTATAAATAACCACCAAGTCAAAGCACATGACACCGCTGTGAAAATCAAAGACTTGCTGACTGTTATCTATCGACCGCAAGAATAATGTTCTTATATGGGAATTAAAATTTAAAATATCAATTTTTAGGAAGGAGTGACACCTGTTTGGAGACAAGTGCCTATCCTCTTGCTGCACTAACAGAGGTAGCAATGTTAATATCGAACTGCACATTGAATGAACAACTCACACACCAAACTGTCCCCCCACTCTAATTCTGATTTACCACCCCAGGGTTCAAATAATGTGCAATTTCACTTTCAATATTTACTAATCATACATTTTAGTATTTTTTTTTATTCCTTTCACTCCACATTTTCAAAGTTTAAACTTAACAATTACACATCGATATTACAAGTAAAACTCAGTTTGATATACAGGTAGAGATGTTTCAATTTAACTTAGTGCCTACTTGTAAGTGTTTTGAAATTAGAGGTTAGGCGAACAATGCAAGGAAAGCAAGCTCCATACACACTGACAGCATGGATATTAGTTTCTCTTTAACGCATTCGCAAAATTCCGATAAATATCTAAAATACACTATGTTTCTCTGTCCAACCCTCTGTCGTTTCGTTGTTTTTGTCAAAATATCACTCCAACAGGACGGATATTCATGAAATTTAATATAGCGATATGTCTTCCAAAAACCATCCAGAGAACTAAAATTTATGTCAAATACAAAACAAAAAAGCAAATACTTTACATGAAGACCCAATGTACATTTTTGATCACATCTCTCTGGGTTTTTCTTAGAATGAGAAAATTTTCAGACGCTTCCTTCCAAATCACCGTCAAGATGTGGGTTTACGAAGTCTGATCATATACAGCAAGAAAACTGTAGGATTTTTATAAGAAACGTAACCACAATATGACATTTCCTGTTCAGAATGTCGTCATTAAATTCGAAATTACTGCATGCTTATAGATTTGTAAAAAAAATCTAAGCTTGGTGGAGGACGCAATAATCGCTCTTCTTACACATCCCGCGCTCAATAATATAAGTGCTCAAGTGAACTTCCATGCTGCTAGTCGATAAGTTGACCAGCCTTAATACTAAATTAAATTATTCAAAGTATTCGGAATGGTTCAGGGTAGAAATTTTTAAATGTATTTTATTCTCACATATTTGCGCTTTTTTCTAACTTCCTACTGCTTAGTGTTCGTATATCAGGAATTTGCTTCCTGAGTTTCTGAAGCAGATTATGCAGACATATTTTGTGTTGTTATGCACATATTGTGAATAGAGAATTGCGAATGACAGCAGTAATTAGAGACACTTACGTGTTGAATCCTGTGATTTTTTTAAAATATTAAATTAAACTAAGTTCTTAAGCCTCACTTATTTTAACAAGGTTAATATGAATTTATGTGTAAACAGAAGAGATTAGAATTTCTGTACCTGATCTGACCGCAACTTATAACCCTCAAACTCCTGTAAAATTAGGGAATCAGATTTCTTTAATGGGATAAATCGGCCAGATCGTGGAGTTAATCACCCACAAATATTATTTCGGAGATTAAAGAAAGTGTAGAGCTATAATTTTACTGCACTTCCGTGAAATCATGGCCAGTTATAAGATGAAATTTGTTTGTGTAATTATGCAGGATTTTATTAAGTTATGAAAGTAATTAAGAGTTTTACATAATTTTATATAAAATCCAATTTCACAAATTTTTATCCTTAATGTTGTAAGCCTACTGCCTGCATAGAAAATTAATCTCACTGCTTTACGAATTTGAATTTGAAGTCCAACCCAATTAAATTCATACAATTTCGTGTAGAGGCGACCAGAGTAAATAACAAAACCAAAGGAATCTCAAAAGTCAAGTCACTTTGTGAAATATTTTAAGGTAAACAAAAGTTTTACTATACAGTAAAAGGGAACTGCGTGATTCCAATAGACCCTAAACTTTGCAAAGGATGTGAACTGAAATGATTCAGTAAAGTAGCACGGTTAGTCTGGACGACGCCGCCTAACATCATCAGAAAACAAGTCAAATTCTCCTTAGATTTTCAGTCTAAAACACACAGCCTCAAGAATTGTATATCATGATTAATTCAACATATCCTCCTGCTTCAAGTGCAAGTAACTTTAGTTAGTCTAAATTTAAGCTACAAATCCAGTGGACGTAGACCAATGTTTCTCTGCAGAGTGGCCCTTCACTTCATGTGACTTTGGGTTCCAATAGCGCCAGGAGAGTGGATGTTCTTCTGTTGTGATTGTTGTGAATTGTCAGGTGCCTGTCCCTGCATCGCGCTCGTCGTTAGTCCAAAGGAGTTCTAACAAATGTGATGGATCTGAATGTAATCATGAATCCTCGATAATGAGGAGCACATTGACTTTGGGGGATTGTGCGTCATAGTAAAGAAATGAAACATGATTAGGGAAAAAACATTCTGGGAAGGAGATATGAAGACTTGGCTGTCGAATTAATAGTATAAATAAAATTATTGGACTTCTTTATTCAGTTAAAACTTTTATTGAATTTGGAGGAATACGTGTGTCATTCCCTGCATATTCTTCTTACTTAGCAGTCAATAACACTGTGTCATATAGAGTACACCTGAACAGCAGCATCGCCATTTGTGTCTTTATACTGCATTGTGTTGCGTATTACGTGAAGACCACTAAACTGTCATGTGACTGTTATTACGTAGTTGTTCTATGACACAGTTCCTTCTTACAGACAGTTTCCTTTCCAACACAAAAGTATCCTAAGAAGATGTTACGTGGTACATGCAAAAACGTATTTGAAACCAGCAAGTATTTCAATTTAAATTTAAACAGAACTGATAATAAAATGCAATTTAGATATATGTCAATTGCTGTCTACATCCAAAAATCTATTTGAAACATTTATATCTATAAGTTAATCTTAACTTGTAAACAGGATGCTTGTGTTGCCTTTTTAAAAATTATATATTGGCTAACAAATGTATTATTTAAAAAAAATATCAAAATTGCCTTTACAGAAACGTCGAAGACAAGGAAGGATGTGAGAGCACTCTGATGTTAAAAAAAGTTACTTTTACGTAAAAGACCATTTATTTGTTTTCTTTTGTAATTATATTTGTGTTTTTTAATGTTTCAGAACACCTCTCTACTGAGAGCATTTTAACGTAACATGGAAGGGAGGAAAGTGAGTAATTAGCGGCAAACGTTAATTGTGCTCTTTAACAAACACCATAGCCGATCCCAATGGCCCCTCGGTCTAAGGCGTGGGTCTGCGGCCATTCGATTAATTGGATTGTGGGTTCGAATACCGCCAGGAGAATGGATGTTTCCTTCTCGTGAGTATTGTAAGTTATCAGTTAGCTGTCTCTACGTTGGTCTGATCATTATTCCAGAGGAGTCCAACGGAATGAGTTAGATCTGAATCTAATCATGGATCCTCGATAATGAGGAACACATTGACCTTGGGGAATCTTTTGTCATAGTAAAGAAAATAAACATAATTATGGAAACAAAACATCCTGGGAAGGAGATATGAAAATGAGCTCTGGAATTAATAGTGTAAATAAAATCAGTGGGCTTTGTGTGCAGTAAATTTCCTGTTAAATTTGGAAGCAATACGTGAGTCATTCACTGGATATTAACTATTGTTACTTAGTAACATGAAAGTGACAGTGTTTTTGAGTCACGTTGTAACACAGACAGCCGCGGTTCCTTGTGATCTTTATATGAAAGCCGAGCGGAAATTGGTGTTGTGGATGAAAGTCGACAATAATTTAGTAGTCACAGTTATAATCAGAAGAAGGAAACTGAACCCATTATTTTGCTAAATTGCGAATATATAATTTATAATTTATATTTTCCTCTTAACATGCCAGTCCGAAAGTTACAATTATCCATTTTATTGCGCTTTTCTGACATATTTTGCTTCTTTGTTTCATCACCTCAAATATGTGAGGGCAAATTAATTGTGATGAATTTCATAATTAATTGTCTGAACTACAAATATTTCATTCACAAAAAATTATTTAATTATAAATTTAACATTACTAATATTTATTATGTTCGACTAACAAAGAGATAACCAGGCTGTAACGCAGTATAGCAGAATATCAGTCCGAATATCTTATAATGTTGAACTGAATATATATCTTAGGAAACTTTTGTAACAAAACCAAGTTTAAAACCTTGATCATAAATTACCTGCGTATATATATATATATATATATATATATATATATATATATATATATGCGTTAAGTCCCTTTCAAAAACCACTCTTTAATTTTACCCAAATTTTTGGCCCCCGCGGTAACTAATACAAATCAGATTTGCGTGATCAAGTGCCTCATTCAAATGGCACTGCACTCTGGTGACACCAAGCAGAAGCTACACAAAGGAACAAATTTGCCCCCTGTTATTCATATCGAGATTATTCGAAAATCTCTTTGAAACATGCAAACGACGTGATTAGTTACAGGAAACATTGAGCGATATGAAGGAGAGAATGTTATTACATGGTAAGATGTTTAAAAAATCGTATTTAACTTATGTACAAGTTTCGAAACATGTTGCCATGAAAATTAGACACATTCAAATCTTCATTTACTGTTAACAATACTTTGCAGATGTCCCTGCAAATCACTGATATCGACGTAGTGCCTCACATCACTGTGATATGTCAATAGTGCGCAGAGCCACCTGCTCTGCACATCATTCTAACATTTCCAATTTCGTTACTTCCATATTAACAGTTTATAGACCGAATACAGGCACATTTTTAGTACCTACTCTGCGTAAAGTTCACAGTTCTACTAAAGGGTACAACAGTTTGTGAATTCTTTGCCAGAAAATGGTGAATAATCTTAATTTACGGAGTGTTCATTGCTTAATAAACGGCAGATACATTGCAAAAATACAGAAAGATTTTAGACAGGAAACGACGTGCGATCTTTCTGCTGAAAAGCTGTTGCACTGATGAAATGGTATCAAAGAACTGTCTGGTAAATGGCTGGATAGTGTAGTTAGGTAACGTTCCTTTCTCTGACGTCGGGTCAGCCATACATTTTTTATTCTCTGTAGTGAAAACCACCATCAAACACAGAATATTTTAAAACGTCAAATAACTGAAAATGATAGGAAAAGTACATTGTACTACGCAAAATATGAAGTTTGTCTACATTCTGGAAGCCAAATATAACTTACATATTTGAATATTACAATTGACAATTGAGTATTAATATCATTTTACAACCAACATGTGTGTCTAATTCCGTTTGTCTAATTGTGTTTCCAAACTTTCAATATTTATATATGTGTCAAAATGTATGTGTCTATTTATGTGGAGTTCATTTAGTTTCTAATTTTGTGTGTCTAATTGAGTGTATTTAATTGTGCAAATTTAATTGTTGTGTTAATTTCTGTATAAATGTGAGCGCCTAAGAATGTGATGCAGAAACTCAACAATTAGGATAATTATGCCGGAGATAGGACTAGGAGCGACAGAATAAAACAGATAAATTTGTCTAATTTTGTAAGATAATTTACATTTTAATACAGAGCTCATTTGAAAACAAACGACGTTTCTAAATTTTAATGACCTAATATTTTCCTCTAGTTCATTATCTGTTTCTTCCAATATAACATAAAATTATGTGTCATGAAATTCACAAATTGATTTCCAAATGTAAAATCAATATATTATTAATATCAACTCTGGGTAAAAGAAAATTTACAAAAATGAAGGGCGGGCGTCTTCATGTGATAAGTGCCTATACATATGTGAATGCTATACACCCACAATCTCGAAATTAATTTTTACAGAATAAAATTTTTGTGTAATTAATAAATAATCTCACTATAAACCGTGGTTTTCTTTTTTTCTGCTGCACGTCCATTTTTTTCTGTTCAGAATATTGTTTAGCGGTAATGTGGGCGCTGGCGAAGTGCAACCAGCAGACATGCTAAATTCTGAGGTCTCAGGTACTCACTCTGGAGAATGTTATGTAATTACAGCCTTGTGGGATGTGACGTAGCTCATGTTTGCAAGTAGGCAGACCAGCGTTCCGGATGAAAATGCAGCGTTAATTTCAAAGTTGCAAGGAATTCTTGGTTTCTAATTTCGATCACAAAATGTCGGAAATAAATCATAAAATTTTGAACGATAATTTTTGAGGTGAAATAAAAGTTTATTTAGTGAAAAACACTGAAATTTTAAAGTTGTTAAGGGAATGAAGAAGTAATAATTTATGTCGAAACATGTTGGTATATTAGATAGGTTTACCCCACCGCCCATTAAAATTCAGTTGTGTTGAGAATGATATAATTTCATTTATTCGCATCACTGACAGAGAACGGAATATCGCACTTAAATTTCGGGAAAACTGTTACAAGAAATACGGAGTTTATCTGTGCAGTGGTAACAATGGAATTACGAACTGCACAACAGCTAAATTGACAAACCATTTTGCCATTGTTCTCAGGATTTCTATGAAGTAAGCCTAAAATGGAATACGAAGTATTTCCAAAAGATTGCTCCACGTTACAATTTATAGAGCACAATTACTTTCGATAAACAATTATCTTTGCCTCTAAGAGCGTCTTCAATTACTTCACACGAAAATAAACTCAAATATTACACAAATCCCAACGATACACATTTATGTTAGGGAAAACTGTGCTGTCTAATTCTCAACCCATTAGCGCGTGCAATTGAATTTCACGTACAGGGTGTTCACTGATTCCATAAAACTGTGTGATGTCGGTGAGAACTTCAATAACACAAAGAAACCAACAATCAATCAGCTACATGAACTTCAGTACCGATCCTATACCAAATTACGTATAAGTGAAATTCTGTGGAAAATTACGGAGAAGTGATTTGAGAAAAAAACAGGCTAAAAGAAGTGATGATTCAAGAAGGATAACGCTTTCTTTTACACAGACGTCAATAACACGGGTGTCTTCTAAAAGCTATTCGCCAGCAAGTTTTCCATTTGAATTTATATGCGCCTTTCGAATTAAAGAAATTAATCAATTCGAAAGCGAATATTGTTTCACAATTAAACTTGTTCTCTGTAAATAACACAAGTAGTAAATACCTTTTAAGGACGAAACAAAATTCCTTAGTTCTTCACTGATGTATGAAATGAGTTGGAAAAGGAATTCCAATGTTTTAATTGCTATAGTCTATAGTCATATGTAGTTACCTATAGAGCACCTGGTAAGTGAACCGGCTGACGTGTCGTAGGGGAACATGTCCTGTGTAAACGAAGTCATAATTCAAAATTGCGTAGCAACTGAAATATTACCAAATTCAGGCATTTTTGCTTAATACACGATTGCACAACAACTCGACCAGAAAGCAGAGTGCACTCAGACACCATCCCATTAATAGGATATATAAGGCAGGTTGCATGTGATACAGGTTGAAGGTGTAATATCCATCAAGCGGGTGAACGATAGATATGTTCGGGGATATTAATTTATGATGGTGCATGCTCAAGAATCTCCAGTAGTTATATAGAACTGCTTCAACCACACGGTCAATAAATTCATTAACTCGACATATCATTGAGCCTTCAAACAACATTATTATTGTTAGGCCGGTGTTAAAAACTATTCCGTCTTCTAAACTGCACTCCAAGGGTTCAGAGTTTTCGCCAACGAGAACACCTCTAGCGTAATTAATATCAGCCACCTTATCAAGCAACAAAATTGACACATATTTCTGATATTTTGCCCAGTTAACACATTCCTCATACGATGGGCAATTCACTCTATTACTTTGTACTTTTGATAATTCCATTTCGTCACCATTCTCGAAAATGAAATTATGTCCTGATGGGTAGGCAAATTTAACACTTGAGGCAAAAAGCTCAACCGTGATTTGAATCGGTGTTTTGTACGGAGAGTCAAGAAACGTTGTGAGAAATGCGTGGAAGATTGTGTTGAATACAGGAGAGAAACAAACCCATGTGAGAAACAGCGAACATAGAGACAGTGCGCGTGGCATCGTTGACACAAACACCCCTAGAGTGACAGCCCACACATTTGTCAAGGAAGTGTCAGTGTCTTGTGCCTTTGCCACTCCGTCGTGCAGCTCTATCGACCAACAAGTGTAGTCGAAATAGCCGCAATCACAATCGATATGATCAGAGCTAACCACAGTTCAACAGAGAGTATTAGAAAGTTGCTGCTCCATCTTGGATATTTGATAAAACACTGTAAACACAGATGGAAATACATCAACATGAACTCATCTGCCTCCTCCATCAAGGGCCTGATAAAAATACACAAGCCAGACCAACCCATCCGCCCAGTAGTGAACTGGCGCCACGCCCCACCATATAATTTATCAAAACTGTTCACAAAGAAAGTGAACCAATTAAAATTAAAATAACGTAACCAGTTATACAGTCCGACGAAACTAAGAAGAGTAGGGTTAACACCTACACCTTATTTGATTATTTTATCCCAGTTTTTTTTTTGTTTTTTATTTTGGTCTTGTTGTTTTGTTTTTTGTGTTTTCTGTGTTTTCTGTGTTTTTGTGTCTTTTGTTTTCTTGGTTTTTGTTTTTTGGTTTGCTTTCTGCTATTTCGTTTAAATTGGCTGATTGCCTTTACTTACAAACATGGTGTTAAAAAATGACATGGTAATGAGAATTATAACTCGTTATAGGAAAAACTGCACAGAAAATATTATTGTGACATTAGCCTGCTCTATATATAATTAATAAGAAACTGTTATTAACTAGAGTAAGTTTGTACAAAATTATAGCCACAGACGCTACATATTATTGCACATTGTACATTAGACTTTAGTATAATTACGCAACACAATTAGACGCAGGATGATGCCTGCCATAGATTTATCTATAATAAGCTTAGACATAGCTTGGTAACAGCAGGAGCCCTCCATGCAACCCACACGACACAACCTTTCTAACAGATACGAAATCTCGTGCCCACTTCACCCCCCCCCCACTCCCTTCCACATATAAGTATGTAAATTTGTATAACTGCTTACTAAATATTTCATATACAACCTGAAGATGGCCATTATCAAGCTCCGAAACGTGTAATGTAATAAATAAAATATAATACATATATACACATATATATCTCCACCATATAGTTGTGTTTGACAGAAAATTTACTCCATTATATTTCACGGTACATACCACCGGAGACTTATCATGTACTATGTATTTGTGGATTAAAAATATGATAAAAACAAATAATTTTTTCCCAAACCACCTAAAGCTATATAAGTTTCCTTTGTAATCATAGAACCAATTAATTTATTTATCAAATCTAACTCCATTTCAAAACCTTCTGGTGAAGGTACATGAACAAACGACATTCATGTTTTCGCAAATGATCAATAGTAAATCATACTCCAAGCCTTCTATACACCACACAATACTACCAAACAAATCCTTGTCTTCAACATAATTCATAATAAAATCCAAATGATCGTTCTTACAACAGCTTTCATAGGACATCCGCTGAGGTTGTTACTGATCTTTACCGGACACAAGTCAGTGTTCATGTTGAAGTGCCCTTGAGCACAAGTAACCCAAATGTCAAATAGGGTGATATCTTTCACTTCAGTACAACGGTCTGAACTTTGATATGGAAACCAAGTGTACACTTCCCATTTCATTCCTTTGTATATATCATTCACGTATATCGGTCTGCTATATGCTTTGCCCATTACATCATTCTCTTGGCCTAAGATAATGGAGTTATATATTCTAAATTTTAAAAAATATTCAAATATGTCTATTTGTTGCGACATTTAAAATTAATTTGCTCCAGCCACAATAAACCGAGCCTCAGAATTCCATAATCTTGTTTATTTGTGCGGTTCTTCAGCTAACACTTTAATTTTAGCTTTAAAACTCTTGATAACCCATCCAGTATTAATATAATGTAACAGCCATATCTACCTACAAAGTCTGAATTTTTGGTTATTCTAATATTTACATCAACAGTAACAACGACAAGCCAGATAAAAATTTTGTGAATTTCTGCAATCAGTTCCTGTTGCACATCTCGGTAGTTGGCTGGAGGTAATATCACCAGAGATCGCCTTGGTACGAAATATCTGTGGTTGGTGTATGTCATTCAGCGCACCAAGTGGTTTTCCAGTAAAGTGACGTATGTAGAAGGCAGCAGTGCTCCATTCGTAATTGCGCTTAAGATCAATATTCCCAATAGGAGGGCCTCAAATTTTACATTCTGCAAAATAAACAACACACTTTCAGTTGCTAACCACCGTATATTATTCTATTTATAGTATGATTTATATTTAATTCCCAAAACCATTTATTTGTTTCCGAGATTGAAGTTAATTCTCGAGTGCTTTTCCTTACCTGTAGCAGTGGTTATTTAATTTTGCTTGTTTCTCATCACAGGGTGTCTTTCACATTACTAAATTAAGAAACTGTGAAATTCTAATTCATGTAGAAATTACTCTGAAGTGAAATGAGATCTTATTATTACTATTATTGAATTTTTTAGATGAATATTCCGCTTTTCCTGGTCTTCTACTCTACATTGATTTAGAAACAATTTATAAATTTCACTTACCTGCAGGCTAAATTTCAGAATTCAACAAAGGAGCACCTGTAGAATTTGCACTATTTTCCTCAAAATAATAAATACAATTTTTCCTGACTTTCCTTCTCTCTTATTTTTCTGAGTTGAAATTAGTTTGCCCCCAAACACACCAAGTTTAGTGACGAACGAAATTTCTTTTGTTTGAAGACTGAAGATTTCTTCCAGTTTCTGAAATCCCATACCATGTGTCCATCATGTAACAACGTGTGAAAATTTGAAAGCAAAGTTAATTTGTTGATGCTCAGGAAATTGAGCCTGAGTTTGCAGAGAGGCCCATGAGTGTTTTGAATTTGACTGAGTGGCTTCTAGTGACTGAAGCTAGCAGCATTCTGTCTGCAGACACTGACTATAACGAACAGCGAGCAACAACTCCTGGACAAAGAAATGTGTGGACGCTTGCTTCCTTCCTTGAGACGATGCTGAATGGAAAGGAGACATATTTAGTGGGTGATTTTTTCATGATATCTTCAGTGACACATGCAAACTTTTTGTCATGAACCAAGCCATCATCTTCGTGATGTTTTGTCCAGTTGTTGCTTTTCGCTGTTCGTTTCAATAAATGTCCACGAACACCCTAATGTTAGTTTGAATTCGGCCCATTTGCCCCAGTCAACTTCAAAACCGTCACGGCACCCTTCTTAGGCTCAATTACAATTTCCTCAGTTTCTTCGAGGGGTCTTTTTCTGATTTTCGGAAGTGTGTTCTAGCGTGGGCTCTTTGCCTAGTGTTTTCAGCTACTCGAAGTAATCTTCAGGCTTGCACTTACGGAATTCCGGTGGATGTGGAGGCAAACCATATTAAGTGAGAAAAGTTAGAAAGGACACAATTCTGTGGATTTTGTATTTATTGTTTTATGGTAAATTAACGCTGATTTCAAATTTGTTTGTTTGCTGGAGTCTGATTTCAAGTCTCTAGTTAAATGAATTTTCAATCTTGTTTTCAAATAAAAAAAAAATAAGCCTTTTCTGTTTGAATTGCGTTTTCACACTTGTAGATCAAAATATGTCCTGTTTCTTTTCTCATCTTTCAATATAAACCACATACTGTACATTAAGGATTACATGTTATTTCTTCCGGAACTTCATATACCGTAACATACCCGAACGAGTTTTATATACGCACACACACACACACACACACACACACACACACACATATATATATATATATATATATATACGTATATATATATATAGTTTTTTTCCCCTGTGGCGCTGCGGCCCAACGAGGTCCATGTTCTCCTCATTCTTGAGGTTTGTATATCACAAACAACGAAGCACCACAGCCGGTAGGACTCCTCTGGACGTGTGATCGGCTCGTCTCAGAGACCTCTACCTGACAACACACAACACTTACAACAGACAAAGTTCCTTGCCCCCGGTGGGATTCGGAAGCACGATGTCAGAAGTTGAGCGCCCACAGACCAACGCCTTAGATCTCGCGGGCACTGGGATCGACGCGTATTTATATATATATATATATATATATATATATATGTGTGTGTGTGTGTGTGTGTGTGTGTTTCAGTATAATCAGATTGTCGCTCAAGTTTCCACACAAAATTCTATATGCAACACAATTGTAATCGTTACGTGTTACATTCTTCACACAAAAATCAGTTTTATTTGAAGACCCGAAAAATACTGTGAACAGTGCGGTTAGTGGAGCTCCTAAAGTTTCAAACTCCAACCGTCCTCCGTTACCTCTCCGCTCTCAAGGCTAAAGTAAAGAATTAATTTTTGGAATTATTCTACTTTCTTTTATATTTTAAATTTTTCCAGCTTTTTACTAGAAAAATTTGAAATATCTATGAAAGTTTTCAGGTAGGAATAACATCGTTCATGCTGTCAATCGAACTTTGGTACTCCCAAACACAAATCAGTAACATAACTCTTACATCTGCCAGGTGCCACTGTGGATTTCATTTAGGAAATTTCAACAATTCGAACACAAAGACGTACGGTTCAGACTTACGGCTTACAGTTCCGATACCGTAATTTAAACGTTATTGCTTTTGGACGGTTCTTAAGCCCCTTCTGGTTCCACATCGGTTTCCGTATAATGGAATTTATCAATGGCATTTCCAAACAGATATGATCATTCCAACAATCATTCATTCTGCTGAATGTAATACAATGCCACTACTGACAGTTCAGATTTGTCATCTCTGCTTACTGTTACGCAGATAAAGTAATAAAAATAGGGGCAAAGTAAAGACATATGGTCAGAAGTCCAGCAAGTTGATAAATTTGACAGAAAATTCTAAGCAATAAGAAAGACTCAATAATTGTTCTACCCAGACCGTCCAGGCTCAATAATATACAGTTCTAAAATGATCTTCTATGTTGAATGCCGACATGTTTATCAACCTCACTAATATAATATATTATTTTGAGTGGCTTGATTTATACATGTTGATAATTTGAAATTCATTTTATTCTCTTATGTTTGTGTCTTCTTGACGCTGTCTGTTGTTTACTGCAGATACATTTCAGGTCATTCCTATTCTCCTGCATTCTGGTGACACCTATTTGAAGCATTCGGCATTACTGTCTAATGCTGCTATCTGTTAGTCATATCGAGACGTCTTGAAACAGGGTTTCAAAAAAAATTTTATGATAAATTTTAAGAAATATTTTTGGAAAAATTGGAATAGAAATATGTAGGAAAATGACAGAATTATTTGTTATCATATTTATTAAACAAGCAACAAAAACTCTTTTGCAATGTGTAAGAATGAAATACGGAGATTCTAATTGGACAGAATATTGAAGGATTAGACCTTCAGAAAAATCCCAAACCAGATGGTTTTTCAAAAACGAAGTGTACAGGAACATACTGCTAGGAATATGGAAGGAAAATCAATATTAACTCAACTCATACAACAGTAGTTAAAAAATTAAAAAAAATCTGTGTCGCAGAATATGGAAGTGTTAATTGTAATATTATAATAAGAGATTTGGAAATTCATTATAGGATCTGGAAAAATGTTTTTAGGATTTGATAAACAAACAAATTTTACTCCATTTTCTAAATAAAAATCCATTATTCTTCCTATTTTGAATTCTGCAAATGTAAGCAATATTCTCCTGCGGAATGTGACTTTTTTACGAGTTGAAAAAGTGCCACATTCCATAAAGCTTGAACAGGAACTTCAAAATTTACCTTCTGCCTCTTTCTCACCGCTTACAGCTACACATTGAGACCGATCTATGCTGACATTTGCACAGATTATTGCTTTATTTATTGTTTTGAATCCTGTTGCCACGTTAGTTCGACGATGCAAATTGTTATTGATATTGAACAATAAGTGTCAGAAATCACTACAAGTAACTGATATCGACGTAGTGCCACACGTCACTACAAGATGTCACCACAGCGCAGAGCCAACTACGCTGTTCATCCATCTCACTGTTCCACAGTCGTAACATGCAAATTAA
>Ga0131853_10004457_pt1 | contig 25124 bp, 25 predicted proteins | sample TergutLab28metaG_FD_92764 | JGI IMG/M metagenome (GOLD analysis project Ga0131853, IMG submission 92764) | Labiotermes labralis P1 segment gut microbial communities from Petit-Saut dam, French Guiana - Lab288 P1 (version 2) (version 2) | ecosystem: Host-associated > Arthropoda: Insects >...
CGCCGTTGCGGATGTTTGTGTCGCTAGCAATGTGATTAAACATAGGTTTAATCGAGTATGAATCTGGTATAGACGAAATAATGCCTTTTATATATTTCGCCATGTCGCTAAGTGATTTTTGCATATTCATTCTCCTTCACAAAATAACTGCTAAAGGTATCATAAATAATGGTTAATCCATTTTATAGCTTTAATCAACCATCTCAAACGTAAACACAACAGAACTATTAACACCCTCATATAACGGCGAAATATCCACAGACTTAATCCGAAGCTTTATCCCCAAAGTCTTTTGCAATTCATACAACCGCCCACCTGCGCAGCGTTCGAAATAACCCTCGACATTGGACGGTGGAGTGGTATATTTGCCTTCTCTGGCGCGTTTGCAGTACCCATGTAAGCATTTGAAAGTGAGCGTTAGCGTATTGTCTTCTTTTCATTGCACTTAGCATACCTATCAGATATCTTTTCCTTTTATGGTTGCGGTTTTGTTTGTAAAATCCATATAAATGAGCGTTTCGTGGTGGTTAATGTTGATAATGCCATTGGTAAGACCAATTTTTAAAATACAAACATTTTCGCCTTCATCACCATTCGCCATGTCATACCATTTTTCAAAAGCTTTGCGAAGTTTCGTCCTTAGCTCGGCATTTTCGGGCTTTTTCACCCAGCCCAAGTTTTCGCCAATGCCGCTTGCGTTAAACCAACCAAAACAAGGCGTAATAGCCACCTCGCTATTTTGCGCGATTTGTTGCATTTTTGTAGATTTTGCATGTGTCACTACATAGAAAGCACCATTTTCATAGTAAGCATCAACATCACGCACAATGGGGCGGGGCTTACCATCTGTATTTGGCTCTGTCGCAATGGTTGCAAGAGCGATAATGTTGTCTTTGCCGTTGCCAAACTTTTCTTCAAGGATTTCCATTCCTTTTTCATACTTGTCCATTGTCGTACCTCCTTCTAAATGGGGCTCTGCCCTCTCGCAAGCTACGCTTGCTGGCCGGGTGGCCCGTGCTTGCGCACGCCTGCTTCGCAGGGGTCAAACCCAAACCCCGCCACTCCGCAGGAAGTAAATCCCTGCTCCGTTTCCTCGCTTCGCTGCGGGAATTGCGCTTTGCGCAATAAAAGTTTATATTTTTTAAATGCCTTTCCGGCTATAAATGCCCTAATGCGAGTTCATATTCAAGCCAATTTTCCAGCACATCACGATTTAATGCATCATCAAGGGTAAAATTAAAACCAACGTAACGGCAGCTTTCAAAATCTTCGTTATCGCAGGTGAATTGATAAGGCCCGCCATGTTTGCACTGCACAAAGTTAGGATTTTTCGCTTCACAGCCCCCGCAACCTCTTGTGTTTCTCATTTCCTCCAACATGTTTTGGGGAATTGCAGCCGCTATGTTGATGGCGTTTTTTGTGTTTATTGTATTTGGCCTTACAGAACATCCTGTTTCGCCCATGGTAATACGGCATACGATTTTGCCGCTTTGTTTTGAGGTATAGGTAAAATTACCTTTGTTGTCAACAGCCGCTTTACACCCGCCGCCAATTAACAGCTTGTCCATTTTTACAATCCATTCTTTAATTTCCGGCGGCTGAAAGTTGACGAGTTCGTTAAATTTTTCGTCTTTCTTGGTCATTTCGACTCCTCCAGTTCTAGTTCAAGCCATTTTCTCAACAATTTGCGGTCATCTGCATTGTCCAACGAAAAAGTATATCCTCCAAACGCACATCTTTCCAGATTTTCGCCATTGTATGTGAACTTAAACGGGCCCCCGTGCCGGCAGCTTATGAAATTAGGGTCATTTTCGGCGCAGGCACCGCAACCGCCGCTCTTGACAACATCCAACATATGTTTAGGAAGTTCGGGCAAAATATTCACTTCATTTGCAAAATGGTTACCACGGATATCTATTAGACTGCCACCCATTCCCATTGCAATGCGACATATCGTCTTGCCACGTTTTACATAGCTGAAAGAACCATCACCATTGGTATTGCTCAAATAAAAACAAGAGATTTTGCACTTGTTGTTGTCCATCAGCAACTTTTCTGCGGCAATAATCCACTCTCTTATCTGTGGCGGTTGAGCGTTTGCAAATTCACGGGCAGTTGCGGCATGTGCTTTGGGTACAGCATCTGCCAGCGGATAAAAATCGGCCCGCATAAATGTAGTCATAAATTTTTGGAAGCCGGATTTAATATTGTTTTTCGCTTCGGCCATCAGCTTTAGCCCCAAAATAACATCGTCATCATTTTCGTATATGACATGGAACGTGCCGATTTTTGAAAAATCAATATTTTCGGAGAGGTTAAGGTCTTCGAAATAAAAACCGATATCAGATAAAAATTCAAGCACTTCCGCTTTCCGTTTATTGCTAAGTTTATTGATGGCCGGGGGCTTTGTGCTGCTTAGTGGGGTAAGCAAATCGCCGCCGTTTACCACCAATTCGTTTCGCGGCTCGGTTTCAAGCCTGCCATAAAGCCCTAGCGTTGATAATATCACCGCAACATCGCGTACGAGTGTGAAACATTTTTGTACGGAATCTTCACCTTTGGTTGCATCAATATAACTATTACCGACGGATATTTTGTCGTACAATTCCTGCAAAAATCCGCGAAATGCCGCAATTCCCTTTAACAATTCATCGTTTGACAAGCCATGCCGGAATGGTTCGGCTATGACAAAGTCGCTTGGAGTATGCGGAATGATTAGGCTTTTCAAGTAACCGCAAACATCGTGTAAATCTTTTTTCAAGTTATCACCTCGTTGTGAACGGAATCCACATTTCCATGTAGGCGTGTTTGGTACGTGGGGTACTGTAGTAAATCTCTGGGAAGAAATATTCTGCCCGCAGCCCATGTTCTTTCAGCCAAAACCGTGTAAACTTCATCATTTTGCCCAGCGCGTCATGCTGATGGCCGGCGGTTTCCGACTCCATACTGCACACCACATATTCCCGTGGGGGTAATGTCCAGCTTACAAAGCGGTCGTCTATCGTGCCCGGTTCAATTTCCGACCCCACAAAATAAGTAGAATACCCTTCCGGCGCGTTGCCCGGATACGAAACGCCAAGTGTCCGTCCATATTCTTTATATGGTATATCCTTGCGGATGCAGAAGAACCTGTCCCATACCTCCCCCGGCTCGCTTACGCCCGGCCGTTCGCCAAGCATTTTCCCGCGTTGGAAACGCCACAAATTTTCTACACCCATAAAATATACCGGCTCGGCAAGGCTTTTGCGGTTATACTCCAACACGATACCTTCGGTTATAAGCGGCACGCCTTCGTCTACCATGACATAATTCAACAACAAATTGGGCTTGTCGAAGTGGTTTAACCCAACAAGCTTGTCCCTATATTCTGACGGCGAAAATCCATATGTTGCCTTAAACGCCCTCGAAAATGTTTCGCGGCTGCCAAAACCGTATTCAATAGCAATGTCCGTAATATGGTTTGCCTTATTTTCAAGACTTTTACATGCAAGCGCCAGCCTCCGCAGTTTTATATACTCCCGCACAGGTTTTTTAACAAGACGAGCAAACAACCGCTGGTAATAGAACATCGACAAAGCGGCGATGTCTGCCAGCGTTTCCATTTGGACTTCGTTACTGATATTTTCCTCGATATACTCCAAGGTTTTCTGTATGGATTCCCATGCGTGTATAGGTCATCACCCCTTGCAAGAAGAGTATATCATATGAATTTCACCTATGCGTGACCGTGTATGCTCTTTTTATAATGGGGCTCTACTCCAGCCCTTAGCTGCCCGCAAGCCGCATTAACATCACTGCCCAAGCTGCGGCGGATAGTTGTTTGTATGCGCCCTTCCTGCAAAATAGCGGCAAAAGCTGCGGCTTCCTTGCGTGCGGTGCCAGAATACTCGCCGCGCGCTTTATTCATTGGTATCAAATTTACATGGCAATTTATCCCGCGCAACAACTTTATCAAACCTTTCGCGTGATGCAAGCTATCGTTTACACCTTTCGCCAACGCATATTCAAATGTCAGGCGGCGGTTAGTGATTTCCACATATTCACGGCAGGCCGACATAAGCTCACTGAGTGGGTAGCGTTTGGCAATTGGCATAAGTTTTTGCCGCACCTCGTCCGTTGCGCCATGCAGCGATATCGCCAGTGTAATTTGTAGTTTACGCTGTGCAAGTTCCAAAATTTGCGGCACAAGGCCGCATGTGGATAATGTGATATGCCGCTGGCCAATGTTTATACCGTCAGGGTGAGTTATCAGTTCGATAAAACGCAGGGTCTGGTCAAAATTATCCAGCGGTTCGCCGCATCCCATTAGCACAACACCGCCTACGCGTTTACAGTCTTTTGCAGTAGCATAAACTTGGGCGCATATTTCACCGGCGGTTAGGTTGCGCACAAGCCCGCCCTCGGCAGATGCACAAAAAACACAGCCCATCCGGCATCCGGCCTGAGTGGATACGCACACGGTACTACCATGGGCGTATTCCATTAAAACAGATTCGATCAGGGCGTTATCGTGCATGGAGAATAAATATTTTGCCGTACCATCGCCGGAGATAAGCTTTTTCACTTCACTTACGGTAGCTATACGGTATCTCGCATCCAGCTCATCCCGCATTACCTTTGGCAAATTTCCCATTTCCGCAAAGGACTGCGCATGGTTTTTATGAAGCCAGCCCCAAATCTGTTTTGCACGGTATGCGGGCTGGCTTAACGCTTTCATTATGTCTTCAATTTCCACTTGGGTCAGAGATAGTATATCTAGTTTTTCCATTCGGCAGCATCTCTTTCGGCATGTAGTTTTGGCCGCCGCAGGTCTTCAATATCTGCTATTTTTTTGCGGCCTTTCGTAAATAGCTTTACATATCCCAATATCACCAAACTTATCCCGGTAAATGCCGCCCCAAATGCCAAATATAGAAGAATATTTGCATGATGCTGGCGAAATATGCCCGGTATACCAACAAAAAATATTACACCAAAGTTTATACATGTTAGCTTTGCACCAAATATTGAAGTTTGCGGGACGTGATTTTTGCCAACGGACTGCAAAAATATAACAAACACACCAAGTATAATTACAGCCAATGCCGTTGGAAACAAAACATCTGAGGTCATTCTAAAAAGCGCACCGGGGATACTGGCCCACGCTATGCCTATCATGCCCCAAATAATTAACATTGTACTTATGTGCTTTGGTGAATTTTTAAATTTTCGTACAATATAGACGATTCCGTTGAAAAAGGGCTCAGTTTTCGGTCGAAACGCGCCGTGCGGCGGCGCGGCGCCTCCCTCGACTTCACCGTTTTCAACTGAAATCGCTATATCGTTAATACGATTTGGGTCCTGGTGCCCGTAAGCTGCGGGCAAATAATCGCTTGTGTTATCGTCTGTCTTACTTTTTAGCAAAAAGTCCGTAGTAACTTTAAAAATTTCGCTAAGCTGCACGATATTGTCCACATCAGGGATGCTCTCCCCTATTTCCCATTTGGAAATGGCCTGCCGTGATACTGTCATCATTACGCCTAGCTGCTCTTGAGACATGCCTTGTTGTTTTCGTAATATTTGAATTTTTTCTCCTAATGTCATATGACATCACGTCCTTTTTTTCTTTCACAATACAGGGTTTGTTGGTTGCAGTCTACCAAGTGAAGCTTGAAGTTAAACGCAACCAGTAGTTGCGTTCACTACAGCCCTAACGCTTTCTTCAAAATCATGATTCACAATTTCCAAGATATCGCATGTGATGTTTTTCAGCCACGCCCTGTGTTTTTGCAAGTTTCTGCCTGTGGGGCTTGTACCAGCATCGTATGTTGCCGCCCAATTTATAAATTCTTGACTGGATTCATACCGGCTGCCGCCAGGCAAAATGGTATCACCATACCGTTCAACTTCACGCCTCTGCAAACGTTCCATACGCACATCATGCGGTACGTACACAAATACCACCAAATCGAAAAGAGGGATAATTGTGTTGCCCCAGCTCATTAGTGAGCCGCTGTTTACCCATTTTTCACATGCCCCCAAGTCGTATTCCATAAGTGATATACGCTCTTCTACCGGGCGCAAGTGAGTAAAAGGGACTTCTGTCGGCATCCAGAGATAATCATCGGTGTCAAAATGCGTGTAACTAGTTTGTTTGCATACCGCCTTGGCAATGCTGGTCGTGCCAGAGCCACTCGCACCAAGTATGTGTATTCTCCGCTTCATCGTAACCCCTCTTTTGCATATAAAATACGCCGCACAGACTCATTCAGCCGTTCGCGCGTAAAAATACCTTCGTGATACCCGTCCAGCAATGCCTGGAATGCTTCGGCCGGGTTGGCAGGGATGAGTAAAATATCCGCCCCCGCCAAAAATGCGCCAAGTGCGATTTGCCCGCACATAAAATGGTCGGTTAACGCGCGCATTTCCAGCCCGTCGGTTATTATCAGACCCCCAAAGCCCATTTCGCCACGCAAAACCTCCTGCAGCCAGAAATCCGAAAATGTGGCGGGCAGGTTGCCGGAATCTATCCAGGGCTGCATCCATGGCAAAAGTGCGGTATGGCCGCTTATTTGCGGCGTGGAAATGTGCCCCGTCATTATGGCAGCGGCACCCGCTTCTATACCGCTTATAAATGGCAGGGCTTCTTTTTCCCAAAAACGATATATGTCGTGGTTGTGAAAGGCTAGTTGGTAATGGCTGTCCTCGTAGGTGTCGCCATGGCCGGGGAAATGTTTTAGCGTGGCAAATACGCCGCTATCTTGCAGACCTTCTACAGCAGCGGCAACATGCGGACTTACCACTTCTGCCGTATGCCCAAACGAGCGGTTGCCAATTACTGTATTGGACGGGTTGCTCCAGATATCTGCTACCGGGGCAAAGTTCATATTTATACCAAGAGGAAGCAAACGGTCGGCATTAACCGCAGCAATATCGTAAGCATAATGCACGCTCATCTGCCCAATTTCAAAGGCGGGCAGGGTTGCACCATTAGGGAAAAGCCTGCCCACGCGGGATACTCTCCCGCCCTCTTCGTCGGTAGAAATAAAAAGCGGCAAGCGGGCTTGAGCCTGCAAGTCGTTTGTTAACTGCTGCACCTGCCCGATAGACTGCACATTGTCGCTAAACAAAATAAAACCACCAAACGGGATTGCATCCAACCAGGGTTGAAGGTCGGCGTTTACTGCGGTGGTTTGCCATGGCAAGCGCGGCATTATGAGTTGGCCAATTTTTTCTTCCAAGGTGAGTTGAGCCAGCCAGTATTCTACAAAAGCGGATGATTCTAGTTGGTATTCCGCAGATGCATATGATTGCGGAGGGCATTCAGGTTCAGTAGGCGTGGAGGGCTCTGGCGCAAGTGGCATTGTTGTTTCCATAGCTGGCAGTGTATATTCAGCTAAACTCAGCGGGTCTGTGTCGTTAGCACAGGCAAAAAATACCAGCATCATAGCAACCAAGGCCCCCAGCGCGATACATTTTTTCATTTTGGAACCTCCGGCCGCAATAAATATTCGGCTTCAATTATCGACTCTTCATCATTGCCGATAATTTCAACATGAATTTTACGAACTAAAAAACTAAAAACATGCCCGAATTCTTTTTCTTGTCCATGCGCATTTCTTGCTTCTTTTTCTGTATTAAAGACGCCAACCGTTATATGCGGTGCGTATGCATTCAGCCAAGCAGGCCTATATTTTGAAAACTCATGTGCGTAAAGAATGTCATGCATCTCAGTCAAAACATCAACGCCCTTTTCAATGTTTAAAAACATCCAACGGCCTGAGGTCGATATCCCTTGTGCCTGCAATTGAACGAGGAGATATTGCATCAAGCCGATTGCTTAGCACCTCACATATCTCATGTTTCAACATGTCCGACTCAAAAGGAAAAACCAATGTGATATGAGGGCGCACCTTATTTGCAAGTGGGTCATATTTTTGCCTTAATTGGTCAATAAATTTCATGTTGTCAAATTCGGGGAAAATCATAATGGTTCTTTTTTTCATTATATCAACTCCGCAAGCAACCTAGGGCGTGTTCCCACTATAAGAACACGCCCTAATCCTTATAATTTGAACCCAAAAAGACCGGCGCGGTTCCGTCAAGTATCTCTTGAATGTTATCCCCAACCGCTATTGGAAATAGCCGGGTTTCATTGATAGATATAGAGCCAATATCCACCCATTCGCTGCTCACTTGCATACTATCCTTGCCCGTGGGCACTACTTTTTCGTTTTCAAGTATTTCGCATATGAAGACATGGTACATCCTATGCGCATAATCGGAGTCGTTTTTACGGATATCTTCGTTTGTAAAAATGGTTTCGCATAGGGCAGCAAACCTGACAGGCACTACAGAATATCCGGTTTCCTCCAAACATTCCCTAACAACGGCTTCTTGCAGTGTTTCGTATTGGTGTTGGCCGCCACCCGGCAACGAAAAATAATCACCGAATTTTTCGTCACGGCATCTGTTCACCAACATTTTGCCATCTTTTACGATAATGGCTTTAACCGTACTCCTGATGCCCATCACTATAACGCCTTAAGCAACGTCTCTACAAAATCCCAAGTTTTCCCGACAGAAGATATTGACAACCGCTCGTCTGGCGTGTGTAAGTCCAAGGTAGTTGCCCCAAATGCAATAATGTCAATGCCGTCAATATTCTCTGCAAATATGCCGCATTCTAGGCCGCCATGTGATGCTTCAACTTTCGCCTTACGCCCATATATTGGCGTGTAATGTTCGAGAGCCACCTTTAGCAGTTCGGAATTTGGGTTATATGGCCACGCGGGGCTACGCTGCAAGAATGTAACTTGCGCACCGGTGAGCTTTGCAAGGCCGGAGATTTGCACTTCCATTTGCTGGTTATAAAAACCTGCCGCACCACGCGGCATAGCCAAAATTTTCACATATTCGTGCAAAGTCTCCACAACACCAAGGTTACACGAAGCATTTACAAGCCCCTCAATTTCCATACTCAAATGCTGTACACCATTCGGCATTAAGGTTAGTGAAGCGATTAAACTGCGCCCCACATCTGTGGCCAATGCCTTCCCAACAGAATCTGCTTCCCAAGATATTTGTAAATTACTGTCCGTTACGCGATATTGCTGGGCAAAATCTTTACAACACGTTTCTAATATACCAACTACTTTATCTGAGTCGCTTTTGGGGAATGCAACCGTTGCAACCGCCTCACGAGGGATGGCGTTTACTTTCATACCGCCGGATACATTTGCAATGCTAATGTCCACTTGAAGCTGCAACGCCGACAGAATATGCCCTAAAATGCGCAAAGCATTACCGCGTTCTTTTTTAATATCCCCGCCGGAATGCCCGCCGGTTAGGCCATTTACAGTAATGGAAAGTGCGGATTTATCTGCCGTAACGGCCACCCATTCTGCCGGGAGGTGATACTCTACGGTGGTTCCCGCGGCGCAGCCCATTACAAAAGCGGTGTCTTCACTATTGTCCAGGTTTACCATGCGCTTACCGCTCAGCAACGAGAAGTCAAGATTTTTGGCACCATCCATGCCCGTTTCTTCTTCAGATGTCAGCACTATTTCAAGCGGCGGGTGCGGCAAGTCCGTTGATTCCAGCAATGCCATACACATCGCCACACCAAGCCCGTTGTCTGCACCCAGGGTCGTGCCTTTGGCTTTAATAAAATCGCCATCTATATACAAATTGATTGGGTCTTTAAGAAAATCATGCACCGTGTCAGCATTTTTTTCGCATACCATGTCCAGGTGCGCTTGCAGAATAACGGGCGCACTGCCCTCGTACCCCGCTGTACCCGGCTTGAAAATAACCAAATTATGCAATTTGTCCTGCACTACTTCGTGGCCAAATTCTGCAGCAAAATCAGCGATATAATCACTGACCGCTTTCTCATTACCAGACCCTCGTGGGATTTGGCTTATTGCTTCAAAATGTTTAAAAACCTCTTGTGGCTTGTAATTTGCTAATGTCATAAATATATCTCCTTTGCGGCTCATTGCGAATCGAACACACCCTAACATAAACAAGCCTAAAATGCAACTAAACTGTAGCAATTATCATGGCGAAAGCGTAATATTTGGCACATCCATATTAAGATACGTACCCGGCACCGTGCCGCTTATGATAGTATCTACCAAAGATACGTTACGCATTACAACAATTTCCGAAGATTGCACAGGATTTATTATGCGTACTACCGACTCCACCGTCAGCCATACCGCAAAATGGGTCTGATTTATTCCAACCGCAGTAAAGCTGGACTCATAGTTAACCAACGCGTTGCCAATTGGCGCAAGATAGAACGAAAACCTTGGCCCGGTCTGTGCCAGGGTATCCAAACCCAGCGCCATGCCCATTGGCACGGACACAATCTCCGGCTCTAAATTATTAAGCCGTTCCGATATACGCTGAGCGGCAGCGTTGCATATCTCGTTGACCAATACTGTATTGACAGACAACACCGGCTTAGAAAGCGCGCCTCCGGTATTTTGAATCAAAAAATCTGCCGCTGTCACATTGTACTGTGCGATAATTTCTTGAACAACGGCATTGATTACATTATTAATTTCTGCCTGGAGTCTAAGCTCGGCGGCTTCAAGCACCAACGGCAAAATCCGCCGGTCGAAACGATAAAAACTTGTAACAAATGCCACAAGCGTGATTATCAAAAGTGCAAACGCCATGTACCGTCTGGGAATTAACCCTCTCTCTTGTTTTTTCTTTCTGGCAGTTCCATATACTACCTGTTTTGCCCCAACACTTGGGCGGGCCGCCGAACGCCGCCCACGCCGAAACCATCTATGTAACCGTCCAAACCATGATTTACGCCCCATATTCGATACCATTCCTTTCATCGGACAACGCAAAATCAAATTGCAATAATCTGTTGTAAAGTATATGCACCCACTAACAAGGAAAAATCTTGTCTGTGTATTTATAGTGCATCCTGTACTTTGACACAACCAAAACGGCCATGCTATAATCTATGTGAATTATGGCCATTAAGGGGGGGTAACTCGTGAAAACCTTAGTAATAGCAGAAAAACCGTCCGTAGGGCGTGATATTGCCCGCGTACTCAAATGCAAGCAAAAAGGCGACGGGTATCTATATAGTGACGAATATGTAATTTCTTGGGCAATAGGCCACTTAGCAACATTAAAAGAACCCGACGATTACAACCCAAACCTAAAAAAATGGCGCATGAACGACCTACCCATTTTGCCCGAAACTATGGGCTTAAAAGCCCTGCCAAAAACAGCAAAGCAATTAAAATTACTTGAAAAAATGTTAAATTCTCGCGAAATTTCCCAAGTGATATGCGCAACAGATAGTGGGAGAGAAGGCGAGTTAATTTTCCGTTACATATATCAGTGGGCAAATTGCGACAAACCTGTAAAACGGCTATGGATTTCCAGTCTTACAGATGCCGCCATTTCTCATGGGCTCGCCAACATGAAGGATGGCGAAGCATACGACAATTTATTTGCATCTGCCCGCTGCAGGGCGGAAGCGGACTGGCTTGTGGGCATGAACGCTACACGCGCATACACTATAAAATGTGGCGACCTTTTGCCAATGGGGCGTGTGCAAACGCCAACTTTGGCCATTTTGGTTAACCGTCACCACGAAATAGAAGCCTTTGTGCCGGAAAAATACTGGGAAGTAAAGGCGGAGTTTGCAACCGCAAACGGAGAAACATACCAAGGCATGTATGTACACAAAGATGAACCGGAAACGTTGACACCCGGGCAAGAGCCAACCCAAGCTTATACCGAGCGTATAAAAACAGAGGAAGAAGCCCAAGCCATTGCCACGCAGGTAAAAGGCGCAACAGGCATTGTAGATAGCGTAGAAACAGAAGAAAAACGCCAGCTCCCCCCGCAACTTTTTGACCTAACGGAACTGCAGCGCGAATGTAACCGCAAGCTGGGATTTTCTGCGCAAAAGACATTAACCATTGCGCAATCGTTATATGAAACACACAAAATGATCACCTACCCGCGTACAGACAGCAGATATTTAAGCAAAGACATGGTTCCTAAATTGAAGCCCGTATTAGAATCCGTACCTGCCCCATATGACAGTTTTACGGCGCATTTACTTGCCTTGCCAGCATTACCCACAGGCTCCCGCATTGTGAACGATGCAAAAGTTACGGACCATCACGCAATAATCCCTACAGGTTCGAAGAAACCGTTAACAGCCCTTTCCGTAGACGAACGGGCAGTTTATGACCTTATTTTACGCAATTTTCTGGCCGTATTTTACGAGGCATATGTGTACGACATCACAACCGTAATGACAGTTGTAGAGTCGCAATTTACTTTCCGTTCAAAAGGCAAAACAGACCGCAAACCGGGCTGGAAAGTAGTGTATGCCCATGAAAGTGAAAGTTCTGAACCGCCCAAACGCGGCAAAACCGCAAACGCTGTAAACAACGACGAAACCAGCGAGGATGTTCTGCCGCCGCTTTCAAAGGGCGAAGCCGTCACCGCCCAAGAAACCGAAGTCCTTTTCAAAAAGACACAACCGCCAAAACCGTACACCGAAGCGACATTGCTGTCCGCAATGGAACACGCAGGCCGTTTTGTAGATGACGAAACGTTAAAAGAAGCATTGAAATCGTCCGGGCTGGGCACACCCGCCACGCGAGCCGCCATGATAGAAAAGCTGATATCTTCCAGCTATATAGAGCGCAAGAAAAAAAACCTGATACCAACAGAAAAGGGCATCAAGTTAATCGGGCTTGTCCCGCCGGAAATGCGCCAACCCGAAACAACCGGGAAATGGGAACGAGGGCTAAGCCGCATAGCCAGCGGCGAACTGGACGATGTGCGGTTTATGGACAGCATTCGCAAGTATGTAACATATTTGGTTAAAGAAGCCGGAAAGTTGTAAAAAAGCGGCTACGCCGCTTCCCGGAGGAAGCGGAAGCGGGATTCATTCCCGCTGTAGCGGCGGGGTTTGGGGCAGAGCCCCATTTTAATAAAAGAAGGGGCTGTAAAAATGCTTGCACTGGAACTAGACAAATCAACAGTAAAGACCTTTATGGGGCTGCTTTTGCGGGAAAATATTTTTGACGTATTTGAAGTGCGCAGCGTAGACATTGCGGCTGCAACGCGAATTAACATAGACGGCCTGCTTGAAGATGCTACCGAGGAAGGCAGAAAGCCGGGTTTCACCTCGTGGGAAGCACTGCGCCCACTGGTTTACGCAATAATAAAAGCAAGCCCCAAGCCCAAACATGTGAAAATTGTTTTCTCATACAAGGCTAACGAGGCTTGCAATGTGCATCCTAATGCGGCGGCATTGTTTTTGAACATGGCTTATGAAAATGATAGCGTATCATTTACTACAGGGGCTTCCCAGCGGGAATTTGCACTTGATAAATCATTGGATGCCAGCTGGGATGAATGGACTACAGGCTTTTTTACAAAAGCTGGTTTAGCCGTAACTAACCGGGAATAGATTTCTTGCATACCCCCTACTCCACTACCATCCGGTTAATCTCTTTCTTTAACCGACCGATAATTTTCTTTTCCAACCGCGAAATATATGACTGTGATATACCCAAAAGGTCGGCAACTTCCTTTTGGGTTTTTTCTTCGCCGTCGGTAAATAAGCCGAAGCGCAGTTCTACAATTTGTTTCTCTCTATCGTTTAATTTTTCCATTGCAAACCCCAGAAGCTCTCTGTCCACCTGGTCGTCCAAATCTCGGGAGATTATGTCCCCGTCTGTACCTAAAATGTCGGAAAGCAGTAGTTCGTTGCCTTCCCAGTCTACGTTTAACGGTTCGTCTATAGATACTTCGCCCTTTGTGCGCGTGTTACGCCGCAAGTACATAAGAATTTCGTTTTCTATACAGCGGCTGGCGTAGGTTGCCAATTTGATCTTGCGGTCTACGCTAAAAGTATTTACCGCTTTAATCAGGCCTATCGTCCCAATGGATATCAAATCTTCTACATTTATACCCGTATTTTCAAATTTGCGGGCAATGTACACCACTAGGCGCAGATTGCGCTCAATCAGGGTTGCTTTCGCCTGTGAATCGTCGGGAGTACCCAACTGCGCAAGGATAATTGCCTCTTCATCTGCCGCAAGTGGGGCCGGTAATGCTTCGCTTCCGCCTATGTAATAGCAGCGGTCTGTGGTGGTGTCCTTTAGCGCAAGTGCGCCTAGGATCATGTTTTTTGCTTTTTCGTACAATACTGTTAGCATGGTGGTACCTCCTTCTATTTTAATGGGGCTCTGCCCCAAACCCTCTCGTAAGCTACGCTTACTGGCCGGGTGGCCTTGCGCTTCGCGCAACCTGCTACGCAGGGGTATACCCCGCCGCAAATAGCACGTTCGCCTACGGCGAACTGCGCCTAAGCAGGAATGAATCCTGCTTCCGCTTCCTCGTTGATGCTTCTCGCATCAACTGCGGGAAGCGGCGGAGCCGCTTTTTTAAATCGGGCATACCCCGGCAAAGCCGGTGCCGCGAAAGCGGCAGGCCGCCCGGCCAGCAAGCAAAGCTTGCGAAGAGGGCTCTGCCCTCTCTTTTTTGCGCTCGTCTTGACATACTTTATCATAATTTTATCATTATTACATCAAAATTTAGTCTGTATTTTACACATATTTTATCGTTATTTAGATAAAATAACGCCACATCATGAGATTAACTCCGGGCTTAGCAGCCCTTGGTATCGTCCGTTATGGCATAATTTGTCATTGTAGATGCCTATAACAACATCTTGCGGCGGCTCTTTCGCACCTTCTACTGCTACGCGGTCGGGCCGGAAGCCTATCAGCATCCCATTTGTACGCCCCAGGCTTGTAAATGGGATCATACGAACGCGTTTGTAAAACGCACTTTCTTGAGTGAACCCGAAAGAAGCCGGGCGGCCTGCGGGGCCGGTTTCGTAAAGCGAAACTTCTGAACTTGTAATCAACCCAGACAAGTCATTTTCTTGCTTCTCGTAAAACAAAACTTTCAGCCCGTCGGGCAAAAATTCTTTTATATATTCAAACTCGGCAATGATTACCGGGGATTGGCTTAGCGGCTCTCTTAGGCTATGTCCTGTATCTACCAATGCTTCAAACGATGCGCCCGTTTCACCCATAAAAATTTGTACATTGCACAACATTTGGCGTTTTAATGTATGCTGCTCTACTATTTTTAGCCCAATCTTGATAAGCACATAGCTTATAACCGCACCTGCAAGCACAAGCTGCCACGAAATGGCTTGCGCAAAACCATCCCAATCGTTGGCGATAAAGTATACCGCGTATGGTATGTCTGTCAAGAAGAAAAGCGACATCCCAAGCCCCCCAACCGCAAAGGAAATGCTGTACGATACCAGCATAAGTTTAACAAATGCTTTTACACCGGCCGGTTGGAAAGATATAAGCACCCCCACCGTTAGAATTACAACGGATGATAACACGACATTCACAAACCGCAAGGCCTCTACGGCAATAAGTAAGGTATACAGCAGGGACATTACCCCAGCCCCAGCAAGAAGCCAAAGGGGCTTTTTTTTATTGCGGGTAACTTTAGATACCACCCACAACACAAAGCCGTTCATTATGAAGTTGACAAGAAATAACATGTCTGCGTAAAGGGTCATAGTTTAATCCTCCACAAGCAGTATACAAGTGCGGCTAAGAGAAATTTGTCAGAAGATAGACCATGGAAAAAATTTACTGGTTGACACAAATCCTCAAACGCACATAATGTATTAGACTCTAATGCGAAAGGAATTTTAATATGGAATTGCAAGTGAAAAAAATCAACAAAAGCTTTGGCGACAAGCAAGTCCTAAAAGACATCAGCTTTACCGTAAAAAGCGGCGAAGCTTTTGGTTATCTGGGGCGCAATGGTGCAGGAAAAACTACCAGTATTCGTATACTTATGGATATTTTCCGTGCAGACAGCGGCGAAATTTTACTGGATGGCAAGCCGATAGACCGCACAAAAGTACGCATGGGTTACCTCCCGGAAGAGCGTGGCCTATACCCAAAATCTAAAGTTGGCGAGCAAATGATCTACATTGCAGAGCTGCGCGGTATGAACCGTACCGATGCAAAAAATAGCGCGAAAGCACTTTTAAACAAGCTGGAAGCTGCCGAATATTGGGATAAAAAATTAGAAACCTTGTCCAAAGGCAACCAGCAAAAAATCCAACTGGCAATAGCCGTGCTTCACAACCCGGATATTGTGATATTGGACGAGCCGTTCTCAGGCTTAGACCCGGTGAATGCATCTATGCTTCGTAAGCTTGTATCCGAGCAGGTAGAGCTTGGTAAAGTAGTCATGTTCTCTAGCCATGAAATGTCGTATGTGGAGCAATTCTGCGAACATATCTGCATCATAAACAAAGGGGTCGTTGCGCTAAACGGCCGGATAAAGGAGATAAAACGCGGCTATCCACGCAACCGCATCGGTATTTTGCCGGAAGGTGATGCGCAAGCATTTGTAAATAGTGTATCCAAAGCATGGGACGGGATAATTTCCGCCGCAAGCGTAAAAGGCGAAGAAGTCGAAGTTACGCTAAAAGATGAATCGGATAAAGCGAAACTGTTGCAGATTTTATCGTCGCAGCCAATTGGCGTGGACAGCGTGAGAGTACTAGAACCATCGCTAGAGGAAATTTTTGTAGAAAAGGCAGGTGCTTAAAATGAGACAGTTATGGAGTGTCATTCGCTTTGAATTTTTAGCATTTGCTAAAAACAAAACATTTGTTGGCGTAACATTATTTTTTATGGTACTGGCTTTAGCCGGCCCAGCCATACCCGCAATTTTTAACGCAGTAAGTAGTATAACCGGCGAACGTACAATTGCCGTAGTAGATAATACAGGTTGGTTTACGGCCGACATTGTTGACGAATTTATAACACCACGGGCAACCTTTTTTAACGATATCGCTGCCGCACGCGCCGCAGTAGAAAACGGCGAGCATAACTACGCCATTGAATTGGACGAAGATGAATTCATACTTCACGTAACCGCAATGGGGCTTGGTGTTGCTAACATACAAGGGCAAGCTGCAAGCATGCTGCGCTACCGTCATAGAGTAGAAACCTTGGGCGGGCTGGGTGTAGCCCCGTATTTAACAAGTGAAATATTAATGTTTGAACCCTATTTTGATGTCACGACCATTGGCGAATTGGCCGCAGATGCAGAAGTGTTTCTGGAAAACATGCTTTATGCATATGCAATGATTACAGTATTGTATATGACCTTGTTAATGGGCGGCGCGCATTTGCTAACCACGGTAGTACGCGAAAAGTCTACCAAAACAATGGAGCTTCTTGTAACATCCTGCGCACCCGGCAAAATGCTTAACGGTAAAGTGCTTGGTGTTGGGGCGGCAATTATGATGCAATTACTGCTTATGGCTGTTTCTGCCATTATAAGCATGCGCATAACTCCAATACTAACAGAGGGAATGGGAGATATATTTACGGTTGCCATTAGCTTCGAGCTTCTGGCCTACTTGGTTGTATTCTTCCTGCTTGGGTTTATCATGTATTCGTATGTTTATGCGGCACTGGCATCTACAACCAGCCGCCAAGAAGATGCGACAAGCATGGGACAATTGCCGCAATTAATGCTGGCTGCAGGCTTCTTTGCCGCCATGATAGGTATGCAAAACCCGGGTGCGGCATGGGTTATGCCCCTATCTCACGTACCATTTTTTGCGCCATTTTTAATGTTTGTGCGCATCTGCATGGGTGCGGCCGCCACGTGGGAAATTTACGTGTCCATAGCCGCACAAGTAGTGACTATTGGCATAATATCTTGGATGGGCGCAAAAATTTACAGAATGGGTACGCTTATGTATGGCGCCAAACCTACACTAAAGAATTTGTTGGAGGCGTTTAAATAATATTGCGATTGCATAGGGCAAGTACAGACAAATCCTGTACTCACCCGTACATATAAACAGTTATGAAAAAAGCGGCCACGCCGCTTCCCGGAATTGATGCCACCGGCATCAATGAGGAAGTGTAGGTGGGATTCATTCCCACCAGAACGGCGGGGATTGGGGCAGCGCCCCATTAATAAGAAGGAGAGATTTTTTTATGACATTCCCCAATTTATCACGGCAGGAGTATTTAAGCCAGCTTGAAAGCAGGTTGATGACTCTGCCGGAACACGAACGCAAAAACGCGCTTAACTACTACGACAACCATATTCTGTCCAGCGGAGATGAAGCCGCCACAATAGCCAGCCTAGGCGCGCCAAGCGAAGTTGCCGCAGATATACTCGCAAGTTATGTAAAACGATCCAACCCACAACCGCTACAAGGCACTGTTATCATGGATGACGAACCGCCAAAACGCGGCTTTAACCTACAGAACCATTGGTGGATTTTACTCATTATAGGGGTACTTGCCTTCCCGGCTATAGTAGGCTTAGGCGGCGGGCTTATCGGGCTAATTGCAGGGATTGGCGGGGCGTTAATTGCCATTGCTGTAAGCGGCTTTACTATGATTGCCACAGGTACTGTCAGCGTGATTTTATCCGTTTTTGTTCTATTCCAAGATGTCGGCTTTGGGCTTATTGCCGCCGGTACAGGGTTTGTGCTTATAGGCATTGGCATTCTTTTTGTAAAGCTTACATTCGCTGTTTTTGGCTGGGCTATTACACTTATACGCAAAACGGTTAGGAGGCTCCAAAATGGACGAACACATTCTGCACGATAATGATAATTGGCCGGTAACACCGCCGCCGGAAGACAGACGCAAGCCACGCATAAAATGGACTTCTATTGCAGTATTTTTCATCATTATTGGTGCAGGTCTATTTAGCGCAGGCTGGGTATCCGGCTCACGCGGGGGACGTATTTATTTTAGTAACGGGCTAACAATAGTTCCACACACGCAGGAATTAGCCCCCCCACATGCATTAGACCTATCTTCAAGCAGTAACATCAATGCAATAACGGTTACTTCCGCTTCCAACGGCGTAGTTTTTGTATCGTCGCCGGATACAGCACCGCGTGTCATTCACCCGGACAGTAGGTATGTTAATGTAAGCGAAGCGGACGGGCGGCTGCATGTCGATGTTAGAAGCGCAAACAACATAAATATATTGGGTATTAACGCCGGCAGAACACGTATAGCTAACTTTGATTCACCGGGTGTAACATGGCATCGCACCAGCGCTACGCCGTTTTTAGATTTCAACTTTGATATCGCTAATTTTTTGTCTTCGAATGTGACAAATACAGTGCGAATTTATGTACCTGATGCGGTTAACGAGATTGAGGCCCGAAGCGCTTCCGGCAGTATTCGCATGGATGGCATAAGCACCAGCTCACTAACGCTTCAAGCCAGCAGCGGAAGAGTGACGGTAGAGGGCGGAACACATGGCAATAGCCGCCTGCAAAGCGCTTCCGGCTCGATTAATGGAAACGCACATTTTGCCGGAGACTTATATGCCCGCTCTTCCAGCGGCAGTATTAATATCCAAGACAGAAGCATATCGCATAGACTTGTTGACAACGGTATCCAGTTGCGCTCCTCTTCCGGCTCAATTAACTTTAGCACCCAAGCACCTATCAGTAATTTTAATTACAGCATTTCTGTTTCGTCAGGCTCTATACGCGTGGATGATTCACGCATAAGCGGGCGTAGAGCCAGCGGCGGAAACGGAGCAGTTCCAATAGACGCATCTGCCAGCAGCGGTAGTATACGGTTGGATTTTGGACAGTAAGTTTTGCAAAACTATTATGACGGCCAACCCCCGATTCAAGCCCATGTGCAAATTGAATCGGGGGTTTGTTATTTTTGCACAAAAATAACCACCACCATTATGCATAAAAATAACATAAAAAATGACGCAGAATTTTACCTGGAGCGGCCTACGACAATATGCACAAAAATTTATTTGACAATGCAAAGTATTTTGTGATACCATCTCTTTCGAAAGCAAGTTGTCATACATTTGTCATATTTTTCATCTGATGATGGCAACTTGGCTGTAACATGCAAACAAGCGCATGTAAAATTAGGAGGATAAAATGAAAAGATTTTGCACTATTTTTGTTATTCTCGCAGTCGGTCTGGCAGCATTTGCAGGCTGTACAAGAGACAATGGTACAACGCCAGCAGCGACAACGACCACAACAACACAAGCAGGCCAACAACCTGTTGTCACTGCACCAGAAACAGGCCCCGCACCATTCTCTTACCCTATGGAGGGTAACAGGCAAGTTTCTTGGTGGGAAGCCCTAGAGGGCTCTGTAGCCGCTAACTTTGTTAACTTGGGCGATACACCTTTTGGTATTGCGCTACAAGAACAAACCGGTATCACAATCGAGTTTTTGCATCCACCAGCAGGTCAAGCCGGCGAGCAATTTAACCTTATGGTAGCTGTGCGCGACTTCCCGGATGTTATGACAACAAACTGGTTTACTCAGTTCCCAGGCGGGCCAGAACGCGCAATTGAAGAAGGCGTAATCCACAGACTAAACGACATTGTGCACAATTATGCCCCTAACTTTGTTGAATTTTTCCACAACGAACGTCCGGACATTGGCCGTCAAATTAGAACAGACCTAGGCAGCTATTTCGCTTTCCCATTCGTTAGAGGTGATATAGACCTGCAAGTTTCTCAAGGGCCATATTTCCGTGCAGACTGGCTTGCAGAGTTAAACCTTCCAGTTCCCGAAACTGTAGAAGATTGGGAAATTACACTTACAGCGTTTAGAGACCATTTTGGTGCAGATGCCCCTTGGGGTTATGCACTTGGCACTTTCCGTTCTGTTGACCCAATTGCGCTAGCCCATGGCATAAGACTTGGCTGGTATATTGGCCATGAAGGCGAAGTAAGATATGGTTTTGTTGAGCCTGCTTACAGAGATTACCTTGAAGTCATGCGCAGATGGTGGGAAAATGGCTTGATAGACCCAGACTGGGCAACATCAAACCAAGACCAAATTAACGCAATGTTTACAGGCGGCAACATGGGCGCATCTTTTGGCCAGCCAGGTAGCCGTATGGGCGTTAAGCTTACCGCAATGGCAGACCATCCAACATTTGACATTGTACCGGCACCATATCCTGTACTAAATAGAGGTGACAGGCCAATGCATGGTCATTTCGACCAAGCATTCCCTGGCGCACACTCTGCTGCTATTACAACAAACGCAAGAGACATCGAAGCTGCTGCAAGACTGCTTGACTTTGGCTTTAGCCCCGAAGGTAGAATTTTCTACAACTTTGGTGTAGAGGGCGTTTCCTTTAACTGGGAAGACAACCAACCTGTTTATACAGACTTTATGCTTCGCAACCCGTACGGAATGCCTTTGGCACAAGCCTTCTCTCATCACGTACGCGGCCACTACAACGGTATTTTCATTCAAGATATCAGATACTTGATGCAATTCTGGCAATATCAGCAACAAAGGGATGCGCTTCCGCTTTGGACAGCTACCGACGCTGCATACCACACCCTTCCAACATTAGCTTTCACACCTGAAGAAGCTGCTGTTGTTGCAAGATTACAAAGTGACATCACCACATTTGTTAATGAAAGACATTTGCGCTTTATCTTTGGACACGACGACCTAAGCACTTTTGACGACTATGTAGCCCAAGTTTACAGAATGGGTCTTCAAGAGCTTATCGACGTGCAAGAAGCGGCTCTAGCACGCTGGCGCGCAAGATAATTATCACTGTTGGTAAATTTAATCATGGGGTTCTCCTTATAGCATGGCGAACCCCATGTTTTTTTGAACAATTCTGTAGCGAATGAGGAATAGAACATGTTTAATGAGCTTTTGAGAAATTTGAGGGGACCGAAGGTCGTACACAGGCTATCCTTTGGGCAAAGAGTGCGCAAAGATTTTAGGCGCAACTATATGGTCTATTTATTGGTACTGCCCGTGCTCGTGTATTTTATCCTGTTTCAATATTTTCCAATGTATGGGGCACAAATTGCATTCCGCGATTTTAGTCCCGTTCGGGGTATTTGGGGTAGCCAGTGGGTCGGGTTAGAACACTTTCGGCGCTTTTTCTCAGGACCGTTTTTTTGGCGCGTAGTTAGGAATACATTTCTAATTAATGTGTATCAGCTGTTTTGGGGCTTCCCTGCCCCAATAATACTGGCTTTGTTTATGAACGAAATGCGCAACATAAAGTTTAAACGTACAGTGCAAACCATTACGTATATGCCGCATTTCATTTCTACTGTTGTTATGGTTGGTATTATCATGGACTTTACCATGAGCCGCGGGCTTTTTAACGATATTAACGTGTTCTTTGGCGGTACCCGCAGGAACTTGCTTGCAGAACCTGCCCTGTGGAGGTCCATTTTTGTAGGGTCTGGTATATGGCAAAGCGCGGGCTGGGGCACAATTGTATACCTGGCAGCGCTTTCCGGCATAGACGAACAGCTATACGAAGCCGCCATGATAGATGGTGCAGGCAGGTTTAGGCGGCTTATTAGCATTACGTTGCCCGGTATTATGCCAACTATAGTTATCTTGCTTATACTGCGCATGGGCAGCATGATGAGCGTAGGTTTCGAGCAAATAATCCTTATGTACTCCCCTATCGTTTATGAAGTGTCGGATGTAATATCGACATATGTTTACCGAGCTGGTCTTTTAAATGCGCAATTTAGTTATGCTTCTGCAATTGGCTTGTTCAACTCGGTAATAAACTTCATGTTTATAATGACTGCAAACGGAATAAGCCGTCGAGTCAACGAAACCAGTTTGTGGTAATATAGGAGGGTATTATGGATCATATCAAACGGACAAAAGGCGAAATTGCTTTTGATATTTTCAACTATGTATTTTTAATAATCGTAACACTTGGTGCATTGTATCCGGTGTGGTTTGTTGTCGTTTCTTCTTTTTCAGACATTATGGCACTAACACGGCACGAAGGGCTTTTGTTTTGGCCATTGGGCTTTACACTTGATGCCTACCGGCACGTATTTAGGAACCCTAATATTATAAGCGGATACAGAAATACAATGTTCCTTATGGTATTTGGCGTTAGCTGGCAACTTTTAATGACTGCGTTAGGCGCGTTTTTCCTTTCACGCAAAGATGTTATGTGGAAAAATTTATTTATGTTCATTGTCGTTTTCCAAATGTTTTTTGGTGGCGGTATGATTCCTTTTTTCCTGCTTCTTCGTGACCTAAACCTTACCAATAGTTTGTGGGGGCTTATATTCCCATTCTCTATAAGCACATTTAATATGATTATTTTGCGTACAGGCTTCCAAGCCATACCCGACAGTTTAGAAGAATCTGCTTATCTGGATGGCGCCGGGCATTTGAGGGTACTATTTCAGATAATTTTCCCGCTATCTAAAGCAATACTGGCGGTTATGGTATTATTCTATGGTGTATCTATGTGGAATAGCTGGTTCTGGGCTTCTATTTTAATCCGTAGCCGCGAAATGTTGCCCTTATCGGTTATATTACGCGAAATTTTAATAACAGCCGGTGCCGCAGCCGGTGCGGGCGGTGGCGGCGACGACGCCGAAGCCATTGCGCGCAGTGTTAGATTTGCTTCTATAGTTGTTGCAACCGTGCCAATTCTTATGATATACCCATTCTTACAAAAGCACTTTGCACGAGGCGTCTTAATTGGCGGCGTAAAAGGATAATGATTAAAACGAAGCAACAAGCGCAAGCACTGCCAAGTGTACGGGGTACGATGCGTAAAAAAACCATTTAAAACTTGGGCCGCGCTTGCCATTGTAGAACGCGGCCAGCAAAACCGTGACCAATGTTGCGGGTATAAGCATCCAGAAAAGGATGGGAACGCTTTGGATACCTTCGCTAAATGCGAATCGCAAAACCCAATTGTGTTGCCAAACACACAATATTGCCATTATGATAAGACGCAGTTTTTTGTGTCTTATCAGATACATACTGAATATAAACACCACCCCATATGCACCATAATCTGTGGTAAGCGTGAATTCTGCAAGCCACATAAACGCAAATAGCAAAGCGAACGCGGAAATAATGAATGGTATTTTTCCGGCGGTCGTTAAATACCGCGTTCGTATCCATTCGTAAGCAGTAATTGCTGCCCCGCCCAAGAAAAGTGTATAAAAAATATTGGTGTCCGCAAAAAAATTAACCCCGCCAGGGAAATGTGCGCCATGTATTACCATATCAAATAAAGGCTCTGAAATAATGGCGAACGCAAAAAGCCGTACAAGAAATTTTGTATGGCTTTTTGTATACCTGAAACCTTCTGCCACCAAAAATACGTATATTGGAAAAGCAAGCCTTCCAACAACACGAAATTCAAACCCAAGAGGGAAAACCACACCCACATGGTCTATTATCATGGCGATAAGGGCAATTATTTTTAACGCAAACGCGTTCATTTGGCCAGCGCTTGCGCAAGTTCCGAAAATTGGAAAATACTAAGTGCCTCGCCGCGTATTTGAGGGTTTAGTCCGCAGCTTTCCAATGTTTTTGCCAAATCTTCTTTACCGTTGCCAAAACCGGCAAAATCCAAAGTATTAACCAATGTTTTGCGCCTATGGTTAAACGCCGCATGTATTATCTTGAATAAAACTTCCTTGTCCCCGCCAACCCGCGGCGAATCCAAAATTTGCAAATGCGCTACAGCGGAGTCTACCGCAGGGCGCGGCATAAAGCAGTTTACCGGCACATTTGCCGCAATACTAACATCTGCATAATATTGCACGGCAAGCGTTAATGACCCGTAATCCTTTGTACCCGGGGATGCCGCCATACGCTGCGCAACTTCCTTTTGTATCATCACTGTGATAGATTTAAACGGCAGCCCGCTTTCAAGCAAGTACAAAATGACCGGTGTTGTGATATAGTAAGGTAGGTTTGCCACAACTTTGATATTTTTATCATTGTATAAGGCAAGTATTTCTGGCAAGCTAACGCGCAAAATATCGCCCTGCACTATGGTTACCGGGGCACTTTCGAACTGGCTTTCTAAAATGGGAACCAACTGCTTGTCCAGCTCGACCGCGACAACATGCCCCGCACGGCTTGCCAATGCTTGGGTTAACCCGCCAATGCCCGGGCCAATTTCCAGCACGACATCATCTTCGCCCACATCTGCGGCGTTTAAGATTTTGTCTACTACATGCCCGTCTACTAAAAAATGCTGCCCCAATTTCTTTTTGGCGGC
>Ga0131853_10004458_pt1 | contig 25123 bp, 20 predicted proteins | sample TergutLab28metaG_FD_92764 | JGI IMG/M metagenome (GOLD analysis project Ga0131853, IMG submission 92764) | Labiotermes labralis P1 segment gut microbial communities from Petit-Saut dam, French Guiana - Lab288 P1 (version 2) (version 2) | ecosystem: Host-associated > Arthropoda: Insects >...
TCTTCATCACTGAACCAACCCAGCCACCAGGTCGAATTTTCAATTATGATACATCGGCATCACACACATTGGCTTGTTTAGTGGAAAAATTAGCAGGGATGAAAATGTTAGATTATTTGCGACGATTAGGTTTGAGGGACTACGGCTTAACTGACGAAGCATACATTTTAACCGACCCTTTTGACGTCTCCATGGGAGGCTCAGGTTTAATGGCAACAAGTCGCGATTTGCTTGCCTTTGCTCAATTTTTGTGTGAGGCTAAAGGTGAATTCCAAAACTATTTGAATGATGCTACCCAAATTCAGACTAGCACCACCATGTCAGGCTTCCATCACTTAAACGTCACAGGCTACGGTTACCAATTCTGGTCGCTCCCATCAGGCTATATGGCTTATGGCATGGGTGGCCAGCACCTACTCATCTATCCTCAACACGCCATTATCACCGTCATCACCGCCGACACCCAAGGCTACCCAGGTGCCGACGAACGCATCCTCAACTTATTCACAAGTGACCTACTTCCCATTTTAAAAGATCATTCTTGCTCAACCCCCACAGACTTCACCCCTCATTTTCAGAATAAAATCGCCAAGTTAACACTTCCTCACCTTCCAAACCACGGCACACCACCGCTAAACTGGGAAAATGGTATAATCTACCATCTCATAAACAAGACCCGAGAATTCCAAAAATTATCCTTAAATATGAATGACCATCAAGGTGAATTACACCTCATTCAAAAAGGCACCCCACACATCATTCATTTCGGTAGAGGACATTTACAAAAAGATTCCTCACCCCTCTACCAACACACCATCTATTCAAGTGGCGCGTGGTGCAAAGACAGCACATTCCTAATCACCTGTCATATCCTCGATGAATCAAAAGGCAAACTCCACTTCCAACTGTCATTTCAAGACGATGAAGTGGTGCTCTTATGTCATAAGATCGAAGAAACCCTGTACAACGAACTTAACCAATTGCGACTGGTCGGCAAAAAGTACCTAAAAGAACATTAATCAATCGTGTGGACATTACCTAATTCACATTAAAAACCATCCAAAATAAAACGCTGATTTGGAATCGTTCAAGATTTCCAAGACAGCGTTTATTTTTAAGGAGCAGACAATGATGAATCTGGCGGAGTAAGAATAAGGGTTTGAGTGAATTTCATATTCATAACTCCAGGCATTTGCTTAGAAAGATTAATGTAAATACCACGATTATCTAGCTTGATTGGAAAGGCTGTATAAGAGCCATCATCAATCCATAAAGTCCCATATGTCGTTTGTCCCTGATACCATTGCAAAGGTTCAAAATCTTGTGCCCTAAGGAAAAAGATATCTTGATTGTTAGGAATTGTAAAACCTGCGTGATTAGTTGGCGCAATTAACCAAAAATTATAGGTAAAACCTGACCAAATTACACCAATTTGATAATGGCGAGTATGGGGTGATTGGTTTAAAGGAATAATCGTTGCCGGTGAAGGATTATTCCCAGTTCCTGAGGTTGGATAATAAAATGGATAGGAATAAGCATTATAAATATAAATATCCGAATAACTAATAAACTCATATAGCTCTCGCACATAGCGATACAAATTCGTAATATCCGAATCCACAGGCCCAATCCCAAACAAAAGAATCCCGGCTTTCGTATGAGGATGCCTACTCAATATTACTGGCGCGTCACTCTCATTAAACAACGCAACCGTCGCTTTGCCATAATCTAATATCTCATGTTCCGATACCAAAAGAATCGTCATTCCGGAAAAAGCAGATACCTTAAAAGCATTTGTTGAATTACCAACCACTTCCCAAATCTCTCCCGCCTGCGGGTCAAGGGCTTCTGCTTCATAATCCCTTTTCTTCAATTGAAAAACTTGACCATCCGTCGACATCCCAGTCAATCCCGAAAAATTCCACCCCGCAATAAAGGTCGATGCCCTAAAAAGATCAATACTCCCATCAGGATGATATTGAAAATCAGGGTCAGGAATAAGTGGCGACGGGCTCGGGTTATCAGGGTCATCCACCGGCAAGCTTTCACTACTCTGGATAGGCACATCAAACAAAACCTTCCCATCCACCTCAATAACATCCTCCAAATCTCTCCGCTCTCGTTGAAAATATATTGACATCTGACAACACCCCTTTTACTGATAGCATCTTCTAAATAATTACCACCATTATATGCATCCCATTTCCAATCATGTCTCAAATACAACAATTTTTAACCCCATTGTATAACCTTAGACACACAAAATTAGGAATGCCTTAGATCTGACCAAAAATCAGAAACTAAAGCATTCCTATTTCATATTTACATTTACACCTTTTAATCAAGCAAATCATTTTCTTCTGCGATTTCGATTAAATCCTCTATTGTTATTGTAATCGGATCAGCATCACTTAACGGATTCAGTTCAATATCTAAGTTTTCTATTTCCACCAAGTATTCTTCATGTTCAATGGCAGGTGGAACCAGATATGCTCCTTGGATATGGCTAGTCAAACTGTAGGGAAAGCCTGCAAATTCCCAAGACACCAAAAATAATATCAATTCACTCCCTAATTCCATATCGAGTCTATCTTCTACTATCCAACGTTCATTTCCATATTCGCCCCCTCCTTGCATTACTTCAATAATATCACCGACTTGATGATCTCCTTGAAAAACTTCTAGAACCTCAATTCTTGAAATAGTTATCAATTCATCTTCTTGCTCAAAAGTAAGATTTTCTAATTCTGTTTTTATTTCATCTTCTGTTAATCCAAGTTCTGACAATAATTGTGTTGTTGCTTCAGGTGTCAAGGTAGGATTATACCACACCGAACGTTGATCTAAAACTCTTCCTCTAATTAGATGAGTTGCCAAATCTAGAAGTTCTTCCGTACTTTCACGGATATGCACATCATAAGAAATGAAAGTATATACAAACTCATCAGGATTATCTGATAGTGATTCTTGATGATAACCATTTTCTCCATGATCGTTACCGATTAAATCATTTTGATCACAAGCAACGAGAAAGATACTAAAAATTAATAATAGGGCAATTTTTACTAATATCTTATTTTTCATTTTCTTCCACCTCCCAGATATCTTCACTCATATAGACGATAAAAGTATGGTTTACGTTTTATATTTACCTTTCGAGTATAGAATCAACAAAAGTTGGCACATTTTAACAGCTTTTCAGCTATCATGCGCCAATCTTTTGTTTCGATTTAGCTAGTCAAGCAAATCATTTTCTTTTGCGATTTCTCTCAACATTTCAAGGGTAATTTCAAATGGGTCAGGGAGACTGCCAGAAAGATCAATAATCGTTCCATCTATTTCAATATAATATGGCTGAAACTCTTCCACATAAGCAAGGATCACCTCTACATCTTCTTCAACATCTAAATCTGCTGGCACTTCGTAAACTGTTTGGTGTGGATGTAATGTAAAGTATCCTAAGCGTCCACCATCTCGTAAGAAGAGAACTAATTCAACATTCACTTCATAGCGTTCAGAATATTCTAAATTTGGATTCCCCTCCTCATCCCACACCATACTTTGACCTATTTCAATAATATCTCCAACGTCATAATTTCCTTGGAAAATTTCTAAAATTTCTACCCGATAAAAGATACGTGGTCTGTACTCTGGCTCAAAACTTTCCAAATTCTTGTAATGATGTTCAATTTGATAATCACGGCTTTCTCTTGATATTAAACCTGCTTCATAATCTTCCATTCTTCCCTCGATTGCTTCTTCTAATGTAATATTAACATTAATATTTTCAACACGTTCATCGAGTACTCGACCACGAATAATAAGAACCGAAGCATCAACCATATCCTCAAAAGTATCATATCCTGGTGCAAAAAAACTTAGCAATCTTACTCCATCGTTTTCGCTCATCTGTGATGTTGTAGGTTGAATCTCATTGCTATTTGTTTGCTCTGTTGCTGTGCAACCTGTCAAAAATATACTCAAACTAATTAGTATCAATACATAGCTTTTTTTCATTTTCATATACCTCCTAGATACTCTTAATGATATGGACGACAAAAGTATGGTTTGTGTTTCACATTTACCTTGCGAAAATAGAATTAACAAAAATTGGCACATTTTAATTGCTTTTCAGCTACCATGTGCCAGCCTTTTGTTTCAATTTAGTTAATCAAGTAAATCATTTTCTTCTGCGATTTCCCTCAATATTTCAAGGGTAATCTCAAATGGGTCAGGGAGGCTACCAGAAAGATCAATAGTCATTCCATCTATTTCAATATAATCTGGCTGAAACTCTTCCACATAAGCAAGGATCACCTCTACATCTTCTTCAACATCTAAATCTGCTGGCACTTCGTAAACCGTTTGGTGTGGATGTAATGTAAAGTACCCTAAATGTCTACCACTTCGTAAGAAGAAAACCAACTCAGCATCCACTTCGTAGCGATTGGAATGTTCTAAAATTGGATTCCCTTCTTCATCTCTATCCATAAATCCAAATAGCTCAATGATATCTCCAACTTCATAATTTCCTTGGAAAATTTCTAAAATTTCAATACGATAGAAAATGATATAATTATACTCTGGAGAAAAATCTGCCTCATATTCATAGTGATTTGCAATCCGAAGATCACGCTCTTCTTTTGAAATCAATCCTGCCTTATATTCTTCCATTCTTGCTTCAATTGCTTGCTCTAATGTAATATGGGTATTGATGTTCTCAACACGTTCATCGAGTACTCGACCACGAATAATAAGAACCGAAGCATCAACCATATCCTCAAAAGTATCATATCCTGGTGCAAAAAAACTTAGCAATCTTACTCCATCGTTTTCGCTTATCTGTGATGTTGTAGGCTGAATCTCATTGCTATTTGTTTGCTCTGTTGCTGTGCAACCTACCAAGAATATGCTCAAACTAATTAATATCAAAATATAGCTTCTTTTCATTTTCTTAATCCTCCTAATAAATCATATTTACACTGTCAACATCAAATTGTGTAATAATCAATTCTACCTCAGGACGTATTACCCTTTGTGTCATTACACTTCGCTGGCTACCAGTTAATGTAGGATTGTCACGAAGTCCAATCGCATGACCAAACTCATGTGCCATAATATACTGCGCAACATGATTTACCCTTTCCCCACTTTCTAATGCAAGCGTATTAACCTCTGGTGCAGATAATACAATTCTGAAACTGTTTAACCTTGTTCCTGTTTGATCCCTATAACAGAGACCGCTGAGACCTGTTGCTACAAGCGACACTGTATTGGATGATGAGTTGAGCTGCATAAAATTTACTCGTGCTGCTGAGTTATTCCAAGCAGTCGCTCCACTAATCATGCGATTTGTCCATGTTGCATTCGGATTGTTAATGATGCGATAATTAATTGTTGTTGTTCCAGAATTTGCAGGTCTTGTCCAATAGGGCAGATGCCTGCTCGGATCATTCCATCTTGCCCAAACTGTTGTATTATTGTTAAACGTCGCTCCTCCACGTATTCGTGTTCCACCTCTAACAGCTGAAGTATTAAACCAATCTACAAATTGTCGCCCTAGCCTTGCTGGCGTTGGTAATTGAGCATCTCTTATTGCAGCCCCAGCTTGAATAGATATGCTAGTTGTGCGACCTCCACCATCATTTGGATCGAAAGTGAGTGTTATACCCGCAACTGTCCAAACTGCTGTATAGGTTGTTGTGCCAGGATTATTAAAGACAACAGTCGCTCCAGCGGAGAATACATTTCCACTAGCTGATGATCGCCATCCTGCAAAGGTGTGTCCGCTCCGCACCATTGTGCCGGGTTGTCTAAGGGTGGCAGAACCTGGGACATTTAGCGTATGTTGCGCGGGGACTGTTCCTCCTGTGTGACCGCCTCCTGCATAACGAATGGTACCAACGTTATTCGTAGCTGTCCAAACTGCCGTATAAGTTGTCGTTCCAGGGTTGGTGAAAGTCACGGTTGCTCCTGCAGCAAATACATTTCCACTGGCTGATGATCGCCATCCTGCAAAGGTGTGTCCACTTCGTACCATTGTGCCGGGTTGTCTAAGTGTAGCAGAACCTGGGACATTTAACGTGTGTTGAGCGGGGACTGTTCCGCCTGTGTGACCGCCTCCTGCGTAACGGATAGTTCCTAAGGCATTGTTGGCATTCCATACTGCTGTGTAAGTTGTTGTTCCTGGATTGGTAAAAACCACAGTTGCGCCTGCAGCAAAGATATTGCCACTAGCTGATGATCGCCAACCTGCAAAGGTATGTCCACTTCGTACCATTGTGCCGGGTTGTCTAAGTGTAGCACTTCCTGGAACAGTTAAAGTATGTTGAGCAGGAACTGTTCCTCCTGTATGACCACCTCCTGCATAACGAATGGTGCCTATATTGCTTCGTGGTGCAATAAGCATTCCAGCAGAAGGATCTTCTTCGCCATAATCAAGCACTTGTAATGGATCCTCAACGCCATAATGGAGGACTACTTCTCCAGGAGCCAAAATGTCTAAATTTTCTTCTGTAAAACGACTTAAACGATTGATTGGTAATGGATCCTCAATTCCAAAATCAAGGACTACTTCGTCAGGTCCTAAAATATCTAGGCCTTCTTCCATTTCGAATAGATATAAATCATCATCAAGATAAGCTAATGATGGATTGGGTAGGAAACTAAGCCCTACAAACAACGCTATAGTTAAAGCTAACAAGTAGCGACCTATGTGATTCGTATTTCTTTTCATACAAAAACCTCTCCTGTCATTTCGTATTTTTAATTCTGCAAATAATATGAATTTGGTCTAATGTTTTTACGTTATTACTTAGTTATATTCATCTCGGTCAAGACTATGGCAGTTTTATGACTTACCCTAGTTCATTTCTTGCCCCAATGACTGCTCCCCCTTAGCAGTTTGAGGCTCTAGCTCATCACAATGTTACTGAACTAGCATTATTTTGGTACTGTTGGTACATAGCCACGCGGTTGGATAAAATAGTAAAATAAGTACATAACAAGCCACCTCCTAACAATTGCATGAATAAAAACACTTATTTGTTAATCCCAAAATGATAGCCAAGCAACCTTATTCAGTTTCAAGATGCATTTTCTTCATTGTCTGGTAATTTAGCAGAATAAATCTCTACTTCTTTTCTCATCATCTGCGCAACTCTTTTATCAGCGTAAGACTCCAATTCGTCACACAGGTTCCTAGCCGATTTCAGATGACCATTAAAAATTTCCCATCGGATTCTGCCTAAATACCAATAGAACTCTAAACTTTTATCAGCATCAGTTAAATCCTTTAATTTTCTTATTTGATTTTTAAACTTACGTTCTAACTTATCCGAAACATTTTGTTCAAAAAGCTTGACTTCTAAAATGCGTGTACCCATTTGACAAGCTGTGACCGCTTCTAATATTTGAGTATCCCTTAATTGGCTAAACTGAGCAGCCCTGTGAAGTATTTTTTTCTCTAATAAAAGAGCATCTTCAATAGTATCAGTAAAGCCCAAACAACTAACAATTAACTTTAGATGATAATAATGCCAATTATTCTCATCTGTTTCTAGCATTCGGTCTAAAAATGGCTTCAAAAACCGATATGCTTCTTCTCTATTTGTTGTTTCAGAAAAATTAATAGTTGCATCAATATAATGAATTAAATCTTTACCAAGAACGATATTTTCATCATCCCAAGGTAGCAACATGATATCCTCTTCCCGTAAAAAATCCAAAATTTCAATTCTGCTTTTCTGATACGCAGGTAAATCATGATTCCCTCCAATCGCAAAAAACTCTCCTATTATCTTTCTAAACCTTGGTTTAAGCATTGTATCACTCATCCTTTTTCATTATTTTTTTTGCCTACAGTATAACACAAAAGTCAACAAAAATGTTCAAGTTCGGGCGAATGGGTCATTTTCGCTTCCCAAACGACCATCGGCAATTTTTGTTGCTATAAATCGTATTTTTTATTCCATAAAATTATAATTTTTAGTACATTAAACATCCACTTTCAATTTTTGACACTTATTTGATGTCAGAAAAAACAGCAAAAAAATCAGAAAGTTTGTCAATTTATATACTATTGGGGTTGTTTTGCTAACCTATTTTTCCTGAAAAAGTCGGTGTAGTTTGATGCGATTAAATGAGGATTCATATAAAAAAGCACCTCCGTTTTACACGAAAGACGCTTGTTCAACTTAAAACCAACTGCGGATTTTGTTAGCTATTACTCAATTCTTCGATGGTTCTTAAATCTAAATCTGTATACTTTTCAATCTCTATAAATGACATTTTATCAGAAAGCATCTTTTTCGCCATTTCAATGGCCTTTTTATATTCTCCTTCTTGACGTCCCTCTGCACGTTCTTCTTCACGAATGGCTTGATATTCCACTTCTTGATCATATTGAAAGTTAAACATTTTACCTACCTCCTGATAATGTTTTCTGATGGGCGTTTTCATCTTAATTTGACGAATATCCGCCTAAAAACACACTTATCATGCTGATTTTTATTCTATCACATTTAGCGAATATTTTCAACTATTTCTGTCAACATTTGAAATGAAAAAATGAAATGACGAGTAGCTAAAACTGCTTAATAAGAAATATGTTCCTTAAATTACTACAGCGTCCGTCTCATAAAGAAAACCGCAACTGATTTTAAATCAATTGCGGAAATTTTTAAGTTTGCTATTTTTCGTAAACCACATCGCCATTTACAAATGTCATGTGGCAATTAAATTTTTCATCAAGGAAAATAATGTCTGCATCTTTTCCAATTTCGAGACTTCCTTTTCGATGAGTCATTTTGATTGATGTTGCTGGGTTTAGGCTTGCCATATGAATGGCTTCTGATAAGGTCGCATCAGTGTTTTCATAAAAATGACGGACAGCCTGGTTTAAGGTAAGAACACTTCCTGCTAAACTGCCATTTTCAAGACGCGCTTGGCCATCTTTAACATGAACATCTTGCCCACCAAGGTCATAAATACCATCTTTCATGCATCCAGCGCGCATGCTATCTGTGATAAGCACGACATGGTCATTTCCTTTGTTATTTAAAACAAATTGGAAGAGGTGCTGATTCACATGAATCTTATCTGCAATTAACTCCGTAAAGACATCGGTTATCAATGCTGCACCGATAATTCCTGGCTTTCTGTGGTGTAAAGGTTCCATACCATTAAATAAATGGGTCACATGGGAACAGCCACATTTAATTGCATCAATGGCCTGTTCATAAGTCGCATCACTATGCCCAATAGATAAGGTCACCTCTGTTTCAGTCTTAACTTTTTTAGTGAAAGCCAAGTCCGGATCAAGCTCAGGTGCATAAGTAACCAACTTAATAATATCCGTGAAATCAAATATCCATTCTTCATCAGGTGCCACAATAAAGGCTTCATTTTGCGCCCCTTTATACTTCGCATTGATAAATGGTCCTTCCAAATGAGCTCCCAACACCTCAGCACCAAGTAGCTGCTTTCCTTGAAGTTCACGAATAACTTCTAAAGATTGATAAATAGCATCACGACTCATGGTCAGTGTTGTTGGTAAAAATGACGTTGTTCCATTTTGAGCAATCCCAGAAGCGATCAATTCGACGGCATCACGAGTCCCATCCATCACATCAGCCCCCATGCTCCCATGAATATGCACATCCACAAATCCAGGAGCAACCAAAAGACCTTTGGCATCAATCACTTGGGCATCCTCTGGAATAGTATCCGTGATAGCAGCAATTTTCCCTTCACAAATAACCAATACTTTATTTTCAACAACTTCCTTTGGCAAAACAATTCTGCCATTAATAATCGCCTTCACAAATCCACCACCTACACATCAAATTGTGGCAAATACGCTTTATGAGCCTCAAGCATTTCATCAAAGATAACATTCGCCAACTTGTCGCTGGTACACAATGGATTAACATTCATAGCTGTAACCGCAAGCTCTTTACTACCTTCAACCGCCGCCTGCACCACCAATGATTCAAAAGACTTCAACGTTTGCACTAACCCATTAAATGCTGGCTTTAAATCACCCAACGGCTCCAATTTCGGTCCATCTGCCGTAATCCGACAAGCCGCCTCAATAGAGCAATCACTTGGCAAATTGGCAATGGCACCATCATTCACAATGTTCACATACTGAACATCCCCAGTATCATTATACAAAGAAGTAATCAAATTACAAGCCGCATCCGAATATAAAGCCCCGCCACGTTTTTCAAGTTGCTTTGGCTTAATATTCAAATTTTCATCTTGATACAGCTCAAATAATTCACCCTCTAATTTCTTAACAACCTCACCACGAACTTCCCCTTTTTCAAACTCAACCAACTGTTCTTCAAGCTGCTCTTTGGTAAAGAAATAGTAATTATGGTATGGGCAAGGAATTGCATTAAGACCTTCTAGCAATTCACGAGAATATTCCTTCGCTTTAATGTTACGCATCGAGGCATTTTCCTTACTTTTAATGTACGCCTCCTTCAATTCTGAAAACACTGATTTCCCATCCAAGAAGACATCCGTTGCGAAAATATTGTGATTGCTTCCATAGATTTCCATGGTCATTCTTTCTCGGTCAACATCAAGCAATCTGGCAAACCCTGCAACCATCCCAATTGGCACATTACATAATCCAATGGCTTTTTTGAAATTGGTATAGCGATAAATGGCTTCTGTCACCATACCAGCCGGATTCGTAAAATTGATCAACCAAGCATCTGGGCATAATTCTTCAATGTCCTTAACAATGTCTAGAATAACCGGGATCGTCCTTAAAGCCTTGAACATCCCACCAAAACCATTTGTTTCCTGACCAATCAAACCATGAGATAAAGGAATTCGCTCATCCTTAATTCTGGCATCAAGTAAGCCCACACGCATTTGCGTCGTCACAAAATCAGCCCCTTTTAAAGCCTCGCGGCGATCAAGGGTTGAGAAAATTTCAATCGGAAGTCCCGATTTTTCAACCATCCGCTTCGCTAGATTCGTGATAATTTCTAACTTTTCTTTTCCCGCTTCAACATCAACAAGCCATAATTCCGTTAATGGAAACTTCTCATACCTGTTGATAAAACCTTCGATTAATTCTGGCGTGTAACTACTACCGCCACCGATTGTTACGATTTTTAGTGCTTTTTTCATTTTGTTCATCCTCCAAAATTTTGTTAATATTACAAGTGAATCAAGTATACGATAAAACTACCGAAATTTCAATAGTAACCACGCCTCTTTCAGTTACTTTTTGAGGGATATGTCACAGAAAAAAGAAATATTAAAACAATCCCACTCATTACTGCGAAACACCTATGTAGGTGCTCGAAAAATGCACGATGGTTATCTGTTGTTACCTTCGAGTTGCACAGTATCGCCAAATACCTTGAATTTTGTGGTTAGCAATTCTCAATGAAGCAATAAATCAATTTCTAAACCAAACCAGTTCCCATCCTTCAGAAATTGGTACATATCATTCTAAAAGGGATGAGAATTCGCCAACATAAAATTATATTTTAAACAAAACCTAGACAATAAGCCAGTAAATATGCTAGAATGCAAATAGTAAATCATATAATCTCTTGAAATACTGATGCCCATCTACATTTTGTAACATGAGCTCTTAAAAGGTAAAGAGTCGAAAAATACAATCTTTAAAATCATCTTTATCAGAGCTTTAGTATTCCGAGCGTTTATTAACTAAAATGGAGGTCATAAAAATGAATTTACTTACATTTGATTTTGGAGGTACAACCGTTAAATATACGCTATGGCAAACAGACAAGCTTTTAACCGTTTCTAGTTTTCCAACTCCTGAAACTTGGGAAGCAACCAAAGCAAAGATTTTAGAACTAAAAGCTGATTATGAACAAACTTATCAACTGGATGGGGCAGCCTTCAGTTTTCCTGGCTGTGTGGATCATGAAAATGGTGAAATAAAAGGTAATTCAGCCATCAAATATATTCACCACTTTCCGATCCAAGCAGAGCTTTCTGCACTTTTAAACCTTCCCGTAGCTATGGAAAATGATGCGAATTGTGCTGCCCTTGCTGAGGTTTGGTCAGGTGTTGCTAAAGATGCCAAAAATGTGCTATTTGTTGTTGTGGGAACTGGCGTTGGTGGTGCCATTGTTGTTGACGGGAAAATTCACTCGGGTGCTCACCTTTATGGTGGGGAATTCGGTTTTATGTATTTAGATTATGAAAGAGAACCTCGATACCGTACTTTAAGCGGACTCGGAACTGCTGTTTGTATGGCAGAACGTTACTGTGATCATAAAGGTGTTCCTCACTTAACCTACAGTGGAAAAGAAGTTTTTGAATTCGCTAAACAAAACGATCCATTCGCTATTCAAGAAGTTGAAACTTTCTATAAATATTTAAGCACTGGTCTATTTAACTTACAAATGAGTTTTGACCCCGAGGTGATTGTCATCGGTGGTGGTATTTCCGCAAATACTGAAATCATTGAAAGGCTCACCATTGAAGCAAATGCTTTAATCGAAACTGCTGGGATCATTGATTTTAAAATCCAACTTTTACCTTGTCACTATAAAAATGATGCAAATTTAATTGGTGCTGTTAAAAACTTTTTTATGAGAACCACTATTTAAATCTCTACATCTCTAAAATCGTACGCCAAGTACAGTCAACCAAAAGCACTTCAAGCTGTATCCTAGAATAAACTAGGAAGCCAGTGAGAAGTGTTTTTTTATAATAGAATGCTATTTATTAGAAATTCACGTATCTATAAAACGAGATATGCTATAAAATTAACTTTTTTCGAATAATCTCTCACAGGGAATCAATGCCACATCGTCAAGAGGATACATGGGGCGACGTAACTTCTTAAATGGCAATCTTTCTACCCTTTGATCCACATTACCAGTGGTATAAAGCATGGCTTGATGATGGGCTGCTTCATTGAATTCTGGTTCTAAATAACCTTGTTTAACCACTAACACTTTGTAATCATACCGTGTCAAACCATTTTCATTTAAGGTTTCTTCACTAAATACCGGCTTTCTTTTATCAAATAACAAAATATCAATTCCTTGATAACTAAGAACCACTGAGCGAGGTTTCTCAATCGTCACATCCAATGTTAAAGCTTTAATTTTAGCACCTGTTAACACGACTTTTGTACTGTTAATATCAAATGCTGCACCAATTGTAAGGTCCAAAATATCTCCTACTTGACAAGCTGAACATTTCTCAACAGTGATTGGATCAACAATGCAACTAAATAATGCATCTTTAATCTCATTTTTCAAAAACAAGTTCAGCACATAACCGTTGTCACCAGCACCACCAGCAGTAATATTGTCTGCAGAATCAGACAGGACAACCAAACCATCTCCATGGTGCTTTTTCACAAAATCAATACCATCTAAGGGCTCTAATGCATGACCTTGATACTTAAATCCATCACGATTCTCCCAAACAAATTTGGCAATTTCCTCTGCCTTTTCCATACCAGCCTCCATCTCTCCAAGCCCTGAAACAACAATGGCAGCACCGTTCTGTGGACAATCGATCCAAGTCATTCCCACAAAGTAAGAAGAGCACCAAACACCAGCTGCTTCTTCAATTGCAGGAATCATATCAATAACCTCTTTTCCTAAGCCTGAGGCTGTCATAAAATTTTCACCTGGCATCACATAGGGAATTCGTAAAATTCTCGTTTGTGGTAAGACATTCTCCTTAATGGCCCGATTCAACAATTCAGCTGCACGAATATGGGTTTCAGCCACATCAATATGCGGTGCAGTTCGATAACCATACATGATATTACAAGCTTTAGCCAACGCATACATGTTATTGGCATGCATATCAAGGGCAGCAGAAATCGGCACATTAGGCCCTACATATTCACGAATGCGTGCCACCACATAGGCTTCTCCACTTCCGATATGCTCAACATCTAAAGCACCATGAAGGGGTAAGAAAACACCATCAAAACCTTCAGTGTCTTTGATCAAAGTCTCTAGCATCTCATCAACAAGGCGCATAAAGTCTTCAAACTTCAATGTTCCACCAGGAACTGCTCTTGCCCAAATAGACTCTACTATATCATAACCTGCGTCAATTAACACTTTCACACCAGGTGTTGCACGCAGTTCTTCTCCTTTTGTGATCATGAAATCTTCATAGGTTGATTTCAACGGGTTAAATGAATTACTTTCTTGGTTGATTCCTGTTACAAAAATTCTTTTCATCAGAAATGCCTCCTATAATTGGTATATACCAATTATACAACTTTTTGTACCTAATTGCAAGTGCTGTCTGATAAATGCCGAGAAAAAAGTTAGAAAATTTCAAAAATCTTCTAACTCATTTTTTGTCCTTATTCATTGTTTTTCCCCAATAATATTAATGGGCTAAGTCTCAGCAAAGAAAATGCTGGAAGTAACATCGTGATGAGGAGCGTCAAGAATAAAACACCTGAAATCATTAAAATATTTAGTAGATTCAAGGAAATCTGATGAAAAGCAAAAACCATCTCGTAGTTAATAGTATTGCTATAAAACATTATATTATCCACAAAACCGATTGATTGCTCTGGAATATACAAATGTTGTAGCATTAAGAAGTTATTTAATCTGTTTGCTAAAATCCCACCTGTTAACAAAGATAACGCATGCGCTGGAAAAATAATATAAAAAGTTTCCAGAAGAAGTTGTTTGACCACTTGAAGTTTTTTAGCACCCAAGGACATATAAATGCCCATCTCAAACCTTCTATCTCTTAAAAACAATGTCACAATTAACCCTATCACAACAAAACTGCTTAAAATAGTTAGCTGAAAGAAAAGATGTAAAACATTTTCTATCTCTCCCATACTATGACTCAAACCACCGATCCCCAAATGCTCAATTGTACCAATCTGGGCATGATAATCATCATAGAGATTTCCTAGAATAAGGGTCACTACATCATAAAATGACGCATAATCTCTATAATCATACAAAGTGAAAGATGCATGTATAATATTTCGAGATGGCAAACCTAATTCTGCAATTTCATCACTAGCATAAAACAAACTAAAAATATTATATTCCTCTTCAAGTACGCTATCAACAAAGTGGTTCGGCACATAAATAGTATGATGCAATGGATCAGTAATGGCTTGCCTTCTTTCAGGCGAAACCTCCATTGCCAACTCGTAAAAACCAATAATTTCAACTTCTACACTGTGAAGATACCAACGATATATATAAGGAATCACATTCATCACATATGGAGATTCTTCAAAATAATAACGCTCATTCAAGGCTAATGATGAAGCATGTGGATAAAGCCCATTTACTTCCGTGTCGAATGTTACCAAATCACCTATGTTTAGTCCATTGAATGCTGCAAAATAGCTTGAAATAATAGCAACAGACGAACCGCTGGAATCTCAGTTTCTTCAAAAAAACGCCCTTCTATAATTTGAAGTTGATTTTCTTCTAGTTCCAGCATTTGTAAACCTGAAACACCTTCAAGCCAAAACATACAACGTCCTGTAATGTGTAAACAAGTCTCTGCACTTCCATCAAAGCCTGCTGCTACAGGGTAAGCCAGCTTACGACTACTTAAAGCAGCATGCAAACCAAAACTCGCTTGTCTCACATAAGACAAGCTTGAAATTTCGGTTAACTGATCCAAAGATAAGTAACAATCTTCGCATTCATCATGACGTGGCTGGATAATAATAGGTATTTGATTGGGCATATTTGTATAAAAATGAGTCATAGTCACATTAATAGCTTGCAGGATCAATAATGATGCAATAATCAAATTGCTGATAATAAATAACAAAAGGAACAATACAATTGATTTTTTAAGATTGCGATCAATTGCCACAAAAGCTCTTTTATAGATATTCATTGTAACACCGCCTTCAAATCCCTATTCTTCGAATATAAAGCTATTTAAAAATTATTACCACCATGAGCCACGAGGCATTGCATCTCCGAGAAAATTATCTGCCATTCCAACGAACAGTAGCAGCCCAATCATCAAAACTCAGTCCTTAACCAAGCACTCAGTCACTATTTTATTAAACGACTACTGTCATAAATAAATCTCATATTTATACTATTGTGTTCAATTTAAAACCCAAAATCATCTAAATCAAAGGCTGGTTTTAGCCATACATTCTCTACTTGCACAAGTGATTCTCCAAAATCTGCAAAATAGAGTCTGTTTTCAATTAATTCATATTCCCAAAATTGCGGCATCGGCGTCGGGGTAACAAAATAAAATGTAATTTCAAGAATATTATCCTCTGTTTCCCATCTAAAATGTTCTAACGGACCCCTCAACTCTGCACACTCCATTATTGGAGGTTCTTCATTTCCAGTTTCAACCAAAACAGCACAGCTGGTATTAAAACCTTGCCCGTTTTCTAAAAAAGTCATAAAATGTGAATCAGAATCGATAAATCTCCAAGTCGCAATTAGATTTTCATCTAAATAGTTAGTTGTTGAAAGGTTAGTTGAACAGGCAGAAAGTAACATTAACATCGTAAATGAAATTATTGTCCAATGAATTAATCGCATAGAATCACTCCTTCATAAAATGGCAAAGCTATTGAAACTTAACGAAATTGAATATTACTACCAGGTAAGATTTGAAAATTATCACCGCCTGCACTTGGTCTCGCATGAATCCGATGCCTTCTCCCAAGTCTAGCATTTCTAAGCATTCTACTATAGAAATGACTAACACATCCGTCATACTAACATTCCGTTTAAACCTGCCTCTATTATACAATGAAAACGAATGAAAATATATCCGTATTTCCCACAAATTTTGTAAAAAATCAAATTTTTTTAAGCTCAAAATTTCCGAATTCTTCTACAAGTTCATAGTTAATCAAAAAAAGCTCCAGTTCAATTCCCTTTTTAACAATTCCTATCCGATTTTTAAATCTTCTAACTCATTACGATTAGTGAACTTCTCTTTCCTTTTTTAACAATGTCCTGTATAATTCACAATTTTCATATAATTCATCATGCGTTCCAACGCCAACAATTTGGCCTTGATCTAATACAATAATCTTATCTGCACGCTGTGCTAATTTAATTCGATGGGTAACAAAAATACCAATCTTATCAATGCTTTTCTCAAAAAAGTACTCGAATACTTTCAATTCTGAATTAGCATCTAATGCTGAACTTGGTTCATCTAAGAAATAGATGGAAGCCTCTTTATAAAAAGTTCTCGCTAATGCAATTTTTTGCCATTGACCACCTGATAATTGAGAACCACCTTCAAACCAGCTTCCTAAATATTTTTCATAAATGTAGTCCTCTTCCTCGTCAAGTAAAAAATTTACATTTGCACGTGTTAATGAGGCTTTAATATGTGATTTCTGCACTTGTTGCTCTAGCCACCCAATTTTAATATTCTCAAGTAATGAATCTTCTAGTTTCAAAAAATCTTGAAACAACACTGAAATGTGATTTTTATAAGAATCCTCATCTATATCAGCCAAATTTTTTCCATTCACTTCAATCATCCCATTAGCTGGTATATACAAGCCGCATAATAATTTCAATAATGTGCTTTTCCCAGAACCATTCTCTCCAACAATTGCAACACATTCGCCTTGAAGTATTTCAAAATTGATATTATGCAATACAGTAGCTCCAGTCTGATAAGTATAGTCTACAGCATTCATTTTTATATTGGTTATCTTTTCCAAAACATATCCATTATAAACTTTTCGCTCTTTTAAATCTAAAAATTCCTCCAACAATCCCATGTATAAATTACTGTTATAAAGCGCATAAAAATTACCCGCTAGACTACTTGTCGAATTGCGAATCATCCCTGAAATAGAGATATAAAATAATGCTGTCCCTAACAAAGCAGTCCCCAAATAAGTCTCCCGAATTGCAATGAACATGATAAAACCTGCCATGATATCCTGAATCAAACTGACGGCTAAATTTAACAATATTCGCTTACGATTGATGCCATTATCCATTTTAATGAATGTTGTTACTAATTTCCAGTAACGGTTCAAAAAATAATCTTTCAGTTTCAACATTTTAACTTCTTTAAAGGCAGTGTCACGCGTTAATAAAAAGGAATAATACCAGGCTTCTCGTTCTTTATCGCTTCTCTCATATCTCACCTGAAATTCCTGATCTGCTATTTTTAATTCACAAGCAAATGCTATGATCGAAATAATAACTAAATAAATAAATAAATCTAGTCGCCACATAAATAAAATGATCAAAGCAACAACAAAGGTTACACTAGTCGAAATCAAACCAATCAAGCCCATTAAGGCTTGATAAGGCTTGGAGGATACTTCACCTTCAAGCCGCGTAATCATATCATAAGTTTCTGTTTTTTCTAAATCCTCAAGCGATAAATTAGCACATTTTTCCATTAACAAATAGTTCATTCGATAAGAAACATAGGTGCTTAGTTGAAAGCTAAAGTAGGAATAAATACTTTGTATGATCATACCGAATATGGTGATACTGCAATATAATACAATCAGCCAAGTGATGGTTTCAAAAGGTGCAGATAAGGTTTGAATGGTATTAAGAAGTTGTTGTGTAATTCCAAGCGTAAGAAATGGAAAGATAATGCTAAAAATTGATAAGCTAGTTACAATTAAAAATAGCTTTCGATTTAACTTAGTGATTGTGTTAATACTCGATAATAACGTACGAATATGCTCTTTCATTTTTAAGACCCACTTTTACCTATATTAGATTCCATCAGGATTTTCTTTGGATTCAGTTTTGTGATATAGAAAACTGGAAGTACTGTAGAAATCAAAATCACACCCATACCTACTAAGTAAAACTGTGCAATTACAATACCATCCATTGATACATCATAAAATTCCATCATTTCATCAAGCTCCATTCTTCCTGGTGAGAACCATTGCAAAGAATGGATATGATGAAAAGTTCCAGGTTGTGTATGCAGAAGACCAATTGTAGCTGTATTTCCACTAGAACCAGTTACAATGACTTGAGGTTCATTCACACGATCTGCAATTAATTGTGATGTCTCATTATAAATTATTGCTTGAGAAATACCATTTGCTAAAATATTCCCTACAAATAACGACAATGCAATACTAACAACACCTAAAAGCATTACCTCAGACAAAATCTGCACAATAATTATTTTTCTTTTTTCACCAAGTGCTAAATAAATACCAATTTCCTGATTGCGATCACGTATAAATAATAAAATTAGTAACGTTAAAACTAACACTGATGCACCAATTGTTACACCTAATACATTTCCAGCTAACCATCTCATATTTTCTATCGAAGAAGCAATTTCCGCAAACCTCGATGATAAATTGACAACTTCCCATCCATACGGCAAATATGGATGAGCTGCTATTTCAAAATTATCTATAAGCATTGGATCATGAAGGAGAAATACCAGATTATCATAACGTAATATATCCGCAAACATTGCTTCATGATATGTGAAATTGGGGATTAAATCTGCCCAACCAGCACCAATCATTCTTTGAACATCTTGTTCGAATAAAATTTCATTACTATGTTCTACGACAATATGTGGCACATAGATTAAATTATAACGATGATTAATCTCATGATCTCTTCTTTCTACAGCTGAGTAAAATTGTGTTCGTTCAAGCATCATAACATCATCAGGTAGATTAAGTTTATAAATACCTACAATTTCTAAAGTGAATGTTTCAGAGAAAAATATGGTTTCAAAACGTGGTATATCTGCAATAAGCTCTTCTAAAGTTCGTAAATCAAATAATAAGCTTTCTAGTGAAATAACATCACCAACATATAATTGATTTAAATCTGCTAATTCTTGCGAAATGAGTGCAACGGAATTTAATGGATCAGCTCCATTTATCTCTTCTTCAGTAAACATACGCCCTTCTATGATTTCCATAACACTCGTTCTCATATCTAAAAATTCAGTTTGGAATACACCTCGTAATGGAAAAGATTCGAATCCATCTCGTGGTCCATTTTCAAGAAACCTCGACATCCAATGCTCGAATGGTTCTTCAGTCCCTACTCGATGATATCTTTCTAAACCTCTATTATAAACAATACCACTGATTGAAAAATCATGAAATTCTACATAGGGAATTGCTCCAATATTATTTATCCGTTCAGCTGAAAGTGTTTCAAAAATAGGATTTCCATCCGTACCACCATCTTCAGACCATGAAATATTCTCATCATGCAATAGCGTAACAACCGCAGGCATATTGCGCCTTAAACTTTCATCTGTTAGATTCACCGCCCTTTGGATAGAAATAGTTCCAGAAACTAATATCCCCAGAATAAATATAAGCAGAAAAAGTAAAATTGATTTTCCTATATTTTTTTTTATATTTATGATAACCCGATTTAACACATTCATTATTGCACCTTCTCTCTATATAACAAAAGTGCCAACATCACTCTTAAAGTAATGTTAACACTAGATGCTTAGATCTAAATTATTAGAATAAATAGCTGATTAGACTAATGTGATTGCAGTTACATAATTTGTTGCACGTCCCGCTGCTGCTGCTGCTGCAGCTCGACTTTGATTACTTGCACAGCTACAGGTACAAAAATTACAACTCAATGTACCAGTGCTAACTTTGGTGTTATTGGCAGCACTCACAGTTCCTGTACATGCACATGCTCTTGCTTGAGGACCTGCCCCTGCTACTCTTCCAATCGGATTGATAAAATTCATAATAAAACCTCCATCTTTTTCTTAATTTTTAAACGATTGTTATTTCATTAAATGCTTCTAAAGTACTCGGGGATTTTTCAAATATTCTATGATAACGAACTAATGAATTCTCTAGATCACATCTTGTTATTACACACAACATGTTCTTATATTCTGGAACTAAGCCATCTTCTGAATAGCATTCTGAATAGCAAACACCGCATAAATTAGCAGCCCAACAATTCTGACACTTATCCTTTGATTTCTCAATATAATCATCTACATAATATTTTTTGATTTTTGGAATATCATACCCAACTTGCACATTGCCAAGTATTGGAACTTGACCACCAAGTTGCTCACACGGATAAAGATCTCCATTAACTGTTACATATGCCTTACGCTGGCCTGGAACACAACAACCATTCAGTGAATAATTAACTGTCGGCATATCTGATAAAAATCTTTTGTGGATACGGATCAAGCTTTGATCTATCGTTTCTTTTGAAAAATTGTTTTCATCTTTTGTATGATTACTCGTTTTTTCATCGTTCCACATTCCCATCGGATCTTTCAATTTCTGAAAAATTTCTTGTTGCTCTTGGCTATGTGGCAAAATATCTGGCCCTTTTCTTGGTCCAACACCAACACCATTACACCTTATAGGGATATCCTTAGGTAACCAATCACATTTTTCATAAAATTCATGGATCAATTCATATGTTTCAGATGAATTGGTTTCCTCTATTACCATATTGATCAAGAGATCTGGTGTTTTATTAAGCCTTTCATAAGACTGCATAATCGTTTTAACACCTTTTTCTACCGCATCGAAACTACCTGTATCATCTACAAATAATCTTTGCTTATCATGAATCTCTTTAGGTCCGTCAAGGCTAATGGTGACACTTACATCGTTCTCAACCAAGTAATCACACACCGAAGGTGTTAACAAAACAGCATTTGTAGTCATTCCTAAAGTCATTGCTTGATTTCCAAGCTTTCCTTTTGCATAAACAATTGTCTCTTTCATCACGTCAAAATTTAACAGTGGTTCTCCACCATAAAATCCAACATGAAGTGACTCAGCATCAGGTTTTGAATTTTCAAACAGAAAATCAACTGCTTGCTTCGCTGTTTCAATTGACATATGCTTTTTTCCAAATTCACGAAAGCCTGGATGCTTAGGATGGTAGATACAGTAGGTACACCTTAAATTACAATCTTCTGTTAATTCTAAAGTAACACCGGAAGTTTCCTCTAACAAAGATTCTTCAAGCTTAAATGTAGCCTCGCCAACCATCGTCTCCAAAATCGGTGCCGACAAAATATTCTCCTGCTCAACAGCCGATTTAATCTCATCCAAACACCCTAGCAACTCTTCCTCAGTCAATTCAAGTTGATAAATTGATTTAAAATTATCATTCTCAAACCAACACGTTAAAACCTGATAAACCCCTTCTTTAATATTTGCAATCTTCCCCGTCCCCATATCTAAAAAGTAAAAATTGTCATCAGTCCGAAATGTCTTACCCAATCTCCCGAAATAAACATTCTTTCTTAGATCCCCAAACCACTTTCTATACTCTTCCAATGATTTGGCTCGAATAGCTTCCACCTAATCACTCCCTAGCATTTATAAAATTTATAATCTTAACCACCATATCTAAAGCCATTAACTACCACATTGGAATCACCCTATCTTCCATTTTACGTTGCGACTGTACTAGAAATGACCTAGCACATTCTCCATACCAACATTCCGCTTAAACTTATTTCAAGTATACACCAAAAGTGAATAAAATTGAATAGGACATTTGCACACTTTTTAACATTTCATAAAACTTTTCACTCATTAAAATTCCTCAGAAATTTCAAAATTAATATCCAAAAATCCTAGTTCAATTGCTTTAATCATAGACTCTCCCTGTGAACGAGTTTCAAATTTCTCAGATATATTGGACAAGTGATTTCGAACTGTTGTTCGAACGATCCCTAGTTCTTCTGCAACCTGCTTATGACTCTTACCACTTGCTATCAACTTAATAATTTCTTCTTCTCGATCCGTCAAAAGCTTTTCTGGAGCAAATGTATGTGATTTACAACCATCTCCATTTATAATCTTTGACAATTGAGAAATAATCTCCACCCCTTCTTTCTTTTTATCTAAGAGGTAAATATCTTTTCGAGAAGCTCTTTTTGTCCATGCTGGTAAAAGATAATCACTGAGAAAGACAATCTTTGTTTGTCGATTTTTATCTGCCATTTCATATGCAAAGTCAATTCGTCTCCCAAAATTTCGAGTATTAACCTCTACTATCAATAGATCAATCCTTCTATTATCCTTCTGCTCGAAAAACTCATCTCGCTTTAAAAATGAACGGATAGATAAATAGCTTAAATTTTCTGTAATCAATTCCGTTAAGTCATCTGTAAACCTTCTTTTTGAACCTAATACAACAATATCCATAATCCTTTCACACGCCCTTTTAACATTTGCTACCTCTACTTAGACCAAATATAACTCACAATCTCAGCTGGTGCCAACTCATTTGCTACCTCTGCACTTTGCTCTTCTTCCAATAAATTACACATCTTCGGTGTCAAAGCGTCAATCTCTAATTTTACAGGTTGGTGAGAATGAGTGAGGTTGTAACCACGGGTGATTACTTCATCGCTACCTTCTTTACGCTTCATGGCTGTTAACAAGAAAGCATCTCCCATTGGCTTTAAATACTGATACTTACCATTCAACTCTCCTTTATGAACATCCGTTTGATAAGCACTAAATGGAATCTGATAATTTTGTGCATCACGGTAGGTTCTTAAACGACTTGCTTCATCTGCACTGTGGAAAGCAATGGCATATTCTACAGTAGACTCGCCTAAACATTGGGCCTCTGGTGTTGGAAAGTAACCCCAATCTCCAAGTTCCCCTGTTCCGCGGTGGATGGTAACAGCAATGGTTCCTCTATCTTTTAGAAGTTCATACTCATTTAACCCAAAATTTGAAATGGTCACACCATGATGCTCGTCATAAATGCTAGAGAAAGTATGTTGGTGTTGTGGATTTGTCGGGTTGGTCCAACTAGCTGTTACGTCATTCGGGCGAGTGACTGTCTCATAAATGCTGTCGGCCACGTGGAAGTCTGATGCAATATCTGTTGGGAACAAAACTCGTAAACGATGGTCTTTCATTTGATTATCAAAGGTTGTTGTAACTTTCAACTGACGACTACCATTTTCGAGAACCAGCCTTGTTTTAATGGTTAAGGGTGCTAATGTCGCATGACGCTTAGATTTGCGCTGTCTAAATTCAAACATGGCCATCTGTTCTTCATGAAGTGTGTCTTCTGCCGAAATCGGAATTATCATGGTTGTTTCAAGGGCGATTTCCATTCCTGTTGCTGTATGCTTAACTGTGGAAATTTCTGTCTTGAAGTCTGTGGATAAAATAGCTTCTGTGTCATACGGTTGCTTAAAAATATATTCATTTCCTACATCTCCAACATTTTCAAAGATCAGAAAATCCTTATAAATGTGATTTGTTTCTTTATTTGTGATTTCAAGGGTTCCGTTTTCAACAATGACCACTTTCAAATAGTCGTTTTCAACAACCTTATCCACACTTTGGGTTATAACTTGTGATGCACTTGTGGATAACTTTTCAGTTTCAACTAAGGCAAAATTTTCCCATGACATGGCAGGCATTTCTGATAGTAATAATTTCACTGTCACGAAGCTTCCCATAAATGGCTGGCGAAACTTGTCTTTTGGTAAGTCGTAACCAAATTTCACTTCTTGCTTCGTAATTTCAAAAGTCGCATCCAATCCATTCTCATCAATCACTTTAAAATTCGGGAATCCTTTTTCTTTTAAGGCTCGATAGCCCACTGGTGGCCAAGCTGTTGCAAATGGCACACGCTCAAGTTCTAATTCGACCTCTACTGTTCCTGTTTTGCTACTTCCTGCGGTATTAAAAACAACAAATGGAAAACTTTTTTCAGGAAATTTGCTTGTATCGATTTTAGGAATTAGGGTGCCAGCAGCTTCGTCAGCAATATACTTCCCTACTTCATAAGCATCTTTAAAACGGGTCATCATCCCAGTATGAACATCATCTACACTACACCCGCAGATGCTATCATGTGGGTGATTTTGCATGTATTTTTTCCATGCGTATCTAAAATGAGCGTGGGGATAATCCTTGACTGATGGGTAAGCCATGGTGGCAAGGGGCTCCGCGATATTCTCTAATTGACGCGATACTTTGGTGTTCCATTGTTTTAAGTAAATACGTGATGAAGCACAATTGGCCAGTGTGTACCAACCTTCTGTTTCCTGACTCTTTAATTCTCCTTCAACCGTGGTTAAATCTGCTGGTAACTCCGAACGGATTTCGGCTAAGTAGGTATCAAAGTCTGTGTGGACA